>Ga0075112_1000021_pt1 | contig 73634 bp, 63 predicted proteins | sample AntAceMetag02UKF_FD_69783 | JGI IMG/M metagenome (GOLD analysis project Ga0075112, IMG submission 69783) | Saline lake microbial communities from Ace Lake, Antarctica - Antarctic Ace Lake Metagenome 02UKF | ecosystem: Environmental > Aquatic > Non-marine Saline and Alkaline > Saline | place... | reverse complement strand
CACCCCGGAGGGAAGCATCTTTTTCATGGTGGTCAGGGCACTGGCATTGCTGACTACAGCCTTGGCGGGAAGGATCTTGCCATCGGTGGTCTGGACCCCGGTTACCGCACCGTCCCTGGTCAGGATTTTTTCGGCGGCGGTTTCATAATGAATGGTCCCCCCCGCCTCTTCAATGACGTCGGCCAGGGCATCGCTCAAGGCCTGGGAACGCTTTTCGATGTAATAGGACCCGTTTTTCAGGTATCCACCCGTGGCATTTGCATAATAGAATGCGGACAGCTTTGCGGGGGGGAGTCCATAGTATCCCCACAGGGCTGACAATATGTCTTGAAGCTTGGGATTTTTAATATGTTCATTCAACATTTGAGCGAGGGTCTTCTTGCGGATGTCCCACATCTTGGGATACTGAAAGGGGAAAAGGAGCTTGATGAATTTCCCTTTCTTTTTGCTCAGCTTGTTTATTCCTTCGGAAACACCGATCATTTCTTCCACAAACGATTGAATCCCCTCTTTTTCATCCGGGAAATGTTTGCTCAACATATCTACATAGGCCTGGGGATTTCTCTGAGGAACCGAGAGTTCAAGCCCTTGGGTTTTCAATCGGTAGACTTCGGGAAGTTCCACCAGTTTCAGCCGCCTTAAGACGTCCAAATCTTCCAGGCACCGGGATGTGCCATTATTGTGAATGGAAGTGCCGTGAAGCGAGACTTCAAAGGTGAATTTACCCCCTGCCCGGTCAAAGGATGTGGCATAACCACCTGGAATATTGTGCTGTTCCAGCACGGTCACGGGGAACCCGCTTCTTGCAAGGTAAGCGCCGCAACAGAGGCCTCCAAGGCCGGCGCCGATGATGACAACGGGATAGTCTTCTTTTGGTCCCATTTTGGATGCGTAGGCGGAGATCTGCCTCCAATCCATGGCCAGGGCCGTGGCGGTCATGGCGGAGATAGAGAGAAAGGAACGTCTGGAAATTTTTTGATTTATCATTATGAGCCTCCTTTTAGGTCCTCAGCAATCCACTGGATACGGGTTTCTTGGTGCATTGGATGTTCATGAAATCTTTTCTTAGCGGCTGAATGATTGGGATTCTAGGGTATGGGATGTCTTTGTGCAAAGAGCAAGCGATGAAACCCGGAAAAAAGGGTGCGAAATGGAAGCTGCAGGAGTGAAATGAATTTTTTTCTGCGATGGATTAGGATGTCCACAAAAAATCAAGAAACTTGCCAGGTATACAATGATGAGATAATATTGTGATAGTCTATATTGATACTCTCGTAAAGAGTCCCCAAATCCGTCACCCCCGCGAAGGCGGGGGTCCAGGTAAGCGAGCATGCGAGACTCCGGAAGCACCTGATAGTGGATTCCCGCGGGAATGACGAAAACTGATGAATAATGGTTGAGGAAGGCAGAAATGACAGACTACGCTCTTAAACGATATTTTGGTTTTGATCGATTTCTCAATGGTCAGAAAGATGTGATAAGGAAAATCGTTGCTGGTGAATCAGCGGCCGCCATTTTTCCTACGGGGGGCGGAAAATCACTCTGCTACCAGCTGCCGGCCATGCATCTTGAGGGGATCACGCTGGTTGTTTCTCCCCTCCTGTCTCTCATGAAGGACCAGATAGAATTTCTGAAATCGAAACAGATACCGGCTGCAAAACTGGATTCCGGAATCCCCCGCGAGGAATACCAGGCAACTCTTCAGGACGGAGTCCAGAACCGGATCAAAATCCTTATGATTTCCGTGGAGCGTTTTAAAAACGAACGCTTTCGGAATCAGCTCAAAAGAATGAACGTGTCGCTCATGGTTGTGGACGAGGCGCACTGCATCTCTGAATGGGGGCATAATTTTCGGCCGGACTACCTAAAAATACCACTGTATCAGAAGGAGTTCAATATTCCCCAGATATTACTCCTTACGGCTACCGCAACGCCGAAGGTTGTGGTAGACATGCGTGAAAAATTCGGCATTTCCAGGGACAATGTCATCGGTATGGGCTTTTTCAGAGAGAATCTCCATCTGATGGTTGAGGCGGTGCCTCAAACCGGAAAGAGACAGGCCCTTATTGACGCGTTGAAGGCCGAGCCTGTGGGCCCATCCATTGTTTACGTCACGCTTCAAAAGACAGCGGAAACTATAGCGCGATACCTATCATCCAGGGGGTTGGACGCCCGGGCATACCACGCCGGCATGAAAACCGATGTGAGGGAAGATGTTCAGAACCGGTTTATGCATGGAAACCTGAATACGGTTGTGGCAACTATTGCCTTCGGTATGGGGATAGATAAGAGGAACATCCGGAAGGTGGTTCATTACGATCTTCCCAAATCGATTGAAAACTACAGCCAGGAGATCGGCCGTGCAGGCAGGGACGGGTTGGTATCTATCTGCACGCTCATAGGCAATGGCAGCAATGTCCCGATTCTCGAAAACTTTGTTTATGGTGACACACCGGAAATTTCCGGAATACGCCACGTGCTGGATGCCATAGGAAAGAACGACAGCACCCTGTTTGAAGTCCGCCTGAACAGACTTTCAATGGATGCCGATATTCGCCTGCTGCCCCTTAAAACCCTTCTTGTGTATCTCGAAGTGGATGGGATTTTGAAACCCCGGTATACGTACTTCGAGAATTATCCATTAAAGTTCCTGAAAACGGAAAAAGACATACTCGATGTATTCTCCGGTGAAAGACGGACCTTTGTGGAAACCATCTTCAGGTATACACGTACGGCAAAAGTCTGGTCCTACCCTGAAATCGACGAAATGGTCGAAGCATCCGGATCCAACCGGTCCCGTGTGATTGCCGCCCTTGATTATTTTGATGAAAAGGGGTGGATCGAGTTGCAACCGAAATCCAGTGTGGAGGTCTTTGAAATTGTAGACCGGAATTTTGATGCGGTCAAAATCACAAAACGTCTCGCTGACCTGTTCGGGAATAAGGAAATCAATGATGTGAGGAGAATCCACAAGATGATTTCTCTTTTTGAAAGCAGCGGGTGCCTGGCGATGAAACTTTCCAAACACTTTGGCGAAACCATTCCCCAGCCCTGCGGAAACTGCTCTTACTGCCTCACAGGGAAGTCATCGACCCTTCCAGTTGAACCGTTGCCTGTGGTCACTAAAGCGGATGTGGGTAAACATCTCCGGGAATTGAGAGAAGCATCCAAAAGTCCGGTTTCCGATGACCTTGCCGCACGCTTTCTTTGCGGTATTGTTACCCCGAGACTGATTCAGATGAAGGCAAAACAATTGAACGGTTTTGGCCGTTTTGAGAAATACCCCTATAAAGATGTGAAAAGCTGGGTTTAGAAGAAAGAGAAAAACAGAAACCACGAATCACAAGAATTGCACGAATTAGGGTAAATTATGAAAAAAATAGCTACCAAATTGTCAATTTCTATAGGAATCGTTACCATTGTTTTTACTGCTTTTCTGCTATTTGAGGCCTATTCATTGACCAATAAACGTGTCAGAGGAGTTGTGGAACAGCAGGCCTCAATGGCATTAAAATTTGATCTCGCTATTCGCAAATATGTTGGCGAGAAAATCCGACCCTTAATGTACGAACTGCTGGGCAAAGATGAATTTATCCCGGAAACTATGTCCACATCCTATGTGGCACGCGCTATATTCGATGATGTGCACAGGGATTTCCCCGGCTATATCCTGAAGTTTTCTTCTGATAATCCCAGAAATCCTGTTAACCAGGCCGGTCCTGAAGAACTTAAAATTATTGAATATTTGAATAGCAATTCTGGCTTAAAAAGATGGGAAGGAGAGATAACCATTGATGGGAAACCGTATATGGCCAAATTCAGTGCAAGACGCATGAAAGAAGATTGTCTTCGTTGTCATGGGGACCCAAAAGATGCTCCGGCCTCTTTGTTGAAAAAATATGGTTCGACTGCCGGATTTCATCGGCCAATCGGTGAGATAATCGGTTTAGATACGGTTGCCATCCCAATGGAAAAAATATCTGAACAATTGTGGTCGGAATCAATGCCTGTTTTTATCGTAGGCGGTTTGATGCTCCTGCTCTTTTTCTTAGCGGTTGTCTTTACCACGAGATTTACAATTACCAATCGACTGTCCATGATATCAAAGCATTTTGTGAACGCCGCCCGGCAGGAAGACTATTCGAACATTGAACCCATAAAGATCAAAGGCAGGGATGAAATTTCTGACTTGGTTTTGAGCTTCAACACGCTTTCTGACAGGCTCAAAAAAAATTATTCTTCGCTTGACAAACAAGTAGAGGAACGAACTCGTGAATTTGAGGACAAAAACCGGTTGTTGCAGATCGAGATAGGTGAGCGCAAACGAGTTGAGGAAGCCCTTCGAGAGAGCGAATCGAGATACCGGCTTTTGGTGGAGCAGTCGCACCAGGGGTTGGTTATTGCCCAGGACAACCCCTTGAGATTGAGTGTTGTCAGCAAACCGATGGAGGCCATCACAGGTTATTCGGTGGAGGAGTTGGAAAATCTTGGTCCAGAACAATTGGTAAATCTGATATACCCAGAAGATCGGGATCGATTTTTCCGAAATTTCAGGGGGCATCTTTCTGGAGAAAGGATGCCGGCCGAAGGTGAATATCGACTTTTCCATAAAACCAGAGGCCTCCGATGGGTTGAGATCTCCAGCTCAGGTATCGACTATAAGGATACTCCCGCCAACCATGCCGTCTTTTTGGACATCACAGATAGAAAACGGGCCGAAGAAGTATTGCGGGAGAATCAGGAAAAATCCGTTCGGTCAAAGAAAATGGAATCGCTTGGACTTCTCGCTGGAGGTGTTGCCCACGATCTGAATAACGTTCTTTCCGGAATTGTAAGCTATCCGGAATTGATTCTAATGGATTTACCACAAGACAGTAAACTCAGAAAACCAATTAAGACAATGGAAGAGTCTGGGAAAAGGGCGGCTGCCATAGCACAGGATCTTCTTACTGTGGCAAGAGGTGTGGCCACCCCGAAAGAGCCTTTGAATTTGAATGATCTGGTAGACGGCTATTTACGCTCTCCGGAGCTGAATGATCTCCAGAAATTTCATCCATCAGTGACCATCAACGTGAACCTTGATAGCGGTCTGCTCTATGTCAACGGATCGCCTGTTCATATCAGAAAAGTCGTTATGAATCTGGTGTCAAATGCCTCGGAAGCTATTGAGGGACACGGCAATATCTCCATATCGACCACGAATTGTTATGTCGACAGACCTCTGAAGGGGTATGATAATGTGAACATGGGTGAATATGTTGTTCTAACGGTTTCAGACGATGGGTTGGGGATATCTTCGGATGATCTCGATAGAATATTCGAGCCGTTCTACAGCAGGAAGGTCATGGGTAGAAGCGGTACAGGTTTAGGCCTCGCTGTGGTCTGGAATGTGGTACAGGATCATGAAGGCTATATCGATGTGAAAAGTGGCGAAAATGGCACAACGTTCGAATTGTATTTTCCAGTAACAAGGGAGAAAATTTTAAGCAAGGACCTGACCATGCCCATCGAGGACCTCAAGGGAGGGGGCGAGACGATCCTGGTTGTTGATGATGTGGAAGGTCAGAGATACATATCCTCCAAAATGTTAGAAGCATTGGGTTATCAAGCGAGGGCCGTTTCCAGTGGCGAGGAAGCTGTAGAATATTTAAAGGAAAATTCGGTGGATCTCGTACTGCTTGATATGATTATGGATCCAGGCATAAATGGACTTGAAACCTATGAAAGAATAATAGAAATTTATCCTGGTCAAAAAGCGATCATCGTCAGTGGGTTTGCGGAAACAAATAAAGTGAAGCAGGCCCAGAAATTGGGCGCAGGCCGATATATAAAAAAGCCGGTTACTTTAGAAATACTGGCAATGGCGGTCAGGGAAGAATTGGAAAAGAAAAAGAGCCACCACGAATCACACGAATTACACGAATGAAAAACCGAAAGGAGGAGAACGATATCTTTGAAACAGGTTTGTCGGGTCCATTGCGCTTTGATTTTCGACGCCCAGGTAACCCGCGGATAAAAGAAGTGTGGCATTCGTGCTATTCGTGGTTAAAAAAACACCGGTTTACGAACGGATAAGGGGGGATTTGATGTGGTGGAAGTTATCTTGAGAGAGGAAAGTTATGGGATAATGGGGGCTTGTTTTGAGGTATATAACACCATGGGTTGTGGATTCTTGGAAGCGGTGTATCAAGAGTGCCTGGGGGTAGAGTTTGCAAATCAGAAGATTCCCTTTACCGCACAACCACTTCTTGATCTGAGCTATAAAGGGCAGATGCTTCAACAGAAGTATATACCCGATTTTATCTGTTTTGATAAAGTGATCGTGGAAATCAAAGCGGTCAAAGATCTTTGCGATGAACATCGTGCACAAGTTCATAACTACCTGAAATCGACCGGATACAAATTGGGACTGCTGGCGAACTTCGGTCAGTATCCGAAGCTGCAATATGAGCGGATTGTGAAATGAAGAGAATTACGAATGGCACGATTTGAGAAAAAACTGGAACCACGAATAACACGAATAACACGAATGAAAAACCTGAAGAAGAAAAACAGCAAAAAGACAACCTGGCCGTAAGGTCGATGATGGCATCGGTTTGTATTGCGCGCGGAATCTGCTCCTGAAACTCTCCATTCGTGCTATTCGTATTATTTGTGGTTAAAATAATTTTGAGGAAAGGATGGCCGTTATGACCGAATGGTTTTGCACCATATGCTACCATGAACAAGAAACAGAAAAAGAAACTCCTGAGTTCTGTGCCCAGTGTGGCGGCGGCTCGGCTTCTATCATCTCTTTAGCAGAACAATCCGGCGGAGCCAAAGGCGCCAATGTTTCGGGCCCGATTGAGAATCTGGATCAGGTGCGGGACAGAGCCCGGATAAAATTGAAAGGAATTTGTGCCGTATATCCCTATTGCGACGGGAATTCCGACAGGATCTGTCAACGGGAGGCCTATGGTAAACCGATCGGGTTAGGCGGCGCCGGATCCGGCGCGAGCTTTGCTGCCAACCTGACGGCTCTGACAAAGCTGCGCTTACAAACAAGACTTGTGGGCGATCATTTTGAACCGGACCCTGCCTTTTCGTTCTTTGACCGGATGCTTTCCATGCCCATCATGGGATCTTCTACGGCAGGCATTTCTCGATATAACGATAGCATGGGCGAGGTGGATTTCTGCAGGGCCACCATTCGGGGCTGTCGCGAAGCGGGAACAATCGCGTGGCGGGGCGACACCTGGTTTTACACTCCGGAAAACACGCCTGCTTTGGACGCATTGGAATTGGAAGGCGGATATGGAGTCCCGATTTTCAAGCCCAGAGCCCAGGATACACTCAAGGGCCTGATCGAGCGGGCTGAGAAAGCTGGGTGTCCGGCAACGGGGGTCGATATCGACGGGTGTGGTTCCACCATCATGGCCAGAAACGGACAACCGGTGTTCCGGAAACCGATCAAAGATCTGAAAGAGCTGGTAGCTTTCACATCCTTGCCGTTTATTGCCAAAGGGATCATGACGCCGGAAGACGCCGAAGCCTGTGTGGAAGCCGGAGTTCAAGTGGTTTCTGTTTCAAACCACGGAGGCCGGGTCCTGGATTGTACCCCCGGGGTGGCGGAAGTATTGCCCGCGATTGTTGAACGGGTCGGCAAAAAGGCCTTAATCACCGCAGACGGGGGTATCCGCACAGGGTATGATGTTATCAAGATGCTGGCCTTGGGCGCGGATGCGGTATTGATCGGCCGGGATGTGATCCGGGCCGCTGTGGGCGGCGGCGCGCTCGGGGTCCGACTGCACATGGAGCGATTTCAGACTACCCTCAAACGGGCCATGATGATGACGGGATGTCCGAATCTGTCTGCGGTGAATTCTGATATTCTTTATCGCGGATAACGACAACAGTAAAAGAGCTGCTACCACGAATCAAACGAATTTTACGAATTTACAACCTGAAAGAGGAAGAAAAATGGGAACATGGTAGAATGGTCTCCATTGCTGTATTGATCTGTAATGTACACAGAACCTGCGGTTGAAATGTCCATTCGTGCTATTCGTGTGATTCGTGGTTAAACTCTCTTACTTTTCTTAAATTCGCAGACAGCAAGTATCGCCGGAATGAAAAGGCGATTATGGCGCAATACACCAAACTCAAGGGCACGCGACGGGAAAATCCGGGATCGTAAAAAGACAGGCGGCTGCTGATTATCTTAAGAAATTAGAAGAGATAGGGGTTCTCAGAGCACAAAAAATGGGGAAGGAAAACCTATGTCTAAATACAAAACTTTACGAAATTCTTTCAAAATAACGTGTCGATGGCGGCGACATGTAGCTAAAACGTGTCGAAAAAATAAGCATATATCGACATGTCATCGGGCCATGTCTATGAAAAGGACATCTTTTCATACGTCATAATATGTCCAAAAATCCCATATTCATGGACACGTTTTTGCTATAGAGGCATGGTTTGGACATGAAAAAGAGGCCAAACGGTTGATAAGGAGATCGACGGGAAAAAGGCAAAAGAATGCAGGTTTGCGTCAGAATATCCACAGACCGGGCCACAGGTCAATCCGTATGCCGGGATACTGTTATTCCAGGGCCGGGGCGTATTTTGTGACCATTTGCACGAAAGACCGGAAATGTCTGTTCGGCAATATCGGGAGCCAGGAAATTGCGTTGAACGACGCAGGGCGGATGGTGGACAAATGGTAGACAGGTGCTTTGACAGCAAAGATTATGCTGAAGGGCGCCGTACCTTTATGGAAAAACGTGAATCAATGTTCACCGGGAAATGAGCGTTGAGTTTCCTGGCATGAGTTTGACTGTTTTTATAAGGAAAACAGCGACCACGAATCATTCGAATTGCGCGAATTTACAGTCTGGAAGGGGAGTGTGACAAAATTGAAACTTGGTGGGTGGTGGCGTAGTACAATTGATCTTATAATTGGGGGAATCGGAGTGGGAAATCCCAGGCAGGGAATTTCAGAAGATGCTGGTATTTAGTTTCGGCGTTTGTTAAATTGTAAACAATAAAGAGAGTGTGGGAAAGGAACCTACACAATTTTATGAAATCGAGTGTCTGTATGGCCCAAAAAGGATTTAGATAGTGAATCACATTTAAGAGGGCCGCTAAAATATTTAATTGTCATTGGCGGCGGACAAATTACCGTTTCGTCAGTGTGTAACTCTGGTATTATATCCTATTCAATATTTCCGACCACACAACATTCGATTACTGATCATAACCGTGAAAACAGAAAAACAGACCCGAAAAGAGATCATTGACAAAAAGCTTGAAAAGGCGGGCTGGAATATCAGTGACCCCACTCAGGTGGTTGAAGAATACGACATTCAAGTGGGTCTCACAGAGGGTATAAGGGAGCCTCCGGCCCCATACCAAGGCCATCAATTCAGCGACGATGTCTTGCTCGGCCGGGACGCCAAGCCCTTGGCCGTCATTGAAGCCAAGAAAACCGGCAAAGATGCCGCGCTGGGCCGCGAGCAAGCCAAACAGTATTGCTACAACACCCGCAAAGACAAAGGCGGCGATCTGCCTTTCTGTTTCTATACCAACGGGTTGGAAATCTATTTTTGGGATCTGGAAAACTACCCGCCACGCAAAATTGTGGGATTTCCCAATCTTGATGATCTGGAACGTTTTTGCTACATTCGCCGACACAAAAAGTCCCTGACCGATGAACTGATCAATACCGCTATCGCCGGAAGGGATTATCAGATAAGGGCCATTCGTGCCGTGCTTGAAGGGATCGAACGCAAACAGCGTGATTTTCTCTTGGTTATGGCCACCGGTGCCGGGAAAACGCGCACCGCCATTGCGCTGATCGATGCGCTCATGCGAGCAGCCCATATCGAGCGCACCCTTTTTCTGGTGGACCGCATCGCTTTGCGCGAGCAAGGCCTGGCCGCTTTTAAAGAGCACCTGCCCAACGAACCCTGCTGGCCAAAAGTGGGAGAGAAGATCATTGCAAAGGATCGGCGCATTTATGTTAGCACCTACCCGACCATGCTCAATATCATTCGGGATGAATCAAACCCGCTGTCCCCCCATTTTTTTGACCTGGTTGTCATCGACGAAAGCCATCGATCCATATACAACACCTATGGCGAGATTCTCTATTATTTCAAAGCCATCAATCTTGGTCTGACGGCAACCCCCACCGATGTGATTGATCACAACACCTTTAAGCTGTTTGTGTGTAAAGACGGTCTGCCGACATTTGCCTACACCTTTGAGGAGGCCGTCAACAATACGCCGCCTTACCTATGTGATTTCCAGGTCATGAAAATTCAGACCCGATTTCAAAAGAAGGGGATCAGCAAGCGCACCATCAGCCTGGAAGACCAGAAAAAGCTCATCCTGGAAGGCAAGGATATTGAAGAGATCAACTTTGAAGGCAGCCAACTGGAAAAGCAGGTCATCAATAAAGGCACCAATACGTTGATCGTGAAAGAGTTCATGGAGGAATGCATCAAAGACCAAAACGGCGTCCTGCCGGGAAAAACCATCTTTTTTTGTGCCTCCATAGCCCACGCCCGCCGCATGGAAGAGATATTTGACGCGCTCTATCCCCAGTACCACGGAGAACTGGCCAAAGTGCTGGTATCGGATGATCCGCGCGTCTACGGCAAGGGCGGCCTGCTCCATCAGTTCACCCATAAGGACCTGCCGCGCATTGCCATTAGTGTAGGCATGCTCGATACCGGCATTGATGTGCATGAAATCGTCAATTTGGTGTTTGCCAAGCCCGTTTACTCCTACACCAAATTCTGGCAAATGATCGGCCGGGGCACACGCCTGTTGGAACCCTCTAAAATCAATCCCTGGTGCACCGAAAAAGAGGTGTTTCTGATTCTCGATTGCTGGGATAATTTCGAATATTTCAAACTTCAACCCAAAGGCAAGGCACTCAAACCGCAGTTCCCCCTCCCCGTTCGCCTGGTCGGCATTCGTCTGGATAAAATCGAAAAGGCCGTTGCCATGGAACAGTTCTATATCGGGACTAAGGAAATCGCCAAACTGAGGGACCAAATCAGGGGACTGCCGGCCTCCTCGGTCATTGTTATGGAAGCCGCCGCTGCCCTCGACCCAATCACCGATGATGATTACTGGACCCGTCTCACGCCTCAGAAGTTGGAGTTCCTACGCGCCCAAATCAAGCCGCTGTTCCGAACGGTGTCCCAAGTCGATTTCAAAGCCATGCGTTTTGAAAAAGACGTGCTTGAAGTTTCGCTTGCCCTTTTGAGCGGCGAAAAAGCAAAGTTTGAGGCCTTGAAAGATGGACTTGTTGAACAAATCGGTGAACTGCCCCTTTCCGTGCATATGGTTGCCAGGCAATCGGTCCTCATTCAAAATGCTCAGCAGAACCACTACTGGTCCAATTGCACCGATGATGTACTGGATAATCTAGCCGAAAAACTCGCGCCCCTGATGAGATTCCACGAACAGCAAAACCCTGGCCAAGGCCCCGTTGAATTCGATTTGACCGATGTGCTGCATAACAAGGAGATGGTGGAATTCGGGCCCCAAAATGAGGCCGTCAGCGTGTCCAAATACCGCGAGATGGTTGAAACGCTGGTGCTGGAACTCACCCGCAGCAACCCCATTCTGCAAAAGATCAAAAGCGGCGCACAGATCTCCGTTGCCGAGGCCGAAGAACTGGCCAGGATGCTGAATAAAGCCCACCCGCATATCACCGAAGACCTCTTGCGCATGGTTTACCAGAACCGAAAAGCACGGTTCATCCAGTTTATCCGCCATATTTTGGGCATTGAAATCCTGGCCAACTTTCCCGAGACCGTGGCCAAGGCCTTCGACCAATTCATTGCCGCACACTCCAACCTCAACAGCCGCCAACTTGAATTCCTGCAACTGTTGAGAGACTTCATGCTTGAGCGGGAGAAAATCGAAAAACGCGATCTCATTCAATCGCCCTTCACCATCATTCACCCCCAGGGAATTCGAGGCGTATTCAGACCTCTTGAAATCGACGAGATCCTTCAGCTCACGGAGAAAATGGCCGCATGAGATACGGCAAAACAACGGATGAAGAATTGGCCCTCATCCTTGAAGAGGGCGAGGGCTATACGCTCGAATTCAAGCGCAGCCTCTGCCGCAACCCCAATATTACAGGTCTGTTGTTGCGTTGCGACTATATCGAAAAAATGGGCACCGGCATTGAGCGTATTCGCGCGGCATTGGAAAGGGAAGATTGCCCCAAGATCAACATTCGTTTTAACACCATGTTTACCCTTGAGTTTCCAAGGCCCTCCCACAAGATAACCACTCAAGTCACCACTCAAGTTACCACTCAAGTCACCACTCAAGTCGCTCAGCTTCTTGAAGTATTGCAGGATGAAATGACGCGTGGGGAAATCATGAAAAAGCTGGGTTTAAAAAACAGGATGCACTTCAGCAAAGCATATCTAAAGCCCGCAATGACAAGCGGGCATGTCGAAATGACCATCCCTGAAAAACCCAACAGCCGTTTGCAGAAATACCGTCTCACCGAAAAGGGAAAAACATATGTTACAAAATAACCCCGCTTTAAAAGCAAAAATAGAGCAACTCTGGAACAAGTTCTGGAGCGGCGGCATTGCAAATCCCCTCACCGCCATCGAGCAGATCACCTACCTGCTCTTTATGAAGCGCCTGGACGATCTGGACCTGAAACAGCAGGCCGATGCCGAATTCACAGGCGACGCTTTCACCTCACGGTTTTCCGGCACCTGGGTGCCGCCCGAGCACCGGGATAAATCTGAGAAGGATCAAAAACCTTTTGAGGTCAAAAAACAAGACCTGCGCTGGAGCGAATTCAAACGCATGCACGCCGAAGAGATGCTCACCCACGTGCAGAGCAAGGTGTTTCCGTTTTTAAAAGATATCAACGGCCAAGCCTCCAAATTTTCCCATCACATGAAAAACGCCGTTTTCATTATCCCAAAGCCCTCCCTGCTGGTGGAAGCGGTCAAGACCATCGATGAAATCTTCGCGGAAATTGAAAAGGATTCCATAGAGAACGGCCAGGCCTTTCAGGACATTCAGGGTGATGTATATGAACATCTGCTATCGGAGATTGCCACCGCCGGAAAAAACGGCCAGTTCCGCACGCCGCGCCATATCATCAAACTGATGGCCGAACTGGTTGACCCCCAACTCGGGAACCGTATCGCCGACCCGGCCTGCGGCTCCGGAGGCTTTTTACTGGGGGCTTATCAATATATGGTGACCCGGTTGGCTCTCAAGAAGGGCGTCAAGAACCTACAAACCGATGAGGACGGTTTCAAACGTACCTCGGTCAGCGCCGCTCTCACTGAAAACGCCAAGGAAATTCTCAACGAAAGCCTGTGGGGCTACGACATCGACAGCACCATGGTGCGCTTGGGGCTCATGAACCTGATGATGCACGGCATCGATGAACCCCATATCGATTACAAGGACACCCTCAGCAAGGGTTTCAATGAACCGAACCAATACAACATCGTCATGGCCAACCCGCCCTTCACGGGCAGTATCGATAAAGGCGACATCAACGAAACGCTGAGCCTGAAAACCACCAAAACCGAACTGCTTTTTGTTGAAACCATCTATCACCTGCTCAGAAAAGGCGGCACAGCCGGGATCATCGTTCCCCAGGGGGTGTTGTTCGGTTCGGCCAAGGCTTTTGTGGCAACTCGGCAAATCCTGGTGGACCGTTGCGATTTAAAAGCCGTGGTGACCATGCCCAGTGGTGTTTTTAAACCCTATGCCGGGGTCAGCACGGCCATTCTGGTCTTTACCAAGGTCTACGATAAGGAAGACAAGGTCACCGAATCCGCCACCGAGCATGTCTGGTTTTACGAGATGACCAGCGACGGCTACTCCCTGGATGACAAACGCAACAAGCTGGAAGGATATGGTGACTTGCAGGATATTGTCGAAAAATTTAAAAAACGGAATCCGAAAAAGGATACGGATCGCACCCAAAGGTGTTTTGTTGTACCCTGGCAGGAGATTGTGGATGAAAAATATGATCTGAGTTTGAACCGGTATAAGGAAGAGGTTTTTGAAGAGATTGAATATGAAAAGCCCGGGGGCATTCTAGAGAAATTGCTGGTGAGTGAGGTGGGGAAAGATTTTGACGAAAAAGCGCTTTCCGGGATTCAGGGGGGAATTGTGAAGGAGTTGTTGGAGTTGAAGGGGATGGTGGGATGAAGCTTATACCCCTCAAACAATTGGTAACGATAAGTTCTGGCCAAGGCGCACCAAAGAATGCCGCTGACTTTTCTAAAACTGGAACACCCTTCATTCGAGCAGGAAGTCTCGAGAAGCTCCTTGGAGGAGAACCGGAAGAAAGCCTTGAATTAATAAATGAGAAAACAGCAAAAAAATATCGTCTTAAGCTGTTTCCAAAAAACAGTGTGATCTTTGCTAAAAGTGGAATGTCAGCAACTAAAGACAGGATTTACCTTCTAAAAAAACCCGCATATATTGTCAACCATTTGGCGGTTCTGATTCCGTTTGAAAACGTCAATCCAGAGTTCTTGCTGATTGCACTTCGGAAATTTAAACCATCCAGCTTAATTAAGGACTTTGCATACCCTTCAATTAATCAAACAGAAATAGGATGCCATAAAATTCCCATACCCGAAACTATAATGGACCAAATCCGCATCGCCACACTGCTCAGTCGCGTCGAGGCGCTTATTGCTACACGCAAAGACAACCTGCGCCTGCTGGATGAATTCCTGAAAAGCACCTTCCTGGAAATGTTCGGGGACCCTGTGCGGAATGAAAAAGGTTTTGAGGTTAGAAGTTTAAATGAGTTTTATATAGATCCAAAGAATGGAACGAAATGTGGCCCGTTTGGAAGTGCTCTCAAGAAAAATGAATATGTGAAATCGGGAGTGCCTGTTTGGAACATGGACAATATTTCTAAAAACGGCAGACTGCAACCCGATGTTAGTTTGTGGATCACTGATGATAAATTTGAAGAACTTGAAAAGTATTCAACCATTGATGGGGATGTCATTATTTCTCGTGCTGGAACGGTAGGAAAAATGTGTGTACTGAAGACCGATTACCCCAAGTCAATAATCAGCACAAATCTTATTAGGGTCCGTTTTGGTAAAAGTTTATTGCCCCTCTATTTCGTCTCTCTTATGACTTATTGCAAAGGCCGAGTCGGGAAATTGAGAACTGGCCCAGATGGTACATTTACTCACATGAACACGGGCATATTGGACAAGTTGCATTTTCCATATCCTCCCTTAGTCCTGCAGAAGCAATTCGTCCCCATTGTAGAAAAAGTCGAATCCATCAAAACCCTTTACCAGCAAAACCTGAACGAACTGGAAAATCTCTATGGCGCCCTCAGTCAAAAAGCCTTCAAAGGCGAACTGGATTTAAGCCGAATTCCATTAGAGAAAGTGCCTGAAGAGACCGTTTTCAATACAACTACCGAGCCAACCCCACCCGATCAATTCGCTGAATCAGGCCGCTACGCTCAAATTGGCAGTCGATAAAATGGACAACCAGCATACAAAATTCAAAGAGAGCAACAGCCTGGCAGAACTGCGCTATGATCTGTAAACATAAGGTTGGAAACGAGCATGGATAAACAACCGCTTAAGGAAAGTGAAACCGTTGAATTGAAAAAAAGCCTGGCCGAACTCAAGCAGGGGCTGGTTTCCATAACGGCCATCTTGAACAAACACCAGGCCGGAACCCTGTGGTTCGGGGTCCGCAACAACGGCGCCATCTCCGGTATCGCCGCCAATGAAAAGACTCTGCGAGACCTGTCCCAAGCCATTGCAGCCCATATCGAACCCAAAATCTTTCCACGGATTTCAGAAATAACCATCGAAGGCAAACAATGCATCAAAATTGAATTCGCCGGAGATGAGACACCTTACTTTGCCTATGGCAGAGCCTTTATGCGGGTAGCCGATGAAGACCGTCAACTGAGCGTCAAGCAACTGAAAGATCTGATCGCTGCCCAAAGCCGGGAATCGCTACGCTGGGACAATCAGCCGGGCAAGTTCACCCTGGCCGACCTGGACCAAGCCAAAATCAAGCGCTTTGTGGATCGCGCAAAGCTCTCCTGGGACACCCCGGAAAACGCACTGTCCAAGCTTGAATTGATCAAAGATGGGAAATTGCTCAATCCGGCAAGGCTCTTTTTCGGTATCAAACCCATCCAACTGAGATGTGCGGTTTTTATGACCACCGAGAGTTCGACGATTATCGATCGGCACGACTTTGACGGCGACATTCTCGAATTGATTGAAGAAGCCCAGAAATACGTCCTCAAAAACATCCATATCGGCATGCGGCTTGAAGGGTTGCGTCGCGTGGACGTGCCGGAGATCGCCGTCGAAGCCCTGCGCGAGGCCATCATCAACGCCTTCTGTCATCGCGACTATTACGACCCTGATTACATTCAGATGGCCATATTCAAAGATCGGGTGGAGATCCGCAACCCCGGTACATTGTACGGCAAACTCACCATTGAGGATCTGCGCAATGGGAATGTTTCCCAACGCCGTAACCCATTGATTGCCGATCTGTTTCGCCGTATTGAAATGGTGGAAGCCTGGGGCCGTGGCATGCCTTTGATCCTCAGATATGCCCCGGACGTCGATTTTCGCGAAATCGGGAGTCTGTTCATTGTTGCCTTTAACCGGCCTTCATTTTTGGAAAAGCCGGGTGAAGAGACCGTCCAAAAGGAGCGAACCACTATCCATAAGACTATCCATAAGACTATCCATAAGGAACTTCATCCAACCGAAAAAGCAGTGATTGACATCATCAGAGAAAACCCGGGTATCACCCGAAAGGCGTTGGCTAAACGACTGAACCTGAGTGAAGCCGGCGTGCGCTACAATACGGATAAGCTGCAAACCAAAGGTATTTTGAGACGTGTCGGTGGCAAGAAGGTGGGGAGGTGGAAGGTAATCGAAGACCGATTGGATACATCGAGCGATGGAGAAATTGGGGGTGCGGATGAGTGAATGGCGAGTCACTGATGTGAGCAGTTTCGCTTCTAGTGTGTGCAATGCCCTGGTTGGCGGCCCAAAGGGGTTAGTCGAATTGGATATTTTGGTGGAAACCACCGGTCAGAAGCGTTGGCGGTCGTATGCCTTCGAAAGTTACCTTAAACTTTTCGTAAGTTAAGGAAAACGTGTTTTCTTTAGCTTAGGCGTTGGCCGAGTTAAAAGCCTGACCTTGACGAATCTCGTAAAATGGAGGGCAGAAAAGGTTGCTTTATTGTTGACAAGTAAATACGAATTGGAACTTCTAGGGAAATTTTTCATCAGACAAGATGAAGCGTAGGAGGAAGAAAATGGACTTGAAAGTTTTGGAAGAAACACCACCTTGGGAATGGCCTCAAGATACGGACGAAATGCTATTGGGAATTCTTCGCGATAACCAGAAGGATAAAGCCGATCGCCTGATGGCGGCAGGGCTGGCGGGTGACTATACCGTTATCAATGATGAACTTGCTGCTGCATTGATCTCTATTGTGCGAAACGGTGAGGAATCGGAGGCGATCCGCGCAAGGGCGGTTATATCTCTGGGGCCGATTTTAGAAACTGCCTATATCGATGAGTTTGAAGATCCCGAAGACGTGCCCATTTCCGAAAAAACATTTCACGGAATCCAGGCGTCACTCCGGGAGCTCTACATGGATATTGATGCTCCCATGGAAGTGCGGCGTCGAATTCTGGAAGTTTCGGTGCGGGCTCCGCAAGAGTGGCACCCGGAGGTAATCCGTGATGCGTATTCCAACGCCGACGGCTTATGGCGGCTCACCGCCGTCTTTTGCATGCGATATGTTCGGGGGTTCGATACCCAGATCCTGGAGGCGTTAGAATCCGAAAATGAGGATATTCACTATGAGGCGGTTTGTGCTGCTGGAAACTGGGGAATCGATGCCGCCTGGTCGCACATCGCGAGCCTCGCCTCCAGTGAGCTGACGGACAAATGGTTGCGGCTGGCGGCCATTGAGGCAGTGGCAAACATTCGTCCGCAAGAGGCTGCAGAGATTCTTGCTGAACTGACCTTATCCGATGATGAAGATATTGTCGAAACGGCCCATGAGGCGATGGTGATGTCCGGTTTGTTTCTGGACGAAGAGTACGATGATGATGACTGGGATGAAAAGGTTCTCCACTGAAATATCCCTTCTTATTCACCTCCAGCCATCTTTTTCCGGTCGGAAGGGGATGTTCACCCTCGAATTCGCAAAAAGATTATAGCAGGAGCAATGGAATTGGAAAAAGATTCATCTCTAAATGATTTTCCCGGAAAATGCCTGGAGTGTGCTAAATCATCCAAGCCATTCATTCATGGTGGGTGCAGCTCTTGCCATAATTTGAATTTTCAAGAAGAAATACTTTGCGACCTAAATCGGTCAACACAGGATTCAAATTTTTTTGAATGCCATGCTTTTCAGCCTTTGCTGAAACTGGTTGTGAGATCCGGGCAAGAAACTCCAGCGGTACCCAAAATTCAGTCTGCGGAGAGCTCTTTGGAAAAACTGCTTGATTCCGATAAGATAAAATATCAAAGGGCGTTAGCTCTCCAAAAACTGGCCCGTAATCCTGATGATGTGATACTTGATATCAAGTACCATTTTGTCTGGAACGTGCTTTTCAGAAGGCCAGCCTTTGCAGAGCCGGTACCTATTGTTGACACCATCTGTAAAGCTTTTGCGAATTGTAGTGAGGCAGTAGGTGGTCTTGCCAGCCTCCTCTGGTTGGCTCCGGACCATATCCATTTATATGTGGAGTCGGATGGGAAAGTATCTCCGCATAATATGGCCCAAAAGTTGAAAACGTTATCAGAGGTAGCAATTCTTGAGCGGTTTCCTGGTCTTATTGTATCTCCAGAGGTGAACACCGGGTTGTGGGACGAAGCTTACTTCGTAGAAACAGTGGGCTGAAAGCGGAAAGAGAACTGGAGGTACAAATGAAAAGGATAAAGAACGTTCTGATCTTACTCTTGCTGGGAATAGTTGTTGCGGGTTGCGGTTTGAAGAATCGCCGCGCCGAAAAAATCGACAACCAGTATCCCGAGTGGGGTCAGACAACGGTACAGGCGGTGGCTGCCAGGAAAGTGGCCAAAGGCATGACAGAGCAAATGGTGACGGTCGCTCTGGGGAAACCAGATTTCGTAAACCAAGAAGGGGGGGAAGAAAAATGGGCCTATGGGATTAACGTGGAAGGCGATATAGGGGCTGTCATAAGAAAGCAGGTATTCTGGGTTTATTTCAGAGGAGAAAAGGTGGTAAGAACCGAAGGGAATTGGAATAAGCTGGGATATACCTTCTATGAATGGTAGGTCATTCCAAGGGGATGGCATGCGGGTCGTAAAAAACCCAAAAAAGTTGCGGGCCTATAGACGAGACAATAACTTACAGGCATGATAGATGGCATCTGTCCCGTTGAGCTTCCGGAATGGGTATATTTCATCTTATCGGTCTAAGCGTGTTTGGAATTCGAGGTTGAGTCCGACTCAGCCAGATTTGATCGATCCGGTGAGGTGTCTGACGTGGTTGAATACGGATCGTGTGACCTCCACTATGCTTCAATTCGATGGTAATTGGATCATCGGTATCACTTGCCCACCCATAGACACCGGGCGGATGGACATCCAAGCAATTCCCCAATCGGACACTTCTCCCTTGAGCCCCTATCTGATTATCCACCTGCAACCAGACAGAATCCGTATAGCCGCTGTTTATATCGGTTTTGCCTCTTAACGGGGCTACTCACCTGCCGCGCCTACTAACCTGTGTCGTGAAGCACTGCCGACGTACTCGCGATCAGGTGCAGTAGCATTGTTATGTGATGTTTTGTTATTTTGATATTTTCACGAAATCATCATCATAATTGCCTTGTTCGGCGGTAGGATGGCAGGCAATACAATTAGATCTGGAGCCGATGGATTCTCTCCTGAAAATACTTGAATCTAATTCGTGATGTTTTTCTTGAATGTAAGGTGTTTCCGTAATTCGTAACGGTGTTTGCCCCCTGAGGCTTTTCAAAATCTTTCTTGCTCTTTTGGCAGATGAATGTTCGGCAGCATATGACTGGAGGTATTCACCAATAATATTTTTGGATTTATCGTCCAATGAAACTTCTTCGCCGAAATGGGACGGCAGGTTGGAAAGGATTTTTTCCCAGGATTTGGATGGCAGCAAGCCCGGTTGATAAGCGAAATGGCAAGCCCCGCATTCCTGTTTGAATGTGTCATTGTTTACAGGTGCGAGATATTTGCTGTCCTTTTTTTCATGGTCATCGTTATGATCGGCAAAAGCGCCTTGTAAAAAAGAAGTTGACAACAAGCAAGCTGATAACAGGATGATTATATTTAGTTTCATGGTATTCCCCCTCCTATTTGTAGTATGAGCGAAAACGTTTTATTACCCTAAGGGATATGGAGGCACATTTCCCGATGAGGAACACAGAAAATCGAAAAGCGTTTATAACACCGGCTATAAATAACGGAGCCAAACGCTTCCAGACATCCCACTCTACAATTCGATGCCATGTCGTTTTTAACCACTCTTTTCCTGGTGCTGTATATTCATGAAACCATTCTCTTGAGTACTCTTGGCTTTGAAGAAATGGCATTTCGGTTTTTATACTGGCTTTCTGATCCCCTGGCGTCCAAACAGCAGCATACGATCTTCGACGCTCAGGTTCCATGCATTTCATAAGAGATCGATAATGCCCCCATGCAAAAGTTTTATTCCATTGCCTAAGTAATTTCTGACCTGCAAAAAAATCCCTCCGGCTTTGTCCATCTTCATATTCGTTTTCTTTGGGACCGATAAAAAAGATTCCGGACTCGGTAATGCATCTTCCGCTTATTATTCTGTTCACTTCTCCAATGGTCTGCCAGGAAATGATGTTGTTTCTGTCAACAGTGATTTTATACCGTCCGAGTCGAAAGATGCCAGGATCTTTTGTGTCGACAGCCTCGTTGTCTTTTTTATGGATATATGTATGTTGTTTCAAGTCATTAATAATGCTTTGCCCCGTGTCAAATTTCAGAATGGAGGAGGCAAAACAATAAAATGTAGTTTTAACCCAAGGAGGCAATTTCATTAAATGTTCGTGAAACTCCAATTTCAAAAATCCAGCCTTTTCATGCTCCTTTGGTCCAATTAGCAGAATATTGCCAATTATAAAACATCTTCCGCTGAGTTGCGCCCCTAGAGCGGCATGTGATACCCAAGTCAGCAAAATGTCCCCATGCTCTATGATGACATATTCGCCCAACCTGTATTTGATTTCATGTGTCATTATGTGAAGGTTTGAATGGATTGGATACACATAACCGTCCCAAATCACCGGCAGCAAAAAGCACCGCGAGGAACGAGCGGCGCTTCTTGCTGTCCAAGTACATTTGCCTTGTTAGCATTTACTAATTCTTGGGTAATTAGTGCCATGAGTATGATGCCACTCTTATACCACAAACTATTGGATAGTGTGACTTTTTAATTGCATTTTTTGCGAATTCCACCGCATCATTGTGGTTTACAAAGCATATCTTTGTTCTTTTATTATCGAATATTCTCGCAATAATATCTGGATAAGCTGCCATACTGGGGAGTCCGTTCCCGAATATGGAAGGGCTTGTCGGATGCCTGATTTCTACTTGGTTTGCGGATAGATGGGTGGACCTGCCTTTGATGGGACAGAAAGAATGAAGCATGCGGTGTGATTCTTTACCGTGGTCATGCTGTTGGCTTCACCATGAATATGGGTTTGGCTTGGATTTAAGGGGGAGACAGGTGATTACTATGCCGAATGGCAGATGTAAAACACAAATAAAATGAGATGTCAATATTTTTGGAGAGATAGTTAACAGCAGATGGGACCTGATACATTTGCGGTTTATAGATGGTATCCATTTTGTCATGTGATCTAACTTCTATTTTCCGCACAACCCCTACTCATCCGGGATCTCCTGTATTTTTTTCCGCGTTTGATGGCACGGGTCGGGGAGTTAAGACCGCGACACGCATGTTGCAGGTGTAGACGCCTTTTTCATTTGTTTAATTTATTTAATGCTTATATTTTCAATGAGATTGTAAGAAATTTAATCATCTACTTTTTCAATTACTCTAAAGTTGAGCGGAGGAAAGAATGCAGAAAGAATGGACATACAAAAATTTTGAGATTAAGGAAGGATTAAAACCCGGAAGTTCAACTTTTCGATATTTTTTTGTTGTTTCTGAAAAAGGCGTTAAAAAGAGTAATTATTGTGTTTGGATAAAGGATGAGGCTTTATCCAGTTTTGAACCATCTGGAAATTTTGATGCGATTATCTCGTCTCAAAGAGAAAACTGGGGCAAGTGGATTAAGGCAAAAATTGACACGCAGGATTTTCAGAATCTTGCTTTGAAATTTGATAAAACAGGCGAAACGGAGATTAATCTGTCCGAAATGAATGAACATGTTACCATGGATTAGACACCGTGAATTTGTTTGAGCCTCCGGAATGGGTATAATGGAGGCTCTATGTTGAGGTTTGCAAAATTATTTGCATTTTAAACAAAGACATTAAGGAGGAATGATGATGAAGGTTGTTGCATTTAACGGGAGCCCACGGAAAAATGGGAATACAGCGGGATCTCTGAATACGGTATTTGGTGAACTGGAGAAACAGGGTATTGAAACCGAAATGATCCAGGTGGGGAAAGAAAAGATACAGGGGTGTGTAGCCTGTTATACCTGTTCCAAAAAACAAAATGAAAGATGTGCTTTTGAAGATGATCCGGTGAATGAATGGATTCAGAAGATGAAAGCTGCCGACGGTATTCTTTTGGGATCCCCGGTTCATTTCTCCGGTGTGGCAGGCACCATGAAATCTTTCCTGGACCGGGCTTTTTTCGTGATTTCCTCGAATGACGGCCTGCTTCGTCACAAAGTGGGTGCGTCAGTTGCTGCGGTGCGCCGATCCGGTGGGATTCCCACTGTAGATACTTTGAATCATTATATTAATTATTCTGAAATGATCATGCCCAGTTCCAACTATTGGAACGTGGCCCATGGCATGAACCCCGGTGAGATGGAACAGGATGGCGAGGGCAAGCAGATCATGGAGGTGCTTGGCAGTAATATGGCGTGGCTGATGAAGGTGATGGAAATTGGCAGAAAGGAAGTGCCTGCACCTCCCCGACCCACTAAAATCGCCACCAACTTTATACGATAACGCCTTTAATGGAACTGAAAGAAAAAAATGAGTGTATACCGGATGCGGAAGTCATGCTTAAATTAGCCAAGATACGGATGCCGTTTGGCAAGTACAAAGGGCGGCGTTTGATTGACCTGCCTGAGCCTTATGTGGTTTGGTTTTCCCGAAAAGGATTTCCGACTGGACAATTGGGTGATATGCTGCGTATGGTTTATGAGATTAAGGTAAACGGCCTGGAATATCTTTTTAAGCCGTTGCGGAATTTATAGACGTGTTATTATCAGACCCTGCATGAACTTTTTAAGGTGACTTTTTGTGAGAAAGAATATGGACGACTGGTGTGATCAACAAGATATTGTTTCTGATGGAGATCGAATTTATCGTTGCTCGAAATGTGGTAAGAGGCTACACCCCCGCAGAATATTCGAAGAGAATGGGGAGCTTGTGGGATGGAGTTTGCCACCCCACAAGAAGAAGGGGCACAAAATTAAGGCAACAAAAAGCCGTCAGGGTAGAAAACCGAAAAAGATGGGTCCTTAGACACTCGGCAAAGATTAAGGATCCCGAAATATCAACCTGTGGTGTTACGGTCTGAAATGGTTTGAATGGCCGAATCGATCCATTCCATTGTCTTTTTAACGGAATTCCTGAAATCTGCATTTTTCTTCAGAGCCATGAAATTCCGTTCCATTGCTCTGACCTGTTTAAGAAGCATCAGATCATTTTCGTCCTCGTATCTGGATAACCCTCTTACGGCGACACGAAGGTGCTTTAGACAAGCCTCTTTAAACCCCTTTTCTTTTTCTTTTTTGTATATCTCCGATTTGGGATTTCCATAGGTCTTGACTGCGCCTCTCAGGACCGTATGGCCGGGGGGGCGGCCGATCAGGGCCATAAATAAGAAACATTCACGTTCCAGTGACAGCAGGAATCGTAGCGGCATAGTTCTTTCTCCTGAACTTTTCTGAAGCGTATTCAGCATCTCTCTGTGAATGCTCCTGATTTTCTCGAAAAAAGCATCTTTTTGGGAGTCAATAACGTCTCCTGCTGCTTTGACGGATTCCGGACTCAGGCCTTCCCTTACCAAAAGCACCTCTTCAGGCGTAATCTCAATGTCGTTATAAAGCTCTATATTGTATTTTCGAAGCAGAACATTGGCTATAATCAAGGCGTTTCGATCCGAAAAACGCACAACACCCGGCACAACGCAGAAATCCGTCAATAAAAATCGGAGTGCGGCAGGCGATTTGTTCATGTGAAAAATCAAGGATTGAAGGGAGTTTAAAAATGCCACGCGGTCTTTTCGATTCAGGGTTTCTTTAAGATAGTGCCATAAAAACCCGAAAATCTTTTCGCCATATTTCGCCATCTCGGGAATATTTTTTTCAAACGAATTTCGGAGAAATGAACCGGAATCATCAAAACAGCCTCTCAATAATTCCAAGAGAATTTTGGCTTCTTCAAGTGAAATATTAAAATCTCTGGCCACCGTTTCATAATCCTGGTTGTCGAAATTGATGGCTTTGCCCATTATGTCCTTGATCTTTTTCTTGGTGACCGCACGCCGTTTGAAAAAACTGAACAGGTCTTCTATTTTCTGGGTCAATATATAACGGATGGAACTGGATTCTCCATCTTCCGTCCCGGACTCATTTTCATCTGTCCCAAGACTTTCAAAAACATCATCCCGGACCTGTGATAGTCTGGTTTCCAGATTTGTCAGCACTTCTTTTTCCATCGCCGGGTTTTGATTTTTCTGGTTTACGGAATCCAGAAGATCGGAGGCCCTGCCAAGACGCAACTTCAGGTTTTCAGGACTGACCATGGCGAAGTCATTTCCGTAAATACTGTCAACGGTCTGTGCCAGCTTTTCGTGTGAATGCCCATATTTACTTGCAATTGTGCGAACCATTTCACTTTTTTCACGAGTAAAAGCGCCACCCCCCCAATCCACCATCAAGCGGCTCAAGTTGTTAATTTCAATAGGGGGCTTGTGTAATTGCTCCCTGATTTTCTTGAATGCAAACAGCGCATCATAGGCGCTCACAAACTGCTCCAGCTTCGCCCTTGAATCGGGGTTCTTCATCAGTTTACGCAGTTGTCCCAGCAAGGATTGCATGGTTTCGGGTTTCAAAGCATTCACGCCTGCCAGAAGAGACAAGTTCGGGTCCGGCATACCCTCGTCATTATAGATGACGGATGGGACATTTTCGACCGATACCTTTTCGCTGGGATTTTCCGGGGCTTTATAGGCCCCAAAATACAGGGCTGCCACCTTAAGGGATCGCCGCATGAGATCCATTTCGTGTGGGCGCCATTTTCCTGGAATGAAGCAAACGGAATTGATTTCCAGTGATGGAAAGCGATCAAAGGCGGCTTTCAGTTTTCCCGGCAGGTGAGACATGCCAATTCCCTTTCGTTTGGCCAACGCCTTTATGATGGGCAGATCTACTGAAAATTCCCCGCAGGTTACCAAATAATCAAGCCGTTCAAAATCGATGCCTTCATCCGGCAGACGCATGCCCCGATAGCGAATCAGGACCCTCTCTGACTTTTCCGACATGGTATGGAGGGTTGAAAGAGCAGAGATCACCAGCTCGATTTCATCCTGTACGATGGATTGGGATCCATGAAACTTAATTTTAGACAGGTACTGGGCCAGTGCATATACCAGATCCACCAGTGCCATGCGCCATGAATCCATGAATTCCTGTTCTTCACCCAGAGGATCTGAGAGCAATTTTGCTCTGGTCGAAGGCTCGTCACCCCTTTCCCGCTGGTCGATGCCCCCAAGCTGTTCATACAGCTTCTTGGCATCATCGTCGAGAACAAGGTCCTCTTTCGGTATTTCAGGCAAAACTTTACTCCATTTAGTTTAACTATATGTCTGGACTGTACTACTGTGGGCCGAATTCGCTCTTTCCGGATCCGTGATTTTCGCTTTGCGTTCGATTTCCAGACGTGGTTACAGGGATCTGTTCGAGAAGAGTTTTGACCACTCCTTGTCCCCTCATTGCCACTATTTGTATAATTATATTCAAAATTGAAAGGATATCAAGCTTTTCGTGGTCTTTTCATCAATTGTCATCTTGAAAAAACATTCTCGTTTGAATGGGTTTTGCCCTACTTCCGTTTGGTAAGGCACTCGGAAAAATACCCTCAGCTCCCCTTTGCAAAACGGGGGAGCAGTCAAGTTCCCCTTTAGAAAAGGGGAATTTATCAGGCGAATGCCATTCAAATAGTAATTGAGAAGGCTTTCAAAATGAGAATTGCTGAGAAATTATTTTTCTATTTTACATGTGTGTATTAACCTACTATTATTAAAAATTAATCTGAATATTTCGTCGCTTTTCTGGTGCCCTGATGCTTCACGTAGGGCCTGAAATAAAGAGGTTCCCCTGGGGTTATGCCAGTTCACAGCAGGAGAACCGGGAGGAAAATGAACAAGCGAATTCTTTTTGCAGGGTTTATTGCAGTCATTTTATTTCTGCCCGTGCGGGGGCAGGCGGAAAACGGTGTGAAAAACACCTCAGATACTACGTTAACCGTTCCTTCCTGCGGCCTTTCTCCTTCCAATCAGTACGCCGGGGAGGTCCTCTCGTTCCTGTTGCAGATCGTTCTGGGCCAGACGGGAAACCCGAGATTCAAGAAAGAGTGGTCGACCCGGGGATTTGAGGAAAAACTGGATTATGAGAAAATCTCGGATATCATGACCGATCCAGATGCCAGCCAGTTGGACCTGATTGTACCCGATCCGGGCCTGCAGTTTTTAACGAGAGTTCTTTACCATTATGACCCGACCTTGAGTCAATATAAAGGCAAATTTGATTTTGCGAGCATCTACCCTGCAACTGAAATCGTAGCTTTAAGACTGTTGTTGTTGAAAAAAATCAATGAGAAAGAGAAGATCAACCTGGAAGAGCTCATCCGCAGGGAGGATCTTCTCATGAATCCTAAAGTGGAGATGTCGAATCAGGATCTGGAAGCGGTGAATCTGAGAGCTGATGAAATGCGGTTCCTAAGAGATATTTTACACGAGGAACCACGTCTATTTGATTACCTGAAATCTCCTTTCCTTGTGAAGGGACTGGTAAGGGTCGGCGCTGTGAACCGGGATTCGTTTTCGCAGGAGATGATTGAATTGGCTGAGTATGGGGAGTGTCGATGTTCTTTTTCCAAAGGTTCGAAAAAAGCCGATGCGATTAAGATTGCCGTGCTGCCATCAATTATCGGGGAATTTGATTTTGATGGGAAAACTTCCGGGCTGTCGGAATTCGGTTTTGCACCAACAGAAGATCTCGTGCAAATTTTCAGGAAACTTGAGGCGGATATCCTTTTTCGGACGCGAGAGCTGCTGGAAAAAGAGGCCTGTTCCGGGTTTTCCTTAAAAGGGATTGGAAAAAAATCCCTGAATACCATTTGGGATGCCATCCTTCAAAATGAGTTGGCGTTTTATGTAGAAGACAAACGCCCTTTGGTAATCACACCCCATAATGCGGCGGAGGTTGTGTCCAATGTATGCCCGGAAACCGACTTTACTGTGATTTTGTTGGATAAGAATGTGTATCTGACCGTTAATTTGAATGAAAAAAAGGATATGTATCCTGCTGTTCCCTGGATTTATCTGGATATTATGGATATTCAGTACTCCCAGGCTGGATATGAGATAGATGAGATCAGCAGGTTCATCTGTTCCAGGTTAGAGGATAGGTTCCAATCAAGAATCAACAGAGAAAAGGTCTTTGATGAGTCTGATCGGTAGTTCGTTTCCATCCATAAATGGCCCTTTTCCGCAATCTCGGCGTCAAACTGCGGGTTTCCCCCGCAGAAAGCGCGGGATCCGAGACTTGACCTTGCGAAAATGTCATTTCTGAATTGGAAACCCGCAGTGCCCAATGTACCATTAATGGATGGGCACCAGTTCGCAAAAAAAATAGAATGGATGATTGGGAATGACCATATGAAAAAAGATGTCGCAAATGAAGTTTGGGTAATGGGGGACTTGAGAAATCAAAAGTTTTTCGATTTGAGTCTCAGGGCTCTTTCAAAAGCACGTGATTTGGTGGGACCGCTAGGCGGAAAGGCTGCTGTGGTGCTTTTTGATGTTTCCGAAGAAAAGCTGCAAAACACTTCCGGACTGGTTCCTGTTTTGGCTGAAAAGGCCATTGAAAAATTTCTGGTCCATGGCGCCGACAGGGTTTATGTCATAAAGCACGGCAGCCTGACCTTGTATGGGGCCGATGTTTGTGCTTTTTCTCTTGCAGAAGCAGTCAAGGAACGGCGTCCTGCACTCGTTCTTTTTGCGCTCACCGAATTCGGGCGGGAAATGGCAGCCATGTCTGCTCGTTTATGCAGTGCGGGACTGATTTCAGATTGCCAGGACCTGCGTATGGAGGATAAACAAATCATTGGCACTTGCCCTGCGTGGGGTGGGGAAATTATGGCTGAAATCTCATTCAGCGATATCCATGAACCAGGATTTGCTACCATACAGGCAAATTTGTTTCCCTCGGTTGAAGCAAAGGGTGATCCTGGTGAAGTTATCCGTATAAACCTGGTGGGTTCGGGTGAAATGCGGAGGGCAAAGCTTCTTTCGTTAGCGCCGGAACCGGGGGATGAGAAAAAATTGGAGGAGGCGAAGGTGGTTGTTGTCGGTGGGGCCGGCCTTGGAGATATGGAAGGCTTTGGACTTGCCAGGGAGTTAGCTTCTGCAGTCGAGGGCGAAATAGGAGCGACACGGCCACCTGTTCTCCACCATTGGGTGGAGGAAGAGCGCCTGATAGGGCAGACGGGAAAGACGGTAAGGCCCGATCTTCTCTTTTCCATTGGAACCTCAGGTGCTGTTCAGTATACTGCTGGTATTATGGATGCTAAAACCATCGTGGCGGTAAATCGTGATCCCCATGCGTCCATATTCCAGGTTGCCGATTTGGGGATTGTCGCGGATGCCAGGACATTCCTTCCCTTGCTCACGGCCCGGATCAAACAAAGTGTGATGCGTGGGCTGGCGGATGTTCTGTCTGAAGATAAAGGAGTATCTGGAAAAAGCCGTTTTGGTGAAAAAATAAGGAGCTTGCGGGAAGGCAATAACTGGTCGGTGGAAGCCCTTGCAAAGGCTACAGGGCAAACTCCCGAGTTTGTGGAACAAGTGGAATCCGATGAGATCTCTCCTCCTGTTAGCTTCCTTGTCAGCCTCGCAGGAGCGTTGGACATTGATCCCGGGACATTCCTTCACAAAGAGGAAAAGGCGGCCATAAGAGATCAGCGTGCAAAGGCCTTTTACAAGCGTACGAAGAGCTATTCGTATGAGACCCTTACTCCCGGGGCTGAAAACAACCATCTGCGTGCCTTCATGATCACCATTGAATCCCAGCATGACCACAAGCCTGTAGAATACAAACATGAAGGGGAAGAGTTTATTTTCGTTATGGAAGGGGATCTTCAGTTTACTCTTGGTGGAAAGGTACACGTGCTGAAAGAAGGGGAATGCATCCATTTTAATTCGGATATTCCGCATAAACTAAAGAGTCTGTCCAATGATCCAACAAGGTGCCTTGTGATGCTGTATACGGTATGAAAAATTCCGGCCGTAATTATTTCCGGTTTAGAGTTTCCGGTTCAAGGTTGAAAAAACACAAAGTAAAGGTAAGGGAGAATCTACGATGCGATTTGTTGTAATAGGCGGCGATGCCGCGGGGATGAGCGCCGCAAGCCGCGCAAAAAGAAACAAGCCTGATCTTGAAGTGGTCGTACTGGAACAGTCTGAGGATGTCTCGTACAGCGCTTGCGGAATGCCATACAATATTGCTGATCCGGACAGAGACATGGATGATCTTGTTGTCCGTCATGCTCCCGCTTTCAGGGAAAAACAGGGGATCGATCTGCGAACCGGGCACAGGGTTGACGCGATTGATCCCGGCAAACGGGTTGTGTCCGGAGTGGACTCTCGGGGGGAACTTTTTCACGTTTCTTACGATAAACTTATGATCGCAACGGGCGCTTCCGCCTTGCCCCCGGATTTGCCCGGAATGGTTTTGTCTGGCGTATTCGTTTTAAAGAACCTGGAAGACGGTAGGAAGATAAAGAATTTTATCAAAAGTACCCCTGTTCGAAAAACGGTTATTATTGGGATGGGATATATTGCCCTGGAAATGTGCGAGAGCCTCAGGGCCAGGGATATCGATGTGGTGATGGTAAAGCCGGGACCGAAACTGTTGCCATGGATGAACAGGGAGATGGCATCAGTTGTTCGGTCTGAAATCGAAGACCAGCATGTGCGTTTGCACTCGGGCACTGAAATACATGGAATTGAAAGAAAAGGCGAATCTTTGATTGTCCATTGCAATGGTCTGGATCTGGTTGGTCAGATGGTCCTGGTGGCCACTGGGGTCAGGCCCAACAGCAATATTGCAGAACGTGCGGGTCTGGTTGTGGGACCGTCGTCAGAGATTTCCGTGGCAAGAGACTTGAAGACTTCCGACGAAAATATCTATTCCGCCGGAGATTGCGCCGACGCGTTGCATGTGGTCACAGGGAAAAAGACCTGGATTCCGCTGGCCCTGAGAGCCAATCGCGGAGGTTGGGCTGTTGCCGATAATGTTACCGGGAAATCGGTTACGTTAGAGGGGGTGGCTGGTACTGCCGTTTTTCAGGTTTTTGATCTTCAGGTGGCTCGCACCGGACTTTGTATGAAAGAGTCGGAGGACAGCGGTTTTGACCCGGTAGAGATGGTCATAAAAAGCCGGTCAAGGGCACACGCCCATCCTGGTTCCAGCACCATGTATGTGCAGATGGTAGGTGACCGACTTTCTGGAAGAATCCTTGGGGCTCAGATGGTCGGCAAAGAAGGCGTTGCACACAGAATTAATGCCGTTGCTGTTGCCCTCCACCAATGTATGACCGTTGAGGCCTTTAGCCAGTGTGACCTGGCTTACGCGCCCCCTTTCGGGCCGGTATGGGATCCGATGCTCACCTGCGCCAACCAGCTTCTGAAAAAAATGTGAGGATAGAGGGGTTTGATTCAGCTTTCCGCCAAGAGAACCATAGTGCTCTTTCTTGTTCTGTGCCTGTTGGCGGGGGGGGTAGCTGCCTGGTTTGCACATCTTCTTGTGAACCCGAAAGATAAAATTAGAGAGGATCAGCTCTTTATTGTGAAAGAGGGTTCTACTCTGAAACAGGTGGCTTCGAGTCTTGAAAGGGACGGAATTGTCAATTCACGGTACCCCATGATTGTATGGGGGAAACTCAATGGCAATGACAAAAAAATTAAAGCTGGTGAGTACAGGCTTGGTTCCCATATGGCGCCCGTCAAAATCATGGAGACGCTGATCAAAGGGAATATCCTGTCGTATTCCATGACGATTCCCGAAGGTTTTACTGTGAAGCAGATTGCAGATCTTCTGCATGAGAAAGGTCTCTGCGACAAAGAAGCGTTCTTGTCTTCAGTCCATGAGGCGCCTGAAGGGAAAGACGGCGAAATTCAGGCGCCGAATCTTGAAGGATACCTTTATCCCGACACGTACAAGTTCGCCCGAGGGATTTCGCCCGTCTCCATCGTCCATATGATGATAGAGCGTTTCAAGGAACAAACCCTGCCCTTCAGAGAGAAAATAGATGGATCAGGCATGACAATGGATGAGATTGTTACCATTGCGTCTATTGTTGAAAAAGAAACCGGGACTGCTGAGGAACGTCCCGTCATTGCAAGTGTATTTTTGAACCGCCTGAAAAAAGGAATGCGGCTTGAAAGCGACCCTACGGTCATCTATGGAATCGCAGATTTCAACGGTAACCTCACTAAGAAAGATTTGAAACGGCCCGGGCCTTATAATACGTATACGAAAAAGGGCCTCCCGGCAGGTCCTATTGCCAACCCGGGAATTGATTCTATTCACGCAGTTCTTTATCCATCCGAAACCGACTTTCTCTTCTTTGTATCTAAGAATAATGGGACCCATTATTTCTCAAAAACTTTAAGAGAGCACAACAGGGCGGTTCGTAAATATCAGCAAAGGTCCCGAAAAAAATCGGGGCGAAGGAAGGCAACGGGAGGCTGAGGAATATGGAAAAGAGATTGTTTCTTACGACAAAGGAAGTATCTCAATTTTTGAAGATAAACGAGAAAATGGTGTATACTCTCGTGGCGGAAAAGGATCTGCCTGCCACGAAGGCGACCGGAAAATGGCTCTTTCCAAAACATCTTGTGGAACAGTGGTTGGAAAACCGTACGGTAAACTATCCCAAGAAAAACGATTCTTTTCCTCCCAACCATGACCTTCTCATTATATGTGGGAGCAATGATATCCTTCTCGACAAGGCCATGTCTCTGTTTAACCAGAGCTGTGAAGACCATGTTGCCGTTTTTGGAAACCTGGGGAGCCTGGGAGGGATTCGAGCGCTCAGGAAAGGAAATTGTCACATTGCTTCAAGTCACCTCCTCCAGGAGAACGGCCAGGAATACAATTTTGGGTTTGCTGAAAATGAAATGGGACGGTTGCCTGGAATAATCAATTTTTGTAAGCGGGAGCAGGGATTTCTTGTGGCTAAGGGAAACCCCGAAAACATTCAGAACGTGGCGGATCTGGCAAAACCAGGATTAAGAATCGTCAATCGGCCTCTTGGTACTGGAACCCGACTGTTGTTTGACGATGAATTGAAGAAAGCGAATCTTGACGGTTCGCGAATTAAGGGATATGAGAAAGAGGTGTCCCGCCACCTCGATGTGGGGTTAGAGGTGCTTGCCGGTCGTGCCGATGTTGCTCCCGGCATCCGGGCTGTGGCGGGACTTCTTAACCTGGATTTCTTGCATCTTCGTTGGGAGCGCTTTGATTTTCTCATACAGAAGGCGCGTTTTTTTGAAAAAGGCGTGCAATTGTTTTTGAATTTCCTTTCGGACCGGTCCTTCAGGGATATAGCTCAAGATCTTGAGGGATATGACCTTGAGCTTTGCGGAAAAATGGTTTTCCCCATGGAGACGGTGTAAGACAAAGGTGCGGTATGAATGTGCGGGCGAAGAAAAGAATTTTGACCGAATCGGGGGAGAAACGTTATCCCCCGGCTCTTCTGTCCTGGCTCGTCTGGGGGCTTGGCGCCGCTTTCTATTGTACCGGCTTTTACCAGCGGGTTGCCCCTGCCGTTATGACCGATTACCTGATGGCTGATTTCCGTCTGGGAGCTGCTGAACTGGGCAGTTTTTCCGCCTTTTATTTTTACAGTTATGTCCTGATGCAGGTGCCTACCGGAATCCTTGCGGATTATTGGGGGCCGAGGAGGTTGCTTGCAGCGGGGGCTTTTGTTGCGGCGTTGGGGACCTTTTTCTTCGCTTTGGGAGAATCCATTGTTCTGGCAAATCTTGGTCGGCTGCTCATTGGCGGATCCGTGGGAGTTGCTTTTGTTTCCGTGTTAAAGCTGGCAGCCCACTGGTTCCCTCCCCATCGGTATGCCATGACCAGCGGGTTGGCTCTGTGTTTCGGTCTTGTGGGCGCCGTCACGGCGGGAGTTCCACTGCGGTTCCTGGTTGAACAGTTTGGCTGGCGATCGGTCATGTTTGTTTCCGCTGTTTTCGCTTCGGCGCTTACCGTTGCTATCTGGGTGTTTGTGAGGGATGATCCCGGGGAAAAAGGGTATAAGTCCTTTGTTTCAAAACCGGGCTCGGATAATCGGTCCGCATCCCAGATCTTTTCCGGCCTGCTCACTGTCCTGCGCTATAAAAATACCTGGCTGGTTTCCCTGGCTCCTTCGGGAATTGCCGGCCCCTTATTAGCCTTTTCGGGTTTATGGGGTGTCCCCTATTTGATATCCCGTTATGGCCTGACTCAAGCAGAAAGTGCTGGAATCGCATCTCTTCTCCTGGTGACCTGGGGCTTGGCCGGGCCCGTGTTGGGGGGGCTGTCCGACAGGTTACGCAGAAGGAAACCGCTGTATCTTTCAGGGTGTATTGTGTCATCCGTGGGATGGATCGTCCTTATCTATCTGCCTGAACTCTCCGTTTGGGCCTTTACGATCATTTTGGCCATTGTCGGCTTTGCTTCGGGATCGATGGTTATCGGTTTCGCTTTTGTAAAAGAGTCCGTGCCGCCATCCCTGGCAGGAACTGTCTCTGGGGTCTGCAATATGGGGGTTATGTTGGGTCCCATGATTTTACAGCCTTTGATCGGCTGGGCGCTGGATCTAAACTGGAACGGATTAACGGAAAACGGGATCAGGGTGTATGAAAGGGGAACCTACGATTGGGCATTCGGTCTGATGGTTGTTTGGTCTATTCTCGGATCGGTGCTGATGTCCTTCAGTACTGAGACGAACTGCAGGCAGATGGTCCTGGAAAAACCTACCAACCCTGTTCAAAGAAAAAGGAAGGGCAGTGACAAAGATGGGTATTTTTAGGCGTGGCCTCCTATAAAGGGCATTCTGTAGGAGGAATAGCCGCAGTGGCTGTTTTTCTGGGCTGCCTCCACCATTTCTTTTCTTTTCAACTGGACTGGGTAGACATTCTGGTTTTTCTGGTAACAGGTCTTTTAGGAGCATTGTTCCCAGATGTGGATACGAACAGCCGTGGGCAGGATATCTTTTATTCCCTCTTTTTTGTTTTGGATTTCAGTCTTATTGCCTTAAGAAAATTCGAGTACGCCGCGCTTCTGGGTCTCCTGGTAATCCTGCCTGTTCTGGGAAAGCACCGGGGGTGGACCCATACCTGGTGGGCCATGCTGATTGTTCCGTTCCCGATCATCCTGTTGCCTGTGTCATTTTTTAAAGTCGATCCTGTGCCATTGGTCCCCTATTATCTGTGTGCGGTTTCCGGATATTTTTCTCACTTGGTACTGGATTGGAAGTTTAAATAGATATAGAGAGATAATGATCATGAAAGACAAAAGGAAGGGTGCTTGCATAAAGATCTTTTTGTTTGGACTGGCTCTAGCCTGGTGCGTATTCAGTGTCCCAGAGATTTCTGCCCAAACCTACGACTTTGATGAAGGAATTGAGGTGGTTACAAAGGGGCTTGTCACAGAAAACAGGAAGATCCTGAAAAACAAGAAGATAGCCGTTTTCGGAATAATTGAAAGCAAGTCGGAGAAAAGGTGGGAGGTTTCTTCGCATATTGAAGACGGGATTGTGGATGCGCTTGTAAATAATGGATACAGGGTAATTGAGAGGAGAAGAATTCAGGATGTGATTAAGAAGGAGATCAAGAAAAATACTGATCTGTGGTTTGACCAAGACCGGATTGCCCGATTCGGAAAACTTGTGGGGGCTGACTATGTTGTGACGGGCAGGTACGTTTTATGGGGGCAGGGGATGCTCAAGATCAGCATACGGGCGATCAATGTTGCCGGCGGAGAGATTGTGGCCGCTGGCAAGGTGAAGATTCATACAGACAGGATAGCCAATTTACTGAAATTGGAAGAGGAGAAAGAACTCCTGAAAAAGGCCGATGTAAACCCCGATAAACTCGTTAAGATAACGAGCATTGATGATGTCAGCCACAAGAGTGGAAAACTGGGGAAATACAAAGCACTGGTTATCGGGATTAACGATTATGAAGGTCGGAAAATCGCTGATCTTGAAACGCCGGTAAACGATGCGACAGCCATAGCCAAGGTTCTTAAAGAGAAATACGCGTTCGAAGTGAAACTTCTTCTGAACCGTGAAGCGACTAAAGAAGCCATATACAAGGAATTGCGGATTTTAACGGTGTCGACAAAGCCAAATGACAGCGTATTGATCTATTTTGCGGGGCATGGAGATCTTGATCGAACCTATGACGGTGGTTGGTGGATCCCGGCAGACGCTATAGGCGGAAATCCTGTTACGTATCTTGATAATGTTCAGGTTCAAAAAGCGATGCGGAGTATGAAGGCCCGACATGTCCTGCTTGTTTCCGATTCCTGTTATTCGGGCACGCTTTTCGGAAAGACCCGGAACCTGCCTCCTGTCATTGATGATAAATATTACCTGGGTTTGTATCACGAAAAGAGCAGATGGGGTATGACTTCGGGCAACAAGACGCCGGTGTCTGACCAGGGTACAGGTGGACACAGTGTGTTTGCCTACCAATTGATCAAGGAATTAGGGAAAAGCAATAAGCCTTTTCTGAGTACCCAGGAACTCTATGCCCGGATAGCTCCTGTTATTACAAATAATTCGGAGCAAACACCGCTTTGTCGTCCCATACTGAATACAGGGGATCAAGGTGGGGAATTTGTGTTTGTGGCATCGGTGAAAAAAGAAGGACCTCTACCTATTCCGAAGGTCGAACAGAGAGTCCCTGACATTCCTACCCCGAAGGTTAAGCAGAGCATCCTTGACAAGGACATGCTCTTTTGGAAGTCTATTAGATATAGCGATGAACCCGCACTATTTGGTGCGTATCTGGAAACATTTCCGAAAGGGATTTTTTCCCCTATTGCAAAAAGAAAGATGGAAACCCTTAAGCAAAAAGAAAGGGAGACAGTTTCCATTTCAACGGTGGTTTTAAAACCCAGGTTATTTGTGACAGTCGAACCGATAGATGCAAGAGTAAGGATTTTGAATATTGCCCCGAAATTTTATCAGGGGATGGAACTTGATCCCGGCAGTTATCATGTGGAGATTTCAAAAAAAGGATATCGGAAACAGAAAAGGTGGGTGGGTCTGGAAGCAGGTGAGGATAAAAGGGTTGAAATCAGAATGGAACAATCGCAGGCTTCCAATTTTTTGCTCTGGATTTCAGACTTATTAGAGTAATGTGTCTCAGGATCCTGGCTTTGATTATTGAAATTGAATACTTGACCATTATAGAATGATTTGCGAAACTATAATTTGTATGATAATGACTTAACTGCTTGCCCACTCGACCTCTTAACGAGGCCTTAGTTCCCATCCCGTCCCAACCAGCAGTTAGTAAAAAGTCTTGGAGAAAGATAATGATAATAAGAGACAAAAAAAATAGGGTTTCCATGTGGATACTTCTGTTTGGATTGACTCTGGCTTGTTGTGCGATCAATGTCCCAGAGATCTCAGCCCAAACCTACGATTTCGATGAAGGGATTGAGGTGGTTACAAAAGGCCTTGTTTCAGAAAGCAGGGAGATCCTTAAAAACAAGAAAATAGCCGTTTTTGGAATAATTGAGAGCAAATCTGAAAAAAAATGGGAGGTCTCTTCGCATATTGAAGACGGGATTGTAGACGCGCTTGTAAATAATGGATACAGGGTTATTGAGAGGAGAAGAATTCAGGATATCATTAAGAAGGAGATCAAGAAAAGTACTGATCTGTGGTTTGACCAAGACCAGATTGCTCGATTCGGGAAGCTTCTTGGGGCAGACTTTGTTGTGACGGGGAGATATGTTTTATGGGGCCAGGGAATGCTCAAGGTCAGCATACGGGCAATCAATGTCGTTGACGGGGAGATTGTAGCCGCTGACAAAGTGAAGGTTCACACAGACAGGATAGCAACTTTACTGAAATTGGAGGGGAGGAAAGAGCACCCGAAAAAAGCTGTGTTACCCCTTGAAAAACCGGTTAAAGTAACGAACATCAATGATGTCAGCCACGAGAGCGGAAAACTGGGAAAATATAAGGCGCTGCTCATCGGGATTAACGATTACAAAAGTCCGGAAATTTCCGATCTTGAAACGCCCATAAACGATGCGACAGCTATAGCTGAGGTTCTAAAAGAGAAATACGGATTCCAGGTAAAGCTTCTTCTGGACCGTGAGGCCACGAAGGAGACCATTTACAAGGAATTGCGGACCCTGACGGCATCGACAAAGCCAAATGACAGCGTATTGATCTATTTTGCGGGGCATGGGGATCTTGATCGAACCTATGACGGTGGTTGGTGGATCCCGGCAGATGCTGTAGGTGGAAACCCTGTGACGTATCTTGACAATGTTCAGGTTCAAAAAGCGATGCGGAGCATGAGGGCCCGACATGTCCTGCTGGTTTCCGATTCCTGTTATTCGGGCAGGCTTTTCGGAAAGGCCCGGAGCCTGCCTCCTGTAATTGACGATAAGTATTACCTGAATCTGTATCACGAAAAAAGCAGATGGGGTATGACTTCCGGCAATAAGACGCCGATGTCTGACCAGGGCACCGGCGGGCACAGTGTGTTTGCCTACCAACTTCTCAAAGAATTGGGGGAAAGCGATAAGCCTTTTCTGAGTACCCAGGAACTCTATGCCCGGATAGCCCCCGTTATCGCAAATAACTCGGAGCAGACACCGCTTTGTCGTCCCATATTGAATACCGGGGATCAAGGCGGGGAATTTGTTTTTGTGGCATCGGTGAAAAAAGAAATACCTCTGCCTCTTCCGAAGGTCAAGCAGAGCGTCCCTGATATTCCTACTCCGAAGGTCAACCAGAGCACCCTTGACAAGGACATGCTTTTCTGGGAGTCCATTAGAGACAGCGATGATCCTGCACTATTTGATGCGTATCTTGAAACATTTCCCAAAGGGATTTTTGCCCCCATTGCAAAAAGAAAGATGGAAACGCTTAAACAAAATAAAAAGATTGAGGCCCTTGAGCAAAAAGAAAGGAAGACTGCTTCTATTCCAACGGTGGTTTCAAAACCCAGGCTGTTTGTGAAAGTGGAACCGACAGATGCAAGAATAAGAATCCTGAATATTGTCCCCAAATTTTATCAAGGGATCGAACTTGATCCCGGTAGTTATCATGTGGAAACATCTGAAAAGGGATACAGGATGCAGAAAATGTGGGTAAATCTGAATGCAGGCGAAGATGAAAAACTTGAGATCAGATTGGAACAATTGCAGGTTGCCAAGCAGCCGGTGATGACTCATACAAGCCAACCCCCCACGCTATCCATTCAGCCGACGACGACTTATTCACGCCGGCCTTCTTCCACATCCAAAGTGTTCCAGCGGGAAGGTGTATATGTGGCTTATGCGAATGGAATCGTAAAAGACACGAAGACTGAACTTGAGTGGAAGGTTGGTCCTGACAAGAACACCAATTGGGATGAAGCAAGATCGTGGGTGCGACGTCTCAATCTCGATGGCGGTGGATGGAGAATCCCAACCAAGGGTGAACTGGAAAGCCTTTACAAGCAAGGCGCAGGCTATAATAATATGACGCCTCTTTTAAAGTTTGCCGGATTGTGGGTGTGGTCGAGCGAAACTAAGGATACCCCCTTGAAGACCAATAGATGGTGGATGTTTATCGATGATACTACATGTTCCACATATGCTTGGGTCTTTTACTTCTACGGAGGCTACGGTTACTGGCTCGACCGCGCCACCTCTAACGACATACGGGCATTTGCGGTGCGTTCCCGAAGGCATGAAGGCCGGATTGACCAATTACAAGCCTCTACAGGCCAGTTACAAGCTTCTACGCATCAGTTACCCACTCCGACATATCCCCACTTTTCCTCTCCCGCATCCGATGCTTTCAAACAAGATAGCGTTTATTTGGCTTGTGCGAATGGGATTGTAAAAGATACCAGCACTGGACTTGAGTGGAAGGTTGGCCCCGATAGAGACACAAACTGGGAAGAAGCCAGATCCTGGGCGGAGAGTTTGAACCTTGACGGTGGTGGGTGGAGGATGCCTACTGCGGATGAGTTGGAGCGTCTTTACAAAGATGGCGTGGGCAAACGCAATATGACGCCCCTTTTGAAGACCACTGGTTGGTATGTGTGGTCAGGTGAGAGCCTGCCTCTTATCTCAACCGCGTGGCTCTTCTATTTCGACGAGGGTGTGAGGGACTGGGGTATTCTCAGCTCCAGCAACGGCATCCGCGCTTTTGCGGTGCGTTCCAGGGGCGATGGATAAATAGACATAGACCCCTAAGTCCAATACCCGTGAATGAATGAGATTCATACCGCTTTCCGGTGAAGAATTTCGAGATCCTGTCCTCGCCGAGGTGTCAGGTGTTAGGGCTCCGGGTCCAATATTCCAAAAATGTGATTTGAGACAACATAACTCTATGATTCTATGTTGAATCAATCGAATGACAACAAGTTTTTTCCTGATACCCGAGACCTGACACCTGAAAAAGGTCTATAAGAGAGCAAAGTCGAGTAACGCGCAAATGCCTGACAAACAAAGATGAATGGAATTCATTCACGGGTATTGCTCCTAAGTCAACCACCGTTTCCTTCTCCGGTAGTGCTTGACGTCTCGGTAGCTCTTCTTTTTGCCCACCTCGGTGAGCCCCAGATAGAATTCCCTCACATCGGCGTTTTCCTTGAGCTTTTCCACGGTATCGTCCAGGACGATGCGGCCGTTTTCCATTACATAGCCGTGGCTGGCGATGGAGAGGGCAAGCCGTGCATTTTGTTCCACGAGAAGGATGCTGACTTTTTCTGCTTGATTGATTCGTTGAATAATCTTGAAAATTTCTGAGACCAGCAGGGGGGAAAGCCCCATAGATGGTTCGTCGAGCAGCATGAGCGTGGGCGTAGACATGAGTCCTCGACCAATGACCAGCATTTGCTGCTCTCCTCCACTGATATAGCCAGCAAGAACATTTTTTCGGGCCTGCAAGCGGGGGAAAAGTCCATACACTTTCCCGATGTCCTCTTTCATTCTGCGCCGACTTCTGTTTGTGTGGCCGCCGGCGATGAGGTTTTCGTCAATGGTGAGGTCTTCAAATACCCGCCTTCCTTCCATAACCTGAAAAATACCTTTACGAACGATCTCTTCCGGGTTCTTCCGATCAATTCGTTCTCCTTTGAATTGGATCTGTCCATCGGTAACTGCGCCGTCCTCCGATTTGAGCAGACCGGAAATAGCCTTCAGAGTTGTGGTTTTCCCGGCGCCGTTATTGCCCAGGACAGCCACAATTTTGCCTTCCTCCACTTGAAGGGACATCCCTTTCAGCACAAGGATGACATTGTGATAGATAACTTCGATATTGTTTACGACAAGTAACGGTTCCATAGGGTTTCTCTGGCTTCCTGACGGTGGGCTATGCCCCTAACCTGGAGTAGGTGAGGTCTTCTTCTCCCAGGTAGGCTCTGATTACTTTTTCGTTATGGCGAATTTCCAAAGGCTTGCCTTCTGCAATTTTCTGCCCGAAGTCGAGCACGCAAATCCGGTTGCTGATATCCATCACAACGCCCATGTCGTGCTCGATCAGGATGATGGTGATTCCCCACTCCTCGTTGATATCCAGGATGAAGCGGGCGATATCTTCGGTTTCTTCCAGATTCATACCGGTGGCTGGTTCGTCCAGCAGGAGTACTCGAGGACGCATGGCCAGGGCACGGGCCATTTCCACACGTTTTTGAAGACCGTAGGGAAGGGAATGAACCACATGTTTTCGGATGGGCTCGATTTCCAGGAGGTCGACGATTTTCTCTTCGATATCTTTTCGAAGCGCAATTTCTTCGTTCCTGGTTTTCCCGTAATAGATTCCACCCGAAAGGGAGCCTGATTTCAGGTGAACATGGGCACCTAACTTTATGTTGTCAAGCACGGTCATATGACCAAACAGCTCCACATTTTGAAAGGTCCGAGCTATGCCCAGTTTCGCAATGCGGTGGGGTTTGATCCGGGAGATATCGTGACCTTCAAAAATGATACTGCCCTGCTCCGGCTGATAAAATCGATTGATACAATTTAACAGACACGTCTTCCCGGCCCCGTTGGGACCGATAATGGAAAAAATTTCCCCTTCTTTCACCCCTGTTGTTACGCCGTGCAGGGCTTTAATTCCCCCGAAACTGAGATGGATATTTTTAAGGTGTAACTGGTAGTCGTTTTTATCTTCCATTTTTTCATGCCGGGAATGGGATGTTGTTCCCATCTGTAGAGGGTTCCACCTGTTTTATCCTGACCGTGGTTTTCATTCGAAAACCTTTTCCGTCCTTGTATCGGATATTGGCTTCTACCGGGATCTCCTCCCGGTCGCCATAGAGGCCTTTAATCAGATCCTTGTATCGTTCTTCAACGAATGTTCTTCGAACCTTTCGGGTCCGGGTCAGCTCATCGTCGTCGGCATCAAGTTCCTTATAAAGGAGTACAAATCGGTTGATTTTCGCTACTTTGGGCAGGGATTCATTGGCCTTTGCCACCTCTATTGCAATAATATCGTACGTTTGGTTTTTTTGGGAAAGGTCTGCAAAGGTAGTGTAGGCCAGTTGGTTGTTTTCGGCCCATTTGCCCACATTGGCCATATCGATGGCAATCATGGCCGTTATGAAGGGTCTGTTTTGGCCAATGACCACCGCATCTACGATGTAGGGACTGAAGCGCAATTTGTTTTCAATGAGTTGCGGTGAAAACTTACTTCCGTCCACCAGCTTCATGACGTCGGACATGCGATCAATGATGATAATGTGCCCGTCGTCTTCAATGATGCCAGCGTCGCCCGAATGAAACCAGCCGCCTTTCAATGCTTTTTCCGTGGCTTCCGGATTCTTATAATAGCCTTTGAAGATGGTGTCGCCCCGAGACAATAATTCTCCTGAATCGGAGATTTTGAATTCAACTCCCGGGATGGGTTTCCCCACCGTATCGAGGCGAATGTCGCCGGTCCGGTGGATGATGGAACCCGCAGTCTGCTCGGTCATACCGTAGACCTGTTTGATGTTGACGTTCAGAGCCAGGAACATATTGAAGATTTCCTGTCCCAGAGGTGCCCCGCCCGTATAGACATGGCGCAGACGAGCGAGACCCAGGTAGTTCTTTAGTGATCTGAACAGCAAAACATATCCCAGCATATTCAGGAATTTCAAACTTATGGGGAGCGGTTTTTTGTTCAATACGTGGTCCGCCACCTTATACCCCACGGACAGAAACCATTTGTAGGTCAGTCGTTTGATCCATACTGCATCCTGTATTTTGACCTGAATGTCCGAACACATGCGTTCCCATATGCGTGGCGGAGCCAGCATGATGTGTGGGCCGATTTCGCGAATATTCTCCTGGACCGTTTCCACTTTTTCAGGGAAATTGACGGTGAAGGCCTTGTAAAGAGCCCAGTAAACGCCGAATTCCTGCTCGCCGATCCAGGGGAGCGGAAGGAAGGAAACATATTCAAAATCATCCTGGGCTTCATCCACCTCATCCTGGCCTTTGGCCACAGAGTACATGTTGTGGTGGGTAATCATGCTTCCCTTTGGCAACCCGGTGGTGCCCGAGGTGTAATTGATCATGCCCACGTCATCAGGTTGGACTTTTTGAATCATTTCATCAAAGAGATGGGGCTCTTTTTCATGCACTTCCCGGCCCAGTTTCTGAATGTCTTTGAAATAGGCCAGCAACGGCTCATCATATCGCCGCATCCCTTTGGCGTCATCCACGATAATTTTAATAATGTTTGGGCACTTATCCTGTATTTCAAGCATTTTGTCTGCCTGTTCCTGGTCACCGGCCACTACGAAAATAGAGTCCGAGTGGTTGATGATATATTCCACCTGGTCCAGGTGACTGTCTGGATAGATCCCCACAATGGCCCCCCCCAAGGCCTGGACAGCCAGTTCAGAGTACAGACCCTCGGGGCGGTTGTCGCCGGCATAGGACAGCTTATCGTCTTTCTTGAAACCAAGTTGACGGAGACCAAGGGCGAAATCACGTACGTTCTCAAAATATCCCTGCCAGGTGACCGGCTGCCAGATGCCGAATTCTTTTTCTCTAATGGCCGCCTTGGTATGGCCCAGCCTATCTGCATTTCGCTTGAGAAGCATGGGCATGGTGAGGATGTCGGTCATGGGGGTGAACCTTTTTTGGGTAGGGGCGAAAAATTTTTCGCCCCTACATTATTGCGTATTGCGTATTCTATTCCGTCTTGATCCAGTCTGAAATGGGTTCGAATATCTTCTTTTTAGTGTTGGCCTTGTAGACCCTCCCGTAAGGGATTTTATTGTCGGTAACAGTAAACGGGCACATGAGCCCCCCGGTATCCACATCTTTCAGGGACTGCAGGGCTTTGACCAGGCCGGGGCCGTTAAGTTCCCCTGCTTTGTCTGCCCGTTTCAAGCATTCTACGAAAACCAGGCCGGTGAAGAATCCTTGCATATAAGAAGTGGGTCGGTATTTTACTTTCGGGTGATGTTTTTCTGTCCAGGCCCTGATTTTCTGGATCATGGGGATTTCGGTTTGAGAGTAGAAGGCGTACGGCATAACGCCCAGGTACCCTTCTGCCAGGGGACCCAGTTTATCTAACAGCATTTTGTGGGTGCCCCAGAAAGTTCCCATGAACTTGGCTTTGAGTCCATAGTCGCGGGCCTGTTTGAGCACTGCGGGAATGGGGGACAGAACAAAACCCTGAAAGATGACATATTCCGCCTTTTTTCTCTTCAGATCAAGAACCTGAGAGGTAATGTCCACGCCACCCACTTTGGCCACTTCTTCCGCTACGAGGTTAAGGCCCAACTTCTTACAGACTTCTCTTCCATGAGCCACCGGATCCTTTCCAAATTCCGTGTCGCTGTAGAAAAATGCCACATTGGCGCCCGGTTTTTCCTTGGCAATATACTGGAGCAGGATCCCGAACATGTCACCATAGGTGGGGCCTGGTACAAAGACAAAAGGATTTTTGGCGGTATCTGCCAGTTCACCGGAAAAGGATGTGGAGCTATAGAGGATTTTGTAGCGATCTTTGATTTCAGGGGACATGGCCTTACCGAGAGCGGTGCTTTCACCGTACATGGCTACCGGGTTGTCCCTGGCCATGATTCTCTTGAAAGCGGCCACCGCAACATCCACTTTGTAGGTACCGTCTTCCATGATATATTTGATCTTTTTCCCGTTAATGCCCCCTTCAGCGTTGGCCATTGCCAGTGCGTCTTCCAGACCCGCATTGATATGTACACCTGCAAAAGCAAAACGGCCGGTAACCGGCTGTACGGCGCCGATCTTGATTTCATCGGCCGCAAGGGTGGTTTGAGCGAAGGGCATCATGAAAAGAATCCCCAGAACTGCCAGTCCCAATGACGTAAAGACACCTTTTTTCATTCTCATCTCCTCCTCAAATTTCTGGTGGCTCCCAAATAGCGGGTGCTTGTTTTCGGCTTCGATTGTAATGGACGAAAAAACAGGATAACCGGTATCACCTCCCTTTTGATTTGCATGATCAGTATGAAAATGGCCACAGAAGAAAAAAGGCTTTGATACGCCGCCAGATTTCCGCCAGGCCACGGGGTTCGAATATGAGAAACAGTACAATCAAACCGCCGAAAACTACTTCTTTAAAAGGAATAAAGAAATGGCCGGCCCCTGCAAATATTTTTGTGAGACTTCCAGCCAGAACATTCAGTACCTCTGGTACAAGGGTCATGAATACGGCGCCGAAGATGGATCCCATTACACTCCCAAGTCCTCCCACAATGACCATGGCCAGGTACTGCACAGACAGATGAAAAGGAAAGTGTTCCGGGGTGACGATGCGGATGAATCCCACCCACAGGGCTCCGGCGATGCCTGCGTAAAAAGAGGATATGGCAAAGGCGGTTAACTTATAGCGGAAAAGGTCTATTCCGATGATTTCGGCTGCCAGGTCGCGGTCCCGTATGGCCACAAAGGCGCGGCCCACGCGGCTTCGAACCAGGTTTCGAGCATATCCCACTGCTAGGATCACCACGATAAGCGTGACGAAATAGAAACGTTTTTCTGTGTTGATGAGAAAGGTTCCGATGCTGGGTGGCGGTACGTTGATGCCTCGAATACCATGGGTCAGACTTTCCCAGTGAACAAAAACAAACTCAAAGATAAACTGTGCGGCCAGGGTGGCAATGCATAGGTAGAGCCCTTTGACGCGAAGGGACGGGATGCCGATAATAAGTCCGGCAATGGCGGCCATGACGCCGGCGCAGGGGAGGGCGACCCAGAAAGAAAACCCCAGTTGAGTGACCAAAATGGCGGAGGTGTAGCCGCCAACCCCGGCGAAGGCCGCGTGCCCTAAGGAGATCTGCCCTGTAAAACCTGTGAGGATGTTGAGCCCGACAGCGGCGATGATGGCGAACCCAATCATATTGGCTATGTATAGCTGATAGGCATTGGCTATAAAGGGAAAGATCAGGAGAAAAACAAAAAAAAGGCCCAGCCACCATTTTACGAAAAGGGATTGAAAGATCTCTTCGTCTTTAATGTACGTTTCTCTGAAGTCCCCGCATCTCATGACATATCCCTGAATTGCATGTACGGATTACGCACTTGAATATAGATTCAGTGCTGAAATCCAAAGTTCAAAATTGCTCAGACCCTCTCTATAATTTTTTTCCCGAAAAGGCCATAGGGGCGGATCATTAAAATAATGACCAGAACGAAAAAGGGAGCCACTGCTTTTGCCCCTCCTCCCACCAGCGGATCGATGTAAATGCCGGTCAGGTTTTCGAGTATCCCTATGATGAAGCCACCGATGATGGCGCCTCCGATGCTGTCAAGGCCTCCCAGTATGATTACGGCCAGCACTTTGAGCCCGATGTCGCCCATATAAATGCTGATCCCGCTGATGTTTCCGATGACAATGCCGCCGATGACGGCGGCGATCGCGCCGAAACTCCAGGAGAGGGCAAAGATCCACCTGACGCTGATTCCCATGGACAAGGCTGCCTGTTGGTCGTTGGCTGTGGCCCGCATGGCTACGCCGGTTCGGGTGAATTTGAAAATGAGGATGAAGATGATGGTTCCGATAATGGCAAAGACAAACCCCCACAGAAGACCGGACGGGACAATGGCGAAGTTCAAGTCGAGAGGTTCGGGCGGGAATATTTCAGGAAAGGAACGGTATTCAGGGGACCAGATCATATGGGTAATGCCCTGTAACATAAATGCAAGACCGATGGTTACCATGATGACTGAGATAATCGGTTCCCCTATGAGTTGGCGCAACACCAGTTTTTCGATGATCAGGCCTAATAAAAAGGCAAAAACAAGGGTTCCCAGAAAGGCTACCCAGAAAGGGGCCCCGGCCTGGGTGATGATGCTCAGGCATACAAATGCCCCGAGAGACATGAACGCGCCTGTGGCCAGGTTCAAAATGCTGGTGGCCTTGTAGATGAGAACGAAACCAAGGGCGATCAGTCCGTAAACACCGCCGGTTGCAAATCCTGTGATGATGATTTGAATCAGGATATCCATGAAAAAGTCCTTTTTTCTTGGCGAGCTATCCCCTTTTTGGGAAGCAAAGCCTCATGCTTCACCCCAAAAAAGAGGGCCTGGGCTGTTCATGATTCTGAGGTAACCGAGATTCTTACGATAAGTGGGGAAATTGGTTTGTGAAAATAAATATGCCCAACCATAGGCAAGTTTTCAATGCTTTATTTATAGGATTTGATGCGGAGTTTTGTCAAGACAAAATCCAGCAATTAACAATTCTCATTAGAGGGTGTAGGGTTGGGGTGCAAATACTCTTGATTATTCACCTGCAATAAACGATAATGAAAGGAGCAAGGTGAGTGGATATTATAGGCTCGGAATTTTTCGTATGGCCGTTTTTTGCAGTGAAAACATTTAGGAGGGAAATGAAATGAGATTCTTTAGAATAGGTATAATACTCTGTGCCCTTGTTCTTGCCGGGGGCGTTGCCGGGTGCGGTGGAGGAAAGGCGGAGGTGAAATCGACGACACGAACCAGTACCCTGGGGCAGGAGTTGATTGATCTGGATAAGGCATACCAGCAGGGAGCTATTACGGAAAAACAGTACAAGAACGCCAAGGAAGAACTCCTTGAAAAACAGAAATAACGGATGTGATTGGTTGCGTGGAAAGTCTTTTACTTATTAATGAGCAAAGAATAACAGGGAGAGAATGATGAAAAGAATTGTGGCTTTTGTGACGTTGTTGTTTGTACTGTCTATTTTCGGTGCGTGTGTTCATACCGGTGAGCCTCCTGTTAAGGCGCCTGTCTCACCGGGAATCGATGCCATTGTCAAGAGGGGGGAATTGATTGTGGGGACAGCGGGAAGCATGCCTCCGTTGAATATGACCACAAAAAGCGGTAAGGTAATCGGACTGGAACCGGACATCGCATCCATTATGGCAGGAGCCATGGGCGTCAAACTGAAGTTGGCTACCATGCCTTTTGCCGAACTGTTGTCTGCACTTGAAAGGGGAGATGTAGATATGGTCATGTCCAGTATGACGATGACTCCCAAGAGAAATATGGAAGTGGCTTTTGTTGGCCCTTATTTTATTTCAGGAAAATCGATCCTTACAAAGACGAATACGATCGAAGCTGCAGCCAACACGGAAGATATCAACACACCCGACACATCCCTGACGGCTCTGAAAGGCTCGACGAGTCAGGTCTTTGTGGAAAAACTGCTTCCCAAAACGCAGCTTGTATTAGCGCGGGACTATGATGCTGCCGTCGCTATGGTCGTTGACGGAAAAGTGGATGCCATGGTTGCTGATTATCCCATCTGTGTCATTTCTGTCCTTCGATATCCAGAGGAAGGGCTGGCTTCCCTCGTGAAACCTTTGACTATTGAACCTATCGGCGTGGCCTTACCCGGAAATGATCCCCTGCTGTTAAACTGGGTGCAGAATTTTCTTGGCATGCTTGAAAAGAGCGGAGAGCTGGAAGCCTTGAGGGAGAAATGGTTTGAGGCGGGTTCCTGGTTGCAGGAATTGCCCTGATTATCTGTTATGTATGGTTGCTGGTTGCCGGTTAACAGCACTTGAGCACTGTCCTGCGATTGTGCTCTTTAGAAAAGCGAATATCCAATATCGAACAAGGAATGTCGAATGTCGAAGGATGGCATTCTACTAATCCAGATAGCCCTGAAAAAGTTAGAGCGAAGCGATTCCACACTTCGTCATTCTGTGGTTCCTTGTTCGATATTCTGCGGTTCGCTCTTTCCGGTTACCATGCTCCAGCGTGGGAACACATAAATTTCTGTCTTGATCTGGCTGACCTTTTTTCCGGCCGGAGGCAATGCTCCTAAAAAAAAGCCCCGCCCCCTTTAGGGGATGGGGCTTTTTTCAACCAATTATCCAGGGAAGTTTGTGCGAAAACATTCCGCGTTCCGCATTCCGCCATCGGAAGTTACAGCGTACCGGCTATGATGACCTTCTGTACCTGGCTTGTCCCTTCATAAATCTGGGTGATCTTGGCATCACGCATCATCCTTTCTACAGGATATTCTTTCACATAACCGTATCCACCAAGAAGTTGGACTGCGTCCGTGGTTACCTTCATGGCTGTATCGGCGGCGAAGAGTTTTGCCATTGCAGAGCTTCTGATCATTTCCTTGGGTACCCTGTCCAGGTTTTTGGGCAGTTGTTCAAAGGTGGCTGCCGCTTTGTAGGTTAACTGTCTGGCTGCTTCTACCTGGGTTGCCATATCCGCCATCATCCATTGCAGTCCCTGAAAGGAAAAAATAGGTTTTCCGAACTGGGTTCTTTCTTTGGTATACTGAACAGCATAGTCGAGCGCGCCCTGGGCAATTCCAACGGCCTGAGCCGCAACCGGAATCCTCGTGAGGTCCAGAGTTTTCATGAGGATGGCAAACCCTTTGTCTTCACCCATCAGGATATTGGATGCGGGAATCCGTACTTCTTCCAGGATAATTTCCACAGTGGAGGATCCTCGAATACCCATCTTATTTTCGTGTTTTCCTATGCTGAGGCCGGGAGTGCCCTTTTCCACAACAAAGATTCCCGTTCCCTTGTGCGCGGGCAGTGAGGTGTCTGTTCTTGCTGCAATGCAGAGGACATCTGCCACATCGGCATGGGAAATAAACATCTTGGTTCCCGTCAACACGTATTCATCGCCATCCTTGACAGCCTTTGTTTTCAGGCCGGAAACATCCGATCCTGCGTTGGGTTCCGTAAGACCGAAGGCTATGAGATTTTCTCCGGATGCCAGTTTCGGGAAATACTTTGCCTTTTGTTCTTCGTTTCCTCCTAACATGATGGGCATGGTCCCCAGTTCATGGACGAGGAGAACTACCGAGGTGGATGCACAGACTTTTGCGATCTCCTCGATAACCAGGCAAAGAGAAAATAACCCCATTTCGGAACCACCGTACTCTTCCGGGAAATCGGCCCCGAAAAGGGCATTTTCTCGAAGGATTTCAACCATATCCCAGGGGAATTTTGCTTCCTCATCGCGCAGGGCCGCCCCCGGTGCAATCTGTTCTTTTGCAATGCGGGCAACCGTATCTTTCAGCATTTGTTGTTCTTCTGTAAGTTGGTATGACATGTTTACTCCTTTCAAAATAGGCTTTTTTCGTGTTATTGAATTACCAAGGCTTTGTTCTTCGATCAGCGCGCCATTATTGTGGAAGCGGCTTATGATGTCAATATCTGTCTGTGCGTTAGTTCTTAACAAGAAGCTTCTGCCCTAACTGGAGCGTCGTTTTTACGCTTATTTTATTAAGTTCACACAGCTTTTTTGCTGAAATTCCGAATTTCTTCCCAATTCCGGAAAGGGTATCTCCTTTTCGTACCGTATAATAGCGTTTTCCGCCGGAACTGTTTCTTTTTCTGCTGTCGATTTTCCTGTTATTGGTTTGAATGGATTTTTCAGTCTGTTTTTCAATCAGAGAAAGACGCCTTTCCACACCCTCCAGTGCGATAACCCTTTCTTTGAGTTCCTGGAGTTCCCCCTGCAATGGAGCCATTTCTTCCCGAGAGACTTTGTTGCCCATGGCTGTAAAATGGGTGATTATCAGAATCAGTAGTATAACGATGCCTGCCCCCGCAAAAATGACGGTTTTGTTATCCCGGCTGAATTCAGTCAACTGTTCATAAAGGGCAGGCTTTTCTCTTTTCGGGGTATATCTAAGGTCATCTACGATTTCATCCATGAACTCCTGAACGGACTCATCTTTTTCCTGGTTCACAGTCTTCTCCCTTCTAATTTTAACCGTTACAATCCCATATCCTTGTTGATCAGAATGACTTTGATCCTGTTTTTGGGAAAAGATTTCTGGGTAATGGTCCATGAATTGCAGATGCGGTTCGGACTCCTGCATTCTTCGCAGCAGGCTGTTTTTGTGCACGGGGTTTTTTTATCAAGTCTTATGGCATTTGCGGGGGCCGCATACTCCTTTATTCGAAGCATCGCCCTTTCAAGGTCAGGTACGATTTTGTTTCTTCCCACAAAGATGAGGACATCCTTTGGGCCGAAAGTGATGGCCGCCACACGATTACCATACATATCGAGGTTTATGAGTTCTCCCGTTTCAGTCAATGCATTCGTTCCCGTGATGAAAAGATCAGAGAGAAGCGATTTCCTTCTCAGTTCAAGTGCTTCTTCAGGAGGGACGCTTTTTGTGAAAGTATCAATGATCTCCAAATCTGCTCTATTTTTCAACGTATCATAAAGGCCCGTGGCCACAAAGGTCATTGATCCGCCCCATGAGATAATTTTTGCCCCTGTACGGGGAATGATTCTCTCAAGGGCGAGATTGCTTGCTTCAAGTGGGTCTTCTGCAATAAATACTTCGAAATTGTTCTTTTCGAGTGCTTCTTTTACAAGTCCAAGGCGTAGGTCCCAGTATTTTTCATTAGGTCGATCCATATTTCCCTCCTTTCCGGATGAAAATTTGATGGGCTTGAGGCGCTTTGAAACAGCATGCCTCTATTAAGAATGTTCCGCATTTCTTTTGTCCTTATGATCATTGTATTGTTACTTTTTGGCATTCAGGGGTCGGATAAACAGACGGTTTTTCTAATAAGCTATTTTAGCCTTTTATGGGTCTGAAAGTAAACCCCTTGCGGCAATTCCTTTTATGGATATTGTTCCCATAAGTGATTGGGGCAAATATCCGCAATGACAGCTGTGTTATGTCGAACCCCCTTGACAACGGTTTTAACCTTAATTAAAGTATACTAAAACAATGGGAAATTGTATTCGAGACGAACAGGGATTTTAAAGATGCAAAAACACTGCTCTAAAATCAGAGGATTGATCCAACGGGAGATGCACGTATGAAATTATCTACCAGGAGTCGTTATGGAACCAGAATGATGCTGGATCTGGCAAAGCATTTCGGTGATGGTCCCGTTCAGATCAGTGAGATTTCCAAGCGGGAAAATCTGTCCGTCAAATATCTCGAACAGCTTATTATTCCGTTGAAAAAAGCGGGCTTCATAAAAAGTGTACGAGGACCAAAAGGAGGACATATGTTGAACAGGGATGCCGATAGAATCACCGTTGGGGATATCGTAAGAATCCTCGAAGGCGGCATAGACCTGTGCAATTGTGTTGAGAACCCTGAATCGTGTGAAAGGAAGGAATATTGTCTAACACGCAATATCTGGGAAGAGGCCACAAAGGCCATGGTTGACAAGCTTGACTCGGTAACATTGTCAGCGATAATTAAAAAGGAACACGATTGAGGCCTCTTATGAAATTCATCCGAAATTATTGAGAGTTCCAGGAAGGTCGGTTAAGATATGGAAATTGTTTCTATTGCCAGTAGCAAGAAAAAAGGAACGCCCAAGGTGACCGTAACAGAGGCTTATCTCGTCCGAGATCATGGGATCGATGGAGATGCCCATGCGGGAAAATGGCATAGGCAGGTGAGCTTTTTGTCTGCTGAAAGTATAGAAAAGGCCCGTGATCGAGGTCTGAATGTCACTTTTGGGAATTTTGCGGAGAATATCGCTACCAGAGGCATTGACTGGGAGGTAATCCCGGTAGGCACGCTGTTGAATCTGGGAGGGACTGCACAGGTGGAGATTACCCAAAAAGGAAAGGAATGTCACAGTAAATGTGCTATATATTATCTCGCTGGGGATTGTATAATGCCTCGGGAAGGTATTTTTGCACGTGTGATTGAGGGAGGGAAAATCTGTTGCGGTGATCCAATACGGTTTCGGAACTAATTTCAATACCCGTGACTCGAAGGGGTTACCGGATCACTACTACAGACTTCGTTAAATAGTTAAGTGGTCGAGTCGTTGAGTTGGAAAATAAGCACGTTAAATTAATCCCGCCTTTTTTAGAAATTGGGGGATTGTCTATTGAACTCCACAAGGTGTCCAATTTTGATATGAAAGGGATAACTTGAAATAATAATAACCACTTAACGGCTTACCTACTCGACTACTCAACGAGGTATGGATTCAAGGAATGTTTTTCAATATAGAAAAAAATATTGATTAAATAAGAAAAAAGATTTATCATAATAGATTGAGTTCAATGTTTGTTTAATCTTTTTGGGAAGTTGTTTAGCCATTGAGCTTGAAAAACATCGGTATTTCTTACCAAAACAACCATGTGGGGGTGTAGCTCAGGTGGGAGAGCGGTACGTTCGCAACGTATAGGCCAGGGGTTCGAGTCCCCTCATCTCCACCATCTTTTTTTGATGTTGTCTGCCTGCGGCAGATGATCCACATATAATCCTTCCGAATTGGAATCAGCGCAAAATACAGGCTATAGAATCATGCGAACAGCGAGGATTGAAAGGAAAACCAGAGAAACTGAGATTCTGCTCCAGTTGAAATTGGATGGGGACGGTCGTTCGGTTGTGAATACCGGCATTGGTTTCATGGACCACATGTTCGATCTTATGACTGCCCATGGCATGATGGAGTTGGAATTGAAAGCCCGGGGCGATAGAGAGGTCGATGATCACCACACGGTTGAAGATCTGGGTATTTGTCTTGGACAGTCTTTTAATGAAGCTCTTGGCAGCAGGAAAGGAATCAGACGGTATGGAGAAGCAACCATCCCCATGGACGAAGCCATGGCGCGGGTTGTTGTAGATCTTTCAAATCGCCCGTTTCTTGGTTACAGGGTCCCGTTCTCCAGGTCGGTCTCCGGCACCTTTGACATGGGTCTGCTCAAAGAATTTTTTCGGGCCATAACGATTCATGCGGGGATGACACTGCATATTGATTTGCTTGCAGGAGAAGAACCTCATCATATTTCAGAAGCTATTTTTAAAGGGTTCGGCAGGGCTATTGACCAGGCCTCAACCGTGGAAGAACGCTTGGCTGGAATCCTGCCTTCAACCAAGGGAGTCCTTTAGTCTCTTTGTTGACCGATCAGGTCTTCGAAATTATTAGATTATTCGGTTTAAATTTATCATAAAGGAGTAGGTATGCCTGTGAAACTGGCCGCAAAGATGGGGCTGTTCCAATGCGTGGCATGGGTTTTTCTCGGGCTGACCTTTGTTGGGTGCCAGGGAGGAAAAACCTCTCCCCTTACCGGGAGGCCAGCCACTTCTGCTATAAAAAGCGTGGTCGTGGTTGGTTTCAGTCCGGCGATGGGTCAGAATGAAGTGCCTGATATTATCCGAAGCCAGGTCACAGGGTCGGCTTTTTTGGCCCAGCCTGTTTCTGTTCAGGTGACGACGATGATGACCGACGAACTTTGGGGACAGCTTATTAAGGATCGAAGATGGAAAATGGTTCCGCCGGGACAGGCGAGGGGAGTTTTCGAGAATATTCTGGGCTCGGATGAGAAAATGGGTATGGGGGCACTGGAAATTATTGAAGAAGTGGGAAAAACTTTCGGAACCGACGCTGTTCTGGGAGGCAACGTTTTTCGATGGAGGGACCGGCGAGGTTCCGATTATGCCGTAGATGTTCCCGCTTCTGTTGCTTTTGACCTGTGGCTCCTCAGAACATCTGATGGAGCTATCCTGTGGAAAGGCAGCTACGATAAAACGCAACAATCTTTAATGGAAAATTTGTTTGATTTTAGTACATTTGCCGATAGTGATGGCAAATGGTTGACGGCGGAGAAACTGGCCATGATTGGGTTGAAGAAGCTGTTTGAAGAAATGCCCGGCACACCTGTCAAAGAGGATAAGAAGGAGTAGACCTTTGCTTGTAATTCCAGCCATAGATATTAAAGAGGGGCGTTGCGTCAGACTCAGGCAGGGAAAGATGTCCGAAGAGACAATCTTCTCTGATCATCCTGAGGAAATGGCTTCAAAATGGTTCAACGCAGGTGCGCGAAGGCTTCATCTGGTGGACCTGGATGGAGCTGTTCAGGGCAGGCCTGTGAATAGGGACGCAATCAGACGGATCGTGGAGTCCGTGACCATCCCTATCGAATTAGGGGGTGGTGTCAGGGATATGGCCACGATGGCGGCATATTTTGATCTGGGAATACAATATTTGATATTGGGAACGGTGGCCTGTAAGGATCCTGGATTTGTTATTAATGCCTGTCGCACTTTTCCAGGCCGGATTATTCTTGGAATTGACGCAAAAGATGGGATGGTTGCCCTTGAGGGCTGGACTGAAAATGTTGATTTGAGTCCGTCTGAACTTGCCGGAAAATTTGAGAAAGAAAACCTTGCGGCGATTATCTATACGGATATTCGTCGAGACGGTATGCGGAGCGGCTGTAATGTGGAAGCCACAAGAGAGTTGGCTCAGTCTGTGGACGTTCCCGTTATTGCATCGGGTGGAATATCAGGGTTGTCGGATGTGCTGGATATATTGCCTCTTGCAGAAGATGGGGTTGTCGGGATGATCACCGGAAGGGCTCTCTATGATGGCAGTCTGGATCTTTCGGAGGCTATACGGGCCTGTGATGACAGGAAGGGCACGAACAATTAGAACTTGACATGTCGTGTGTTTGTCATAGATTAGAGAACATTGGTGGAATAATGGCGCTACAGGATAAGATAACCGAAGACCAGAAAATTGCTATGAAGGCGAAGGATACTGTTCGACTCTCCATTCTCAGGATGCTTAGAACCCAACTGAAGAATGAGCAGGTTGAAAAGAGAAGGGATCTTAATGAAGATGAGATTCTTTCGAATATCTCCTCCATGATTCGAAAAAACAAAGAAGCTGCAGAGGAATTTAGGGCAGCTGGTCGCGAAGATCTGTGTTTGAAAGAGGAAAAAGAGGCTAAAATATTATATGAATATCTTCCGAAACAGTTGAATCGTGGTGAAATAGAACAGATCCTGTCCGAAATAATTTCTGACCTTTCCCTTTCCGGGCCGCGAGATATGGGAAAGATTATGAAGTCGGCTATGGCAAAAATGGCGGGACGGGCGGAAGGCAAAATAGTCAGTGAGATAGCCAGGGAATTGCTGAATTAATAGCTTTTCTCGGCACTCATTGAGAGGAATAATGGATACAGATCAAACTCGGCGGTTGATAAAATGAAACTTCTTCTTAAAATGAAGGAGTTTTTGTCGTTTATGGCTCTGAAGTGTTTTGTATCTCACATAGGTTCTTAATTTGAGACCCTGAAAACCTGAAAAAACCGTATCGGTGGAAAAAACAGATGGTTTCCTTTCAGTCTGCAAAAGATGAAATCAAGCGGACCGCTGACATTGTGGATGTGATCGGTCAGGTTGTTCAACTGAAAAAGTCTGGAAAGAATTTCATGGGGCTTTGCCCTTTTCATGCAGAGAAAGATCCTTCATTTACCGTCAGCCAGGAAAGACAGATGTTTCACTGTTTTGGCTGTAAGAAAGGAGGAGACCTGTTCGCTTTTTGGATGGCCTATCACAATTTCACCTTTCCCGAGGCCCTGAAAGACCTGGCTGAAAGGTATAATGTGACAATCTCCGGTGATTTCTCGCCTTCGGAGGAAAAGCGGAAAAGTGATTTACGGGAAAGCCTTTTTAGAATAAATGACATGGCCGCATCTTTTTTTCAAAGAGTTCTGGAGCATGAGCGGGCGGGAAAAACAGCAAGAGATTATTTCCAGAACCGGGGGATTTCAAAAGAAATTATAGCAAAATTCAGATTGGGGTATGCTCCGGATAAATGGGACGGGCTCATCCGTCATCTGAGGAGTGAAAATATTGATCCCGGGCATGCTGCGCAGGCCGGGTTGATTATCCCGAGGAAAAACGGGGGGCATTATGATCGTTTCCGGGGTCGCGTGATGTTTCCCATTTCGAATTTGAGAGAGAAGGTTATAGGGTTTGGGGGCAGGGTTCTTGACGACGGAATGCCGAAATATTTGAATACTCCTGAAACGCCTGTTTTTCATAAGGGGGAGTTTCCATATGGGCTGGATGGTTCTTTTAAAAGTATCAGAGAAAAGGGGTATGCGATTATTGTTGAAGGCTATATGGATTTGCTGGCATTAAAGCAAAAAGGCCTGGATGAGGTCGTGGCTACCCTTGGCACGGCTATGACGGGCGACCATATTCGCAAGATCAAAGGATATGCCCGGGAGGCTGTTGTCGTTTTTGATTCGGATGAGGCAGGGAAGTCGGCAGCCATGCGAACACTACCTGCTTTTTTGAATGAAGGCCTTTCCGCAAAAGCGGTTGTTCTGCCCGAAGGTCATGATCCGGACAGTTTTGTGAAGCAGAACGGATTGGCCGCATTTGAGGCTTTGGTGGAACAGGCTGTTCCCTTATTCGACTTTTATCTGAATAGGAGTCTGGCCCTGAATAAGCAGGATGTGGAGGGAAAGGTACGCGCCCTGAAAGAGATTCTGCCGGTCCTTGCGGGAATTCGAAATATGGCCCAATGTTCCTTGTATGTCCGGGGTCTTTCGGAACGAATGGGGATCAGAGAGGATGTGGTGTTGGCAGAACTGGCCTCTTTCAGAAAAAGCCAATCGGCGGATGAACTTGGAAAGGCTGTCAGAGAAAAAGATTCTATATCCAGGCCCGAAAGCAAGGTCTGCGATTCCCAGTTGCTTAATCTTATGGTCCATCACCCCGATACTATTAGCAAGCTTTGTGATTCGGAATGCGGGTACCTGCTTTCGGATCCTGGAATTAAAGAAATTGTCCGTGTGATTTTTGATGAACATAAACGTACGGGGGACTTTTCCCCGAGCGATCTTGAGAAAATTCTCAATGCCGAAGTACAGGCGGTTTTAAGAGAGGTCCTGGTTTCTGAGTCAATCTTTTCAGATGAAGAGATTGAGCAGGCGGTCAGTGAGATGAAGCACAGGGCCTATGAAAAAAAGCTGTCAAGGTCTTTCAGGGAAGCTGTTGGGGACCCTGCAGAACTGAACCGGCTTTTGAAATTAAAGGCGCAAGGTCCCCCTCGTCATTGATAGGATTCTTTGGAGGTAGCAATTTATGAGCACGAAGAGTGATATGATCAACTTGAAGCGTTTGATAGATAGCGGCAAGAGGAAAGGCTATATTACTTTTGATGATTTGAACAACGATTTGTCCGAGGAAATGATATCGACTGGAGATCATATCGATGACATCATGATCATGTTTCAAGAACTGGACATTATGGTCATCGACGAAGATGCAAAGGAAAAAATAGAAAAATCCGATGCAAATAAGAGAGAAAAGTACCTTCTGGAAGAAAAGGAAGGTATTACGCCGGATAGTGCAAATGGTTCCAGGATCTCAGACCCGGTAAAAATGTATTTGAAGGAGATGGGACGGATCTCTCTTCTTACAAGAGAAGGAGAGGTGGAGATCGCCAAACGGATTGAAGGTGGGGAGACCGAAGCGCTGCATACTCTGCTGTTCTGTTGCGTGGGCGTGGAACATATTATTGATTTGGGAAGCAAACTGCAACTGGGAGAAGTCAAGCTTAAAGAAGTCATCAACGACCTGGATGAAGATGAACAGTGCAGCGATATGGGAGAAAGAAGAGAAGCCCTTCTTAGGCTGATAGCGCGGATTTGCGAAACCAGTGCGGTCATGCACAAAAAACGTTTCGAAATGAATCTGAGAAAATGCCCTGAAAAAAAGAGAAATGAGCTCCAGGTGGAGATCAAGAAAGATCGGAAAAAAATCTTGAAGCTGGTCAATTCGTTCAGCCTTGAAAAAAGACAACTTGAGTTGATGGTTGAAAGATTCAGGGAGCTGGTTACGGATCTCGAAAATGCCGAAAAAGATATCTCGGACTGTATGATGCTGTTGGGTGGAAAATCTATTGCCTATTTGAAGAAATGTGTGGATGAAATAGCCGATGACGTTTGCGATGAACAAGTTATTGGAGAAGTAGGAATGTGCAAGGGGGATCTCTGCCTTTTAAAAACCAAGGCTACCTGTTCTCAGGAGATCATCACGCAGATAAAGGAAAGGACCAGTATGACGCCGAGGCAGCTCAAAGAAAAACTCAGGAGGGTTGAACGGTGTCTCCAAGGGGCAAATCAGGCGAAATCCGATCTGATTCAGGCAAATCTGAGGTTGGTTGTAAGCATCGCGAAGAAATATACGAACAGGGGATTGATGTTTCTTGATCTGATTCAGGAAGGAAATATCGGGCTCATGAAGGCTGTGGATAAATTCGAATACCAGAGAGGGTACAAATTCAGTACATATGCTACCTGGTGGATAAGGCAGGCGATTACGAGAGCGATTGCTGATCAGGCCAGAACGATCAGAATTCCCGTTCATATGATTGAGACGATTAATAAACTCATGAGAACTTCCAGGTACCTTGTTCAAGAGCATGGCCGCGAGCCTACCCCGGAAGAAATTGCACAGAAAATGGAATTTCCCCTTGAGAAAGTCCGAAAGGTTCTTAAAATTGCCAAAGAACCCATTTCTCTGGAAACGCCTATCGGCGAAGAAGAAGACAGCCACCTCGGCGATTTTATAGAGGACAAGAATATCCTTTCTCCCGGTGATGCGGTTATCAATTTCGGGCTGGCTGAGCAGACAAGAAAGGTGCTCACATCCCTCACGCCAAGGGAAGAAAAGGTCCTGAGAATGAGATTCGGTATTGGCGAGAAGGCCGATCACACCCTGGAAGAGGTTGGTCGCGATTTCAGCGTTACCAGGGAACGTATCAGACAGATAGAGGCAAAGGCACTCAGGAAGCTTCGTCATCCCAGTAGGAGCAGAAAACTGAAGAGTTTTATGGAAAGTTAATTATTGAAAAGTTTGTCTGATGTTTTTTCTTGACAAAAGCTTTATTGTTTCGCATTCTGACTTGTTAGTAACAGTTGCGTTTCAGGGGCCCATAGCTCAGCTGGAAGAGCCACCGGCTCATAACCGGTAGGTCCCAGGTTCGAACCCTGGTGGGCCCACCATGTTGTACGTGGTAATGTTCCTGGAATTTTTGAAAAACCGCCCGGAAGGTGGGTATTATACGATTTGAAAGGGTGTATCCGCCGAGGGTATGCCCTTCACTTTTTTTGAAAGGGAGTGCACATTCCCCGGTAAAATCAATGGGAAAAGGTCCATGGTACCGACGTTAAGAGATGTTTTAGATTTACTGGAATCTGTTTCGCCTGTCAGTCTTGCCGAGTCCTGGGACAACCCGGGTCTGCAAGTAGGATTTCCGACTCAGAAAATCGGTACAATTTTCACATCGCTGGATCCAACGCCAAGGGCATTGCAGCGCGCTATTGACGTGCATGCTCAGATGTTGTTCACCCATCACCCTCTTATTTTCAAACCGATATCTCAAATAAATTCTCAATCTTTTCCGGGTGATGTTATCGTCAGGGCTGTGAAAAATGATGTGGCTATTGTCTGTGCCCATACGAATCTGGATGCTGCAATGGGAGGGATCAACGATATCCTTGCAAATCTTCTTGGCTTGGTAAATGTGGAAATATTACAAGAAAACAGAGGCCCTGAAGAACTTGCCGGCCTGGGAAGGATCGGTGATTTGAAAAAACCACTCCCGTTGGATTCAGTCCTTCGGGAAATATCGAGGACGTTCCACTTAGAGCAGATGAAGGTTGCTGGAAAAAAAGAAGCTCTTATCAAGAGACTCGCTGTGGTTGGTGGGTCGGGAGGAAGTTTTCTGAGAGAGGCCCACAGGAAAAATGCCGATCTTTTTTTGACCGGGGATGTGACCCATCATGTGGCATTGGACGCAGAAGCTTTGGGAGTGGTACTTGTGGACGGTGGCCATTTTACCTTGGAAAATGAAGCGTTCAGCGTTTTTGGCGCCCATTTGCAGAAGCTTTTCAAGACGAAAAAATGGGATGTTGCCGTAAAAATTGATGATAAAGAAGCCGACCCTTTACGATTAGAAAGATGATGGTGTGAAATGGATGACTTGCGAGAGAAGATGAAGCAGTTGATCAGGCTTCAAGAATGCAATATTAAGATTCGGAGCCTACAGACTGGAATCGGCGAAAGGCCAAAGAAGATAGAAGAATTCAGGGAAAAGTTGCGAATTGTAGAAGAACAGTTTGACCGGGGCGCACTCCAATTTGAGGAATGTAATCGGGAAAAACGTGAAATTGATCAGAGTATTGATGATATTGAAAATAGTTTGAAAAAGAGTCAGGTAAAACTGTCCAATATTAGCTCGAACAAAGAATATACGGCGGCACTCAAGGAAATCAGTGATTTGGAAAGAGATAAAGCGCTCCACGAAGACAAAGCCCTTGATCTTATGGAGCGTAGAGAAAATTTGGAGGCAGCATATGAAGCCGGCCGCAAAAAGGCTGAGGAGAGCAAGATCCAGTTCTTGAGTGACCAGGGGAAAATCAGTAAAGAAGTGGCGAAATTGGAGAAAGGGCTGAAAAAACTTGAGAAGGAAGAGATGCGCCTTCGGAAAACTGTAGACAGTAATCTGTTGAAGCAATACGATTTCCTGGAAAAACACATAGGGGCTGTGGTGGTTAGTCCTGTAACAGAGAGTGTCTGCAAGATGTGCAATATCGGAATCCCTCCTCAACAATTCAATGAATTGATTCGAGGTGATTCGGTTATGAATTGTCCAAATTGCAAACGAATTATCTATTGGGGAGAAGACAAGTGCTACCAGGTCGAGCCTCAGAACGGATGATGTTGGTTCCAATGTAGGTTGTATGTCGAAGCAGGACGAATGATCGCCGCCCTGCAAAAAGCAGGGGAGAGGAAAGTCCGGGCTCCAGAGGACAGGATGCTGGGTAACTCCCAGTCTCGGTGACGGGAAGGAAAGTGCAACAGAAAAGAAACCGCCTCTGTGTGGCCCCGGTTGCTCGGAGGTAAGGGTGAAATGGCGAGGTAAGAGCTCACCAGCGCCGGTGGTGACGTCGGTGGCTATGTAAACCCCATCCGGAGCAAGACCAAATAGGGGAACGATTGAGGGTGGTCCGCCCGAGTTCCCGGGTAGGTCGCTTGATCTCGCGGGTAACCTCGAGACTAGATGAATGATCATTGTCCCGATGGGAGTGATCCCTTCGGGAAACAGGACCCGGCTTATGGACTGCTTCGACATATATTTTTCATCACGGATGGTTTGATATGGATTTCGATTGGGACGCGGTCTCTGAGGATGCTGTATTCATCATTGGCGCCGGTCAGTTTGGATCAAGAGCAGCACAGATCTTGTCTCGACGGCGTTCCCAGGTGTTTGCTGTCGATCTGGATGAAAAACGCCTGTCCCTGTTAAAAACCCTTCCTGTGCGATCTATTGCGCGCGACGGGGTTCATTTCCTTGTTGAAAATTCCGGTAAATTTAAACATAATTATTTAATTGTGCCTTCTGTCCCTCTGCACTTGGCTTTTGAATGGCTGAGACTTTCCCTTCAGGGAAGAAGAAACATCGTGAAAACGGCTGTACCGGCTGAAGCCGTGAGTGTTTTTCCTCATCATTGGCCGGCAAGTGAAGGTTCTCTTCTCGTCAGTCACGCCGATTTCATGTGCCCGGACAACTGCCCGGAACCCCTCTTGTGTACTGTAACGGGTGAAAAACGAAAAGAACCTTTATATGAAATCATGGGAGGTCTGGTACAGCCGGGATTTTTCACCCATGTCATTAGAAGTCATCAGCTTGCGCCTGGCCTGGGGGGGTATCGGATTGAAGATCTTCAGAAGATGGCGGGTAAGATTCTTGCCCATGGAAAAGGATCCTTCTTTTTAGGCACCGCCTGTAAATGCCATGGAATACTGACCGCTTTTATAATAAGGTAAGGAGGCATCCTACCATGTTTGTTCTTGGAAATTTTCTTTTAGCGGTGGCGAAGGTCATCGATATTGCATTGACGCTTTATATGTGGATTATCATTGCCCGGGCCGTGATTTCATGGGTAAACCCTGACCCTTACAATGTCATTGTTCGATTTTTGATGTCGGTGACGGAACCTGTCCTTCACCAGATAAGGCGAAGGCTTCCGGTTGGTCTGGGCGGTATGGATTTTTCTCCCATCATTGTCATACTCGTTATCATTTTTATCCAATCATTTCTTGTCAGGAGCCTCGCCGAAATGGCTGCGCACCTTGGCTGATATCTGTTTGAATCCCAGCACCATGCCGGGATCCTATAGATTTTTTTCCATGGAAAAAACCCCCGAGACGGTTATCAATGTGAAAGTTCTACCCAGGTCTTCGAGAGACGAAGTCATTGGGATGGAAGAAGGAATCTGCAAGGTGAAAATCAAAGCGCCCCCAGTTGATGGAAAAGCGAACAAGGCATTGATTAAAGTACTTGCGGAGGCGTTCAATCTGCCGAAGAAGAAGATCGAAATTATTTCAGGCTGGACTTCCAGACGTAAGAGGGTTCGTATTTATGGCTTGGGTTCGAGGGAAGTGTCTTCCCTGATTTCCGGGAAAACCCCTTGACCGTTGGTGTAATGAGGCCATAATCTGCCAGAGAATCCCTTTTGACGGTTAAAATTTCGAAAAGGAATAGTTGAAAATGCACGAAGAAAACAATCTGACATGGTTTGACGGGTATGTGAAAAGGGAGGATCGTGAGAAGATCCATGGCCACAAGGGCATTGTGATATGGTTTACGGGGCTTTCTGCTTCGGGAAAATCGACCATTGCACGCATTGTTGAAAAAAAACTCTATGAAACGGGTTGCTCCACTTACGTTTTTGATGGGGACAATGTAAGGCATGGGCTCTGCGGTGATCTTGCTTTTTCGCCGGAGGATCGGGTTGAAAATATTCGCCGCATTGGGGAAATGGCCAACCTATATGTGGACGCAGGGATTATCGCTATTACAGCGTTTATCTCTCCGTACCGCAGCGACAGGAACAAGATAAGAGATCTCGTTGGGGACGACCGGTTTTTTGAGATTCATGTCAATTGTCCCCCGGAAGTATGCGCGTCGCGGGACCCTAAAGGTCTCTATGAGAAGGCAAAAGCAGGTATCATTAAGAGTTTTACCGGTATCTCAGCGCCTTATGAGCCTCCTGAAAATCCGGCCCTTGTTATTCAATCTCACAAGGAAAATGCAGAAAGTTCAGCGGCATCCGTATTGACCCTCATAAAACAGAGTGGCGTTTTCATACGGAAGTAATTCTTTAAAGTTTAAAGAACAGGCAAAATGTAGAAAGGAGATATTAAAAAATGAAAAGAGCTCTGGTCACTGGAATTACAGGGCAGGATGGGGCTTACCTTGCCAAATTTCTTCTTGAAAAAGGATACGAAGTTCATGGTATCAAGCGAAGATCTTCCCTGTTTAATACCGACAGGATCGATCACTTGTATCAGGATCCCCATGTGGATGAAAGAAGGTTTGTCCTCCATTACGGTGATCTGACTGATGCTACGAATCTCATCAGGATCATTCAGCAGGTGAAGCCGGTTGAGATCTACAACCTCGCTGCTCAGAGCCATGTCCAGGTTTCCTTTGAGACTCCGGAGTACACCGCAAATTCAGATGCATTGGGGCCGCTTCGTATTCTGGAGGCTATTCGCATCCTTGAACTTGAAAAAAAGACCAGGTTTTACCAGGCTTCCACATCTGAACTTTATGGTCTTGTGCAGGAAGTGCCTCAAAACGAAAATACGCCGTTTTATCCTCGTTCTCCCTATGCTGCTGCAAAACTGTATGCCTACTGGATTACGGTAAATTACAGGGAGGCTTACGGCATCTACGGGTGCAACGGGATCCTGTTCAATCATGAATCTCCCCTAAGGGGGGAAACCTTTGTTACCCGGAAAATAACGAGGGGTTTCGCGCGCATTAAACTTGGATTTCAGGATTGTATATACCTTGGCAACCTCAACAGCAAACGAGATTGGGGACACGCTGCAGACTACGTGAAGCTCATGTGGCTCATGCTTCAGCAGGACAGCCCTAAGGATTATGTGATTGCCACGGGTCAGCAGCATTCGGTCAGGGAATTTATCAATATTGCGGGAAAAGAGCTGGGTTTTGATATGCAATGGGAAGGCGAGGGGATTAATGAGAAAGGGTATGACGGGAAGACCGGAAAGTGTATCGTGAAGGTGGACCCAAGGTATTTCAGACCAACAGAGGTGGAGACCCTTCTGGGGGATGCGACTCTTGCCAGGAATGAACTGGGATGGAAGCCGGAAATATCTTTTGATCAGATGGTTTCCGAAATGGTTACGCAGGATTTGAGAGAGGCTGAACGCGATCTTCTGTGTCGCAGAGAAGGTTTCTCCGTACAAAATCATTTTGAATAGCTCCAAATTATATATTGACATGAAATATTTAGATTGGTATAGATAAAAATTTTGGTTTGAATGGCTCCTTGTCCCTCGGCACCCCGGTTTTCGCAAGAAACGGTCTTGAGGTGCGGAGAAAGGGACCAAAATAATCCTTATTCAGGGAAGTCCGAAAGGAGAGTGTGAACATGCGGTATTATGAGAATCTTTACATTATTAAGCCTACTTTGTCTGAGGAAGACTACGGTGGTGTTGTAAGCAAGTTCAATGAACTTATCGAAAAGAATAATGGCGTCATGATTAAAGTGGATGAATGGGGGAAAAAGACCCTGGCATACGACATTAAGAAATTTGATAAGGGTTTCTACGTTCTACAACAGTTTTGTGGCGAGCCCGGCATCATGGAAGAGCTCAAGCGGTATCTCGGGCTCGATGACAAGATTCTTAAGTATCAGATCATCAAACTGAGTGATGATGTTGATCCTGAGAAGCTACTTGCCGAGCAGGATGGGGGCAAAGAAAAAGCCGATACAGAAGAAGAGAAGGCTGAAGAGAAAGCCGAAGAGAAAGCCGAAGAGAAAGCCGAAGAGAAAGCCGAAGAGAATGTAGAAGAGAAAGCCGAAGAGAAGGCCGAAGAGAATGTAGAAGAAAAACCCACGGAAGGTGAGGTATAAAATGGCTTACGACAGAACATCCGGTTCAAGACCTAGCAGTGGCGGCAAAGGCAGATTTAAAAGGACATATCACAGAAGAAAAGTGTGTAAGTTCTGTGCCGACAGCAGCCTTGCCATAGACTACAAGGATATCAAGATCATTCGGTATTTCATAACGGAACGGGGCAAAATTACCCCTGGAAGGATCTCGGGCAATTGTGCAAAGCACCAGCGAATGCTGACTGTTGCCATCAAAAGGGCCAGAAATGTTGCTTTGCTGCCTTATACCACAACCCTTGTGAGATGATTCACCTGTTAGACAGCCGCCCGGATAAGAGACTATGTTTATTCAGGGAATGTGCTGTTCTGAAAAGCCAATGAATAGGTTAGATGTATTGGGGTGCCTCGGGGGGGCGGCCTTTCTCTTGATTGCCTCGGCGTGGATACCGCTTGTGGGCCCTTTTTTCAGTTTGTTGACCCCATTGCCTTTCCTGTATTATACTGTCAGGCTTGGGTTTTATCCGGGCATAAAACTGGCTGCGCTTGCTGTCCTTGTTCTCGGTCTTGTGGCAAATTTTGCGGGGCAACCTCATGTTTTTCTCTTTGTCATGGAGTTCAGTCTCGTCGGAATTGGTTTGGCGGAACTCTTCAAGAGAAATTTCCCCATCGGGCGGTCCATATTCTGGGCGACGGTTTTGATGCTGGCGGTGGGCGCTTCTTGTCTCTTTATTATTGGCCTTTCAAGAAACATGGGCCCTGTGGAGATGGTGCTGAAATACTTGGAAAGCCATTTGAACGAGACGATCAAGGCTTACGAGAGCGCCAATATGGCAGGAGAAAATGGTCTTGAACTGAAGGTGTACGCAAAAGCCTTTATTTCAACCATCTCGTGGATTTATCCATCTCTCATGATTATAGGCGCAGGGTTTTCCCTCTGGCTGAATGTGATTGTAGCCAGACCGTTGTTCAGGCTCCGCGATCTCAAATATCCTGATTTCGTACCCTTGGAAAAATGGAGATCTCCTGATGTCCTGGTTTGGGGATTGATCGCATCAGGTTTTTCCCTGATGCTTGCTTCGGGGGATTTGATGTTTGTGGGCCTGAATGCCATGATTGTTATCCTCGTTATCTATTTTTTCCATGGGCTGTCTATCGTTTTATTCTTTTTTAACAAGTACAGGGTGCCATCCTGGATAAGGGTTGGAGTCTATTTTTTGATTATCATTCAACAGCTTTTCATGGTCTTTCTGGCCATCGCAGGCGTTTTTGATCAGTGGGTGGATTTCCGAAAAATTCATAAGAGATCAGAGAGCTGATCGGAGTAGTGGAGGAAATTTTATGCAAATTATTTTGACGCAGGATATGGATGATCTGGGCTTAGAGGGCGATGTAGTAGCTGTGAAGAACGGGTACGGGAGGAATTACCTTGTTCCTCAGGGTATGGCTCTTCTGGCTACGAAAGAGAATATAACTGCCCTTGGAATGCAGAGAAAAAAAATTGAGATGAAACGGGTGAAAGTCCGGCAGGAAGCTGAAGCATTCAAGGGAAGCATGGATGGAACAGTGCTGTCTTTTGCGCAGAAAGCAGGAGCTGAAGGAAAGCTTTACGGGTCAGTAACCACAATGGATATTGCTGCGGCTCTTGAAGAGAAAGGCATTATGATCGACAGGCGTAAAATTGTTCTGGAAAAGCCTGTAAAAGAAGTTGGGGAATTCGATGTAGATGTAAAGATTTACCCCGAGGTTGTCGGAACGGTAAAAATTGTTGTGACTGCAGAAAAAGGGGTCGCAGGATAGTCCCAGGTTTTGGAGGTTTCCATGGCAAGAGCTAGAAGGAAGGATCCTCCGACGGGATTAAAAGTTCCCCCCCATAATATCGAGGCGGAGCAAGCGGTGTTAGGTGGGGTTCTGATCAACAATGACGCCTTGAACCAGGTGATGGATCTGCTTTCTCCCGGAGATTTCTACCGCGAGGCGCATGCCGTAGTGTTTGAGGGCATGGTCACCCTTTACGACAATTCTGAGCCTATAGATATTATTACGCTCTCCCAGGTTCTTGGCAAGAAAGAACAGATGGAAAAAGTGGGGGGAGTGGATTATCTCGGAGCGCTGGTGCAGAGTGTGGCGACTTCGGCGGGAATTGTATACCATGCTGAAATCGTTCGGAACTTTTCTGTAAGAAGGAAGCTGATCAGCCAGTGTTCGACCATTTCGGAATTGTGTTTTCAGGAGAAGGAAGACACGGCGAGCCTTCTGGAAATGGCCGAACAGTCTATCTTTGATATTGCTGAAGGGCAGATTCGAGATGGCTTTCAAAGCCTGAAGCAGGTCATATCAGGCAGTTTTAAGAAGCTTGAGAGTGTTGCCGAGTTCGATGGGTATGTAACCGGTGTTCCCACCGGTTTTGATCATTTTGATCGCCTGACGGCGGGCCTTCAGCCTTCCGATCTTATTATCATCGCAGGTCGGCCCAGCATGGGAAAGACCGCTTTTGCGTTGAATATTGGATATAATGCTGCAAAAATTACTGGAAAGGGAGTGGCCGTTTTTTCCCTGGAAATGTCAAAGCAGCAATTGGGTATCAGGCTTCTAGGATTCGATTCGCGCATAAATGCCACAAAATTGCGGACGGGAAACCTTCGAGATGACGACTGGCCCCGCCTTACGGAATCTGCAAATCGTTTGTCCCAGCTTCCCATTTATATTGATGATTCCTCCTCTACCAGTGTTCTCGATATGAAGGCCAAGTGCAGGAGGCTCAAGAAAAAGGGGGAGCTTACGCTTGTTATTGTCGATTATATGCAGTTGATTCAGGGCAGGACTTCAGCGGAATCGCGACAAATAGAGATGTCGGAAATATCGAGATCGCTGAAATCTATTGCGAAAGACTTGGATGTGCCAGTGATTGCGCTTTCCCAGTTAAACAGAAAGGTGGAAGACCGGCCCAATAAGAGGCCACAACTGGCCGATCTGAGGGAGAGTGGAGCCATTGAGCAAGATGCAGATGTGATCGCGTTTATATACAGGGATGAAGTGTACAACCCCAATTCCGAAGAGAATCGGAATATCGCAGAGATTATTATTGGAAAACAGAGAAACGGGCCAACCGATAAATTCAAATTGACCTTCCAGAAAGAGTTGACGCTGTTCAGGAATTATACGCCTCAAGAAGTCCCCATGTGATCATACAAATAAAAAAACCCGCTTGCTCATCTGAGGAAAGCGGGTTTTTCTTTAGGTGGCTTGAAGAAGTTACACTGCTCCTAAAGGCTAATAGCTAACCGCTAATTGCATTTTTCACATGGCGCTTTTCCATCCGGATGATGCCATCTTTTTCGTGCCCTTATCTACAATCAGACATTCCGTTCCGGAAAGGGAGTTGATGAATTGTATCCCTCTGGTGGGCTCCATGACAAAAACAGTAGTAGAAAGAGCGTCCGCATCCATGGCCGTATGGGCCAGGACGGATACACTGGCGCTTGTATCTGGTGAGAATCCGGTTGTGGGATTTACGATATGGTGGAACATTTTTTCCCTGTCAAAGTAGACCTCGTAATTTCCTGAGGTCGCAATGGCCCCACTCGTCAAATGGATGATGTCGGGGTAGGCCTTCTTTTTCTGGGGATCCTGAATGGCTACTGACCATGGCTTTCCATCTTTTTTATGGCCCATGGTTCTAATATCGCCTCCGGCATTGATCAGGTGATTGCTGATGTTATGGGAGACGAGGATCTCGGATGCACGATCAACGATATATCCTTTCGCGATACCGTCCAGGGTAATTCCCATTCCGTCTTTCTGGAATTGTATATTGCGTCCATCCACCCTGATATCTGAGGAATTGACCAGTTTGAGTGCCCGTTCTATGCGGAATTTGGCAGGAGGTGTTCGTTTCCCTGAAGAAAAATTGTCTTTGAAGAGGTCTACAACCGGTTGTACGGAGATATCAAAGGCGCCATTACTTACTTTGTGGTATTGCAGCGCCCGGTTCATTACTGCTACAACTTCCGGGGAGACATCTTTCACCGCGCCTTGTTTGTTGAGTTGCGCAATGGCCGTGGCGTTGTCAAAACGACTCATTTCACGGGTTAATCTGTCTATTTCTTCAAATGCTTCCCCCAAGGCCTGTTGGGCCTGGTCTTTGGAACCATGAAGGAGGGTCATGGAAACAAACGTCCCCATGGCAAGTCTGGTTTTGGTGACTTTGTACAGTTTCTGATTGAACTTAACCGCTTCGGCGCCTGGAGGTAATACTGCCGCGGCCCCCAGTCCCATCCCTAAAATTCCTGAAATCTTCAAGAAATTTCTTCGATTCATCTGGTTTGTTTCCTCGGATATGTGGCTCATCATAGTCATTTGTTCCTCCATCAGTATCTAGTGGCCTATATACTTTCAATCCCTCTCATATTGGCATTAAATTTGATAACGCCCCAGAGTATCACGCTAATCCTTTAAGAGCCATATTTTTTTCTTGAAATAGTAAAATATTCCAAGTCATCAGGCGGGTGAATTCCACCTTTTGGAAATGTCAGCAGCGATCCATTCATATGAGCCTCAGCCTATAAGTAAGGGTGATTGTTGAAGTCTCATGTGAGTGTATGATAAAGAATCCGGAAATTTTGTCAACTGATTTTCGGAAGAAAATGGGTTTTCGAGATATGCGGTTCAGTTTTGGTGGCTGGAAAAAATGTTTCTCGCTAACGTAACGTCCTTGTTGATCTGCTCTGACAATTCGTCGATGGACCCGAATTTTTTTTCACTTCTCAGGCGCTTTTTGAACTGGATGATAATATTTTGCCCTACCAGATTTTTTTCGAAATTAAGGATGTGGGTTTCCACGGAAAAGGGCCCTTTTCCGAAAGTTGGATTATAACCTATATTTGTTACTCCTTCAAAAACCACGTCGTCAATGAGCACATGGACGGCATAGACTCCCACCCTGGGAACCAGTTCATCCACAGGGTCAAGATTCGCCGTTGGAAAGCCGAGAAGTCTGCCTCCCCTGTTCATGCCTTTAATGACCTGCCCACAGATCTGATAATCCCTGCCTAACAGCAGTTTTGCATCAGAAAGATTGCCTTCCTGGACCAGTTTCCGAATAGCAGTGCTTGAGACCAGTTTGTTGTCTATCTTTACCGGTTCCGCCACGTGAACAAGAAATCGGCCTGACTGGCCCATTTCCTTGAGAAGTTCGATATTGCCCTCACGCCCTCTCCCGAAGCTATAGTCGTATCCTACGATGATTTCTTTGATCCCAATCTCCTCAAGAAGGATATGCTGTATGAATTCCCTGGCGGAAATAGCAGCGAAATCTTTTGTGAAAGGAATGCAGAAAATGACTTCTATGCCTGCCGCCTTTATGAGATCCAGCTTTTGTTCGGTAGGGGTGATTAGGGGAGGACCGTTGCCCGGTTTCATGACTTTCAGGGGATGGGGATCAAAAGTAATTACTACGGATTGGCCGTTGACCATTGCCGCCCGCTGCTTTACCATTTCAAATAGGGTCAGATGTCCTCTGTGAACACCGTCAAAGTTTCCGATTGTAACTATCGGATTTCGAAGAGGGGTTGCTATTTGTTCGAAGTCGAAAAAAAGAGACATTGCCGATTTAATGCTCCATGAAATTGTTGGTAAAAACTGTTGACAAACAGAATCAACTAGATTATCATTTTAGAGATAAAAGATCAACTCAATTCTTGCCGAAGTGGCGGAACTGGTAGACGCGCTAGGTTCAGGGTCTAGTGAGTGTATGCTTGTGCGAGTTCGAGTCTCGCCTTCGGCACCATGATCATTAAAGGGCTGTAATCTTAACAGGTTACGGCCCTTCTTTTTTTTCATGGACTGTAGATGGAATGGGAAAGATGCCGAGTCCGGCATGTTTACACTGCCATCCTTTGTTTTCCTTTTTGATGATTTTCTAGCCTTGATTATTGTTCCGGCCGATCCACAGGGAGTTTACCTATCAAGGTCTTATAAAAGGCTGACGCCTCAATTCCGAAGGGATGATGCACCTCTGGCCGGAACGATGATCAAGGCCGATGTTCTTCACGCTGGCTGAGGCGGAAGGAGGAGAAAGGGCTCCGGTGATTTGCAGGTGCCAGGTAGTAACGCAACTTGTGAAAGGCGGGGATCAGCGACCTTCATCGCGGAACCTTTTGAGTTCAGATGTAAACCACTCTGCACTGGGCACTTCCTGATCGCCGCATCGGACACTATAGGCTCTCCCGCTGATACTGCTTCCGGTGGCGATATTCTTAATGAAGCTTTCGGACGAGGTAATTCTGCTCTTGAGATAATTATATTTTCTTTTCAGGTGATCGTGGGCGCCCATTCCGTTATGAGCCTTCCCGTTTCTGACAAACGTGCAATCTGACGCTTGCACATACTCAAGTAGATGATTGATTTCTTTTTCTGCATCCGAAGGGGGTGCCGCATGGACGGGAACCATGAGAAAGGCTGTTAAAAGGATACATATCAGCAGGGCAGCTTTTTTATTACAATTCATTTTTTGCCTCTTTGTCATTTTGATCAGCATTTTCCATAGTTACCCTGAATGTCACCTGCATGGGATTGTGGTCTGAGGTGCTTACCTCCGATGAAATGGCATGAATGGGTTCAAGCCCCCGATAGAATACCCAATCAACATTTCTACCCAGGAAAAGTGACCGGTTGTTTTCCTTAAATAGGATCGATTTTAATGCCAATCGGTGGGCGAAAGCATTAACGGTTTCCATGCGCCCACCGTTCCAGCTATTAAAATCTCCGGCCGCCACGAGGGGGCCGTCATGTTTCATCAGAAAGGTTTCCACCTCCTGAAGCTGCGATCGGTATTGCGAGATGTCCGCTGTGAAATTAATCAGATGGAGATTTGCGACCGTCAGATTTTGAGCGATCCCGGAAATCGGATACTGGTTGATCATCACTGTTTTGGGCAATGAAATCAATGGCTCAGGGTATCTCATCATGCACATGAAATTGGGCGGCGCTCTGGATGCGGTCAATACGCCGAACTCATCGGACTGGTATTTAAATGCCACTGCCAGATCCCAGTGGTACCCGCCGTTCTCAAGGATTTGTGTCATCTCATTGGAACGATCCGCCTCCTGAAGAACCAGAAGGTCCATCCCACTGCTCAATTGGCGGAAATCCTTTTCCCACCCGTTTCTTGAAGTCTTCAGCACGTTCCAGACCAGCAGACTGAAACCGTCTGGATCCAGTTCATTTGTTTGATCATTCGTGAACGTTTTTACCGTCTCCAGTGAATCCGTGTCGCACCTACAGAACCTGTTGACGGTTTCAACGCCGTTTTTTCCCCCTACAGTGTATGCCTCTTTTGGTATGGAAACGCATCCTGCAAACAACGAAAGCACAACCGTGGCCAGAGCAAAGGTGGCGATAATCAGTCGTGCGCGTGGGCTCTTTCCGCAAACCATAGAAGATTCTTTGGGAACAGCCCCATTACCCCAAGATAATTTAGATATTTTCATTGTGAGAGAAAATAGCCGTAATCCCAATGGGATTACGGCTATTTTGGTTTCTGTGTTCCCTTTTTTAAAGAACCTTTTTTAATGTCTCCAAAACCTTCATAGGATGATCTGCTGCTTTGGCTACCTTTGGCCAGTGTTTTTTAATCTTGCCGTCCGGGCCGATCCAGACGGTGGATCGGATTACGCCTTGAACGACTTTCCCATACATTTTCTTCTCCCCGAA
>Ga0075112_1000020_pt1 | contig 74453 bp, 58 predicted proteins | sample AntAceMetag02UKF_FD_69783 | JGI IMG/M metagenome (GOLD analysis project Ga0075112, IMG submission 69783) | Saline lake microbial communities from Ace Lake, Antarctica - Antarctic Ace Lake Metagenome 02UKF | ecosystem: Environmental > Aquatic > Non-marine Saline and Alkaline > Saline | place... | reverse complement strand
TTCCCCTTGTTGGAGGTCACCCGTTTCACAGCCAGTAGCTTGGCGTAGAACGAGTGGGTTAACAGATATTGCAATGATCTCACCTTATTCCATCTGTTTTCCTGTACAGCCTTTGCGATATACCCCAAGGGCACTTCCTTCGGGGCGCGTACCCGGAGTCTACGCTTACCAGCAGCCTTCTGATTTCCCGTCGAGCTTTCTTCCAGTTGATGGAATTCCACTTCTTTGCGTCGTCTCCGAGTGCGCCAGCCTTATTGGCCGTCATTCGCTTTCTCTTCTTCAAAGGTTCTCCAAGTTCTCTCACAATCCCGCCGTGGCGGGATGCCTTATCGAAGATCCCGAGTTGTTTTCGGGGCGGTTTCACCTGCCTGAACATTCAGGCGGAGATATGAGATTTCCACGTTCCACATAATTGATCCAATGAATGACTTAGGTGCGTCCTGTACACCGACGATCCTCCAGTTCCGTGCAAGCACGTTAGAAACTTGCAACCTGACCGCATACGACTCACACTGAGGAGCCGTCTTCGACCTTCATCCCGGTTCATCGGGATTTTAAACCTCGGTAGGCCTGTTCCTGTTTACGATGCTTGCGGACATTCAGATACCTTCACCATATCATTCGACCCTAGCCCTTAACCGGGGAGGCTTCCCGGAGGGGTCGTCCTGTCGCCATTCCGACCCAATTCGGTACTTTGTCCGTGGGCTTCGCACCCCGTCATCAGCGCAACGGTAGCACGCCCACGTAGGGTCCAGCAGGAACATGCTGGGTATTCTTCAGTTAATAAAAAATACCGTAAATACAATCAATTACACGACATCGTGTCGCGACGAATTTAGTATACGGTTTCCGGATAAATGCGGTCCGGATTTTTTCTTGCCGAAAAACGTTCTTTTCCTACAAGTTCCTAACGGGATAACATGCAAACGGGATGTTAACCGGTGATCTGGATAATTTGCCATGTGGGAGAGCCATACCCGAATTGAAGGGTGTGTTTGCTTGCTTTTCAGAGGAACATCCTGAAAAAAGCTTTAATGTAAAACCTTCTTCCGATGACCAATTATCCTCAAAATAAAGAACCCCTACATCCTTAATAAAGATATAGGGGCTTTAAGGCGCTATCCATTTTGATATTCACCTGATAGTTTATTTCAGTGTTTGACTGATAAATGTTGGTGAAGCTATGATAGTGTAATAGTGTTCATTAATTCAAGTGTTTTTTCAAAGTAAATACCGAATATTGAATCCAGACTATAATGGCAGGACATCCTATCGTTTCACACCTGCTCAACTGGCTCGTGGGAGGTTATCAGAGTGTAGCCGAAGGGCTGAAATCAATGCGAGGCAGGAAAGGCACAAGTTGATGATCCGTCCCATTATTGGGGGAATATTCATTCATGGGCAGTTCGGAATGAGCCGGCGGCACTCTCCACGGAAAGCATGTGAAGGGTACCACCCCCACATGTTGGCATTAGATCAGGAGGCTTGTGCCAAGTCTTGATCGGAGATCGCCAGGGAAAAGCTTTCTGTCATGTTTTTTGCACTAAGGTATTGCCTTCGGCATTTTTCACATTATAGTTTTAGAGAAATTTTGCCGTAAGCAGCCGTGAAAACCGTCTCTTTATTGTTTCACCTTGGGATCATCATGTTAAAAAGTTTAATGATTTCAATAAGCAACCGGGGTTCAGATCCCCGCGTCCCGATCAGTACAGATCTCTCAGGCCTTGCGTAATGGAGGTACCTGAAAGCTGCCATTAGCACTTAGCCATTAGCTATTAGCTCTATAATATAAGTCGTTTACGGACAAACATCTCAGCATCAAAAAGTGAAAGTTGCAATACAGGAAAAACTGATGTAAATCATTTACATCATTAAGCTAACTGCTAATAGCTCAAAAGCTAATTGCTGTTTTTAGGAGGTACGCTTTGGTGCTGTGTAACTGTACGGAAACACGACTTTTCAGGAGATAGAGATTGTTGGAGGTGGGTCTGGAAAAAAGCGGTTTGAAATTATCATCGAGGGCTGATGTGAAAGTCATTTTTTCGCTGACCCTTGTCCATTTCGTTGGAGACTTCTACGCCTCCTTTGTCAACCCTCTCCTTCCCCTCTTTATGGAGAGGTTCTCCCTCACCCTCACAGAGGTGGGACTTATTACGGCGATTGGTCGAATTCTGGCATTCGTCGTCCAACCGTCCGTCGGTTACATGGCAGACCGCTACCATGGGCGCCTGTTTATTTTCGGCGGTCTTTTATTGGCTGTTCTTTTCTTTCCTCTGGTGGGATTTGCCCCTTCTTTCCCGCTGCTTCTCCTCTTTATAGCGTTGGGGTCCATTGGGGCATCCATGTACCATCCACCCTGCGCAGGCATGGTTTCCACTTATGCAGGCAGAAACTTCGGCCTGTCCATGTCCATATTTATCCTGGGCGGCACCCTTGCCTTTGGTTTAGGCCCCCTCTTCATCACCTATTATGTACAGTTCCACGGCCTGACCGCGACCCCGTATACCATGATTTTTGGTCTTGGGGCTGTAATTTTTCTGTTCATAACCGTCCCCAACCCCGGCAGGGAGGGATTTATGAACCTCGGATTTCTTGCTTCCATACGAGAGGTCTTGGGTGAGGCATGGAAACCGATTGTTCTTCTCTGGGTTATCATGGTGCTGCGGGCTTTTGCAGGCCAGTCTTTCATGACCTTTATACCGGTGCTCTACGCCAGAGAAAACTATTCCCTGGTTTCCATCGGGACTATGATCTCCCTCTTTACGGTAGGTGGGGCCATCAGTGGACTTCTGGCAGGTCATTTGTCGGACAGACTCGGTTACAAGCCAATCTTTTTTTTCACCCACAGTTTGGCTACCCTCAGTCTTTATCTTTTGCTGGTTCTTCCGGGAGACTGGGTCTATTTGAACGCTTTTTTGGCAGGATTTCTGGTCTTGGCTACACTGCCCCTCGGGGTAGCGATGGGCCAGGAATTGGCGCCCAAAGGTAAATCCATGGTATCCAGCTTGATGATGGGATTGGCTTTCGGGACCGGGGGGTTGATGGCCCCACTGACAGGGAAACTGGGAGATATGTTTTCCATCCGGCCGGTCCTCATGGTTGTGGCTATGGTACCCCTCCTCACCACCGTCCTTATCGGGCTCCTTCCCGGAAAGGGGCTGCAAAAAAGACCGGCTTGATTAAGACCGAAACCTCCACCTAATTCAGACCTCTTTAAAGTTTTTAGTCGTTTAGTGGTTAAGTGGTCGCTATGGTTTGATTTTGGTCTTTTTGCTCTAAACACTTTTGCGGTCGTTCAACGTGACGGCCTTTGGAGAAAAAGTGATGTTATTACACAAGGTAGAACTTAAAGAATATGGGAAGGGTGTGAAGGCTGACTTTGTTCATAGTGAGAATGTGACGGTGGCTTTCTGGTCGATTCCCGAAGGGACAAGCCTTCCGGCCCATGACCACCCCCATGAACAAATCGTTAACCTCCGGGAGGGAGAGTTTGAACTCACGGTGGGCAATGAAACCGAGAGACTTACGTCCGGTTCGGTTGTGGTCATTCCTTCGGGTATAGTCCATTCAGGCAGAGCTGTGACGCAATGCAGGGTCATCGACACCTTTCACCCTGTCCGTGAGGACTTCGCTTTTTCAGCGGATTAGATTGCGGGGTTTTTACGGGGATATTATTCCCAGATAGAGAATGAGGGTTGCAGCCATGACCGTCAGTGTGGGCAGGGCCAGGTGGCGGTAGCTTTTAAGAAGGCCCGCCTTGTAGTAATCTTTAGACACCAGAAAGCAGAGGTGTACCGGTGAAAGCATCATTCCCATGAAACCAAAGGTGTATGCTACCGCCGCCAGAGCCATGGAATCATACGCGGGGAGGGCTTGGAACAGGGGGATTACCAGAGGAAAGGAGGTCCCCACGAATCCGATGGCGATTCCTGTGATAAGCCCTGATACAAAGGGCATGATCATGATAATCAGCAGGATGGGAATGCTGTTGGCTATGAGTTCGGTACGTATGTCGCCGACGGTATGGCTCTCGGTCATGACTCCCTTAAAGACCATGATGGAGAAGACCAGGAGGAGAAAGGGCAATATCCCTTTATCCAGCACAGCCCCCCGCACCTGGGTTGGGGGGATATGATTGACGACACATACCCATACGATGGCGCAAACGAGTCCGGGAAGGATGGACGAGGCGCCGGCCAGTTCCACTGGGATACCCAGAAGACGAAGGCCTTTGGCCAACCCAATGACCAGGAGCATGATGAGAATGACCACCAGTATGGGCATCATCTCCCATAAAAAACGGCCGATTCCCGACCATGATAGCTTGCCTTTCCCCTGCAATCTTATTTTACCGATGGGCCTGAGGATGAACAGGACACCCGCAAGAATAGAGAAAAGGGTTATTGGGGCCATCATGCCCATATAATGCCAGGGATTCGCGTCCAGCAGGGCCATGGCCAGAACGACTCCGGGGAAAAGGGGCCACCAGTATTCCCACACGTGCCGGAACCAGTAGTTGATAATGGTTTTCTGCTCCCCGGTAATCGGATGCTCATGGAGGGATGCTTCCACCATGGGGGCGGAGAAGAGTGCTCCTCCGGGCATGGGCAAAAGTCCGATCAGGGCGGGCATGACCGCGCCCACAACCCGCGCATCCTTTGAAAGAAGGGAAAAACTCTCTACAAGTCTGGTCATATGCCCGGATCTTTCCATGAGCCTGCTCATTACCAGGATCAGTCCCACAATGGCGGCCAGACCGAGAGTCTGGAAATTGGCGATGCTGTTGAAGGTTGCGTTCAACCAGCCTCCGGGGCCAAGGTCCGTCCACAAGGCCAAGGTTACGGAACCGATCAAAAGGGAAAAACCCAAATGGAGACGGAATCGATTCAGGATGAGAACCAATACGAAAATGGCAAATATCTTGATGGTTGCGGGAATGGGTAAAAACTCCTTGATCCATGAAAGTGCCCAACAAACGAACTTTGTGACACTCCTCCCTTGGGCCTCATTTGTCAAGCCTCTTTTTCTCCTGCCCTTGCATCATTGACACCCCATTCCGATTTCCCTATACTCTCTTTGCCCAAAAAGGACATGTTTGTTGGCTATCTTAATCTCGAAAAGGAATCAGAAATGCTGGAAACTGAACTGAAAGAACTTGCCCTTGAGGAAGGGGTCGATATTTCCCATGTTTGAAAAGAAAAAAGATCGCTCTGAAAACATCCTCATCCTTGGACTTGGGGGGGTGGGGTTTTATCTGGCAAAACGACTTGTTCACGAAGGATACGCCGTGACAGCCATTGAGCCGGACGGCCAATTGCTTGGCTATGCTGAAGGACATGTGGATGCCCGTTTGATTCAAGGCACAGCCATGAGTATCGACTGTTGGAAGGAAGCAGACGCTCGGGAGATCGACCTGGTTATTGCGGTCACGGATAACGATGCCATTAATATGTTGTGTTCCCTGATAGCGGACCGTTTCGGTATACCGCTCAAAATTGCTAGGGTTCGTTCCCTTGAATTCGGTATCAGGCATTCCGTTCTGACCGCCGATGATTTGAAAATAGACTTGATTATTCATCCGGAAGAACTGGCTGCACAGGAGATCGTAAGGCTCATTAAAATGACCGCCGGCAATGATATCATCGATATCGCCGATGGTCAGATGCAGGTGATGGCGACCCGTATTCAAGAGGGTTCGCCACTGGCCTTCAAAAAGCTGAAGGAAATTTCTCAAATTCACCATGAATTCCCTTTTCGTGTGGTTGCCGTCGCTCGGGGCATTACTACCATTATACCCGGTGGAGACCATGAAATTCTGCCTCAGGACCAGATTTTTATCATGGCTGCAAAAGAAAATCTTCCCCGCTTGATGACATTGACCGGGGTCAAACAACAACGACGCCATCGGGTGATGATTCTTGGTGGCGGCCTGGTGGGAAGCCGTGTGGCCGAATTGCTTGAAAAATCCGTTCAGGTCAAACTCATTGAAAAGGATCATAAACGGGCTGAGGAATTGTCCTTCATGCTCCATAATACCGAGGTTTTATGTGGAGACGGAACGGAACTGGATGTGCTGGAATCTGCCGGGCTTCGGGATATGGATACCTTTATTACGGCTACCGGTGAAAATGAGACCAATATTCTGAGCAGTCTGATGGCCAAACGTTTGATGGAAACGCAAAACGGCAATGCTCATGAAAAGCAGACGAAAACTATTTCCCTGTGCACTAAAGAAGAATACATGGTGCTGGCCACGACCAGTGGATCAGATATTGCGTTAAATAAAAAGATCATGGCGGGAAATGAGATCCTCAAATTCATCCGCAGGGGGGAATTAATTTCCGTGGCCCATCTCCATGGTTTCGATGCCGAAGTAGTTGAACTGGCGGCGGCGCCCAATTCGCCCATTACGCGCCGCCCGCTTTCAAAACTGGACGCGTCATTTTATGGAAAAATTCTTATCGGCGGGGTTTTTCGAGACGGAAAATGGCAAACCGCCGTGGGAGACACTCATATTGAGGCAAACGAAAGGGTTATCGTCATCTGCATGTCCCTCAATCTAAAAGATGTTCAGCAACTTTTTTTGGAGTAAGGTCCTGAAAAATAATAATAACCCGGTCAAGTCCTTCTTGGTTTGGCCCGCGCGGTGGCTTGCGCCTGGAGTGGATTATCGGGCCAATAGTGTTTGGGATAACGGCCTTTGAGTTCTTTTTTTACCTGAATATAGCCTGTCTCCCAGAAACCCGCCAGATCCTGGGTGATCTGTACCGGACGACCCGCCGGTGAAAGAAGGTGAACCAGCAATGGCTGTCGCCCTCTCGCCACAGTCGGTGATCGAGAAAGACCGAACATTTCCTGTATGCGAACGGCCAGCACAGGTACAAGCCTTCCATAATCGATGGGAATCCGAGAACCGCTGGGTACCTTTAGATGGGTGGGGGCCAGCGCATCGAGGACTTTCTTCTGTTCATAGGACAGCATGTTGAAAAGTGCCCCCTTAAGATCCACTTTGACCAGGTTGCTCAGCCTGTCCATATGGTTCAGATAAGGGCCCAGCCACCGGTTCAGGCTTCTTTCAAGCCCCTGATCGGAAACATCCGGCCAGGTTTTGTCATTTTCTAATAATCGCCGCAACAAACAGACTCGCCCCTGCCATTGGCGGAGCGCCTTATTCCAGGGCAGACACTGAATCCCCTGCTGCGCTATTCCACTCAGCAAACCATTTAAAACCTGTTCAGGATCCGGATTGGGCAACGGTTCGCTGGCTAGGGTAATGGTGCCCAGTTTCATTTTTTGCAGGGCTTTGACGCCTTTTTTATTGGGATCCCATGTTATGGATTCCGACCATTGGATCTGGCCTTCAAACTGTTTTATGAGGGTGTCCAGACTGGTCGGCGCCGCCTTGAAAATCCTGGCTTCACGGCGTTCCCCGTCCAACTCTGCTGCTACCAGAAATGGTTCGGCGCCCAGTGTTGATGCTGAATCAAGCGAGGCGCCACGTCCGCTGGTCAACAAAAACTTACCCCTGCCCCCCGATCGAAGCTGGGCAACCCTATCGGGATACGCCCATGCAAGCAACTGCCCCAGGGCATCCGTATCACCGTTTCTGCCTTTACAGCTAAGACGTTTACACAAATGATCCGAGACTCGAATTGCACGGCGCACAGCTCCCTGATCTACTGCCAGTTGATCTAAGTTTTCCCCCCGGGGGACAAGGGACCTGTTCTGGCGCGCGGCGCGCATGAGATCCACTCGAAGTCCCATATCCGCATCTTGGCGACCCGGTTTAAACCGTATTACATCACGTTCGCCAAGCAGTGCCGCCACATCGCAGGCCAGCTTTCCCAGGCCTATGGATTCGGCGGAAATGATCATATGTGCCAGTCTCGGATGTACCGGGAGGGCTACCATTTGTTTGCCGTGAGCAGTCACCCTGCCATGTTTATCAATGGCCCCTAATGTCAAAAGGAGATCCCGGGCCCCATGAAATGATCCCTTGGGTGGGGGATCAAGCCAATGAAGTGTTTCCGGATTGTCTACACCCCAGAATGCCAGTTCCAGGACAAAACCTGTCAGATCGGCCTCCAGTATTTCCGGCCGGTGTGCTGCGGGTAGTGTCGGGTGCATCTGATGGGACCACAGGCGCAGGCAGACGCCGGGACCGGTTCGCCCGGCACGCCCTCGCCTTTGATCGGCCGATGCTTGTGATACGGGAATAGTCACTAATCTGGTCAGGCCGCTTCGAGGGTCAAAACGTGGCGTTCGCTGCAGGCCGCTGTCTATTACAACCCGAATACCTTCAATGGTCAAACTGGTTTCGGCAATGGATGTGGCCAGCACGATCTTTCGTTTACCCTCGGGTGGTGGTAAAATGGCCTGGTCTTGATCGCTGCGACTCAAATTGCCGAACAGCGGGGCAATAACCCATTCCGAAGGCAACTGGGCGGCCTGCAATCGTCGGGCTGTTTTTCTGATTTCCCCGGCGCCGGGCAGAAAAACCAGGATGCTGCCTGTCTCCTCGCGCACAGCCGAAAGCACCGTGCGATGAATTGCATCTTCGGACCAGGATGGTGTGTACTGCCCCATATATCGGGTTTCCACGGGAAAAAGGTGTCCGGGGCATGTAATTGCCGGGGCATGGTTCATCATGGCGGCCAAAGGACCTTTTTCCATGGTGGCGGACATGACCAGAAGCCTTAGATCCCGGTTCAGCACCCCCTGCATGTCTAAGCATAAGGCCAACCCCAGGTCCGCATCCAGGCTGCGTTCATGGTACTCATCAAAGATTACCAGCCCAATCCTACCAAGAGCTGGATCACTTTGAAGCATTCTTGTAAGCACTCCTTCGGTGACCACTTCGATACGGGTTTTCGCGCTGACACGACTGTCCATTCGAACCCGGTAACCCACCGTTTCTCCTACTTTTTCCTGCAATAGATGGGACATGCGCATGGCCGCAGCCCGTGCCGCCAGTCGCCGGGGGGCCAGCACAATGATTTTTTTGCCTTCAAGCCACGGTGCATTCTGCAGTGCAATGGGAATGCACGTGGTTTTGCCGGCCCCCGGCAAAGCTTCAAGCACCACACAGGGATTCTTGGCCAACGCGTCTTTTAAATCCTCCAGAATCGCATCAACGGGCAGACCAAAAGGTTTCATGATTAGCGTTTCCAGAATAGTGGGTAAAAGATGACCAGGGCCGAAAACATTTCCAGCCTGCCTACCATCATATTCCAGGCCAAAAACCATTTTCCCGCATCGGAAATGTGGGCATAGTTTTCAGACGCGCCGATGGCGCCGAATCCCGGGCCGATATTCATAAGAGAGGCAATGACGGAACTGAAGGCGGTAAGGTAGTCCATATTGTCCAACAACACCATAACGCAGCCCCCGATGAGAACCATGAAAATATTCACGATGAAATAACACACGGAAATGTCGATGATGGATGCATCCACGGGGCGCTGATTCAAGCGGACGGACATGACGGACATGGGTTGGAGAAATGCTTTTTTGATTGCCGCATACATATATTTACAGATGATCACATAATGGACCACTTTGATGCCGCTGGTGGTAGACCCGGCGCATGCTCCTATAAAACAGACCACAAAGAGGAACATCTGGGCGGCCTGGGGCCACAGTTCGTAGTCGGCGGTGGTGAATCCCGTGGTGGTTAAAAGGGACACCACCTGAAAGGTCCCGTACCGGATCGATTCCGAGAGGCTTCCGTAGGTATTTTCTTTCCACAAAATCAAAGATACAACCCCGCAGAAAAACAGCAGAAATCCCATATACCAGCGGAATTCCGTATTTATTTTCAGCGATCGCCAATCCCCGTGCAATATCTGATAAAACAGCACAAAGGTGACCCCTCCCAGAAACATGAAAGTAATGACGATCCAATCGTAATAGGGGTTGTCATAATGCCCGATGCTGGCATTCCAAGTGGAGTAACCCGATGTGGAGACGGTTCCGAAGGACGTACAAAGGGAATCGAAAAGCCCCATGCCCGCAAAACAAAGCAGAATAATTTCCAACAGGTTCAGCGCCAGATAGATACCCCAGAGCCATACCATGGTGTCGCGATTTCGTGCCTTGAAACGATCCCGGGTGATGATCTGCCCCGGGGACGACTCCGCCCTGAAAATGCGGAGCCCTCCCACACCGTGGGGAAGGAATATGATGGTTAAGGTCAGAAACCCCATCCCTCCAAGTAAATGGGTTTCACTTCGCCAGAAAAGGAGACCGTGAGGAACAGTCTCAATATCGGTGATAATGGTGGCGCCGGTGGTGGTGTAGCCGGACATCATCTCAAAAAAAGCGTCCGTGAACGAAGGGATAGATCCGTGGATCATGAATGGCAAGGCAGAAAGTGCGGAAACCAGGACCCATCCAAAAACGGCCAACGCTATGCCGTCTTTGATGCCCAATTCGTACTCTTTTCTGAAAAACCACCAGAGCGGCAGCCCTAATCCAGCCGTAATGATGCCGGAAATCAGGATAGCAAAGAGGTCTCCCTCATTGTAATATAGGGAACATATCAGGGGAAACAGCATGGAACCGCCGGTCACCAGTAGAAGTGTTCCCAAAACCCGTGCTATGGATGAAAAATGCATAATGGATAGTTTGAAACCGTCTTCGGTTGTTAATTTACAGTTTGCATCTTGTCAAATGTTTCTTATCTATCAAAAATATACTTGCACTTCCATAGGTATTTGTGTTTTTTTGATGAGATCATGAATGAGTGGGATTCGGAAGCTTTCAGGTTGCGTGTTCTACTTAGAAATCTTTGAGTTCGAGGGAAAATTGTCAGATATCTTCTACTATTCTTATTCGATCCTCGCCTCCGGGCTGTCTTCTGTTGTGATTCCCGGGTTCTGGCTTTACACCCGGCTGACTGGTCAGCACCGGAAGAATTTCCGTGAACGTCTGGGATTTGTACCTGAAATACCGATTTATGGACTCTCTGGCTCTCCAAGGATCTGGGTTCACGCGGCATCCCTGGGGGAAGTCAGGGTGGCCGGATCGATCGTTAAGTCGCTGATGAAAAATAGACCTGACTGCCACGTGACCGTTTCCACCATGACCGAGCACGGGCGTGATCTCGCTATCAGGAAATTTGGGAAAAATGTTTCTGTGATTTTAGCGCCGTTCGATTCTCCGGCTACGGTGAATGGGGCTCTTTCCCGAGTGCGTCCCCATGTCCTTGTTTTTTTGGAGACAGAGCTGTGGCCTTCCTGGCTTTTTGAGGCAAAGCGAAAGGGAGTGAGAATCTGCCTTTTAAATGGTCGGATTTCAGAAAGATCCATAAAGGGATATCTGAAAGTGCGCCCTTTTTTCAAAGAAGTTTTGAACTGTTTTGACCTTTTCAGCATGATTTCAGAGAAAGATGCCCAACGGATGATTCAGATGGGGGCAAGGCCTGAACGAATTACCGTCAACGGCAATGCCAAATATGATACTCTGGTGGCTGATGTAAACGTGACCGCGAAGCAGGAGATGCAAGGACTCCTGAATATTAGCGAATCAAACATGGTTTTCGTGGCCGGAAGCACGAGAACAGGAGAAGAAGAAAAAATCCTTTCCGCGTACAAAAGGGTTTTGAAGGATTTTCCTGATACGATCCTCATTATTGCGCCGCGACATATTGTTAGGGCCCCTTCCATAGGAGCCATGATTGAAAAAAGCGGTCTGCGATACCAATTGCGAACGGCGATTGGAGAAGGAAAGGGTGGGCGTACCGAGAAAATCGTCATTATGGATACATTCGGGGAGCTCTTTAAGGTGTATAGTGCGGGGACGGCTGTCTTTTGTGGAGCAAGCCTTGTTCCCCTCGGGGGACAGAATCCCATGGAACCGGCTGCTTGGGGCAAGGTGGTTCTGTATGGGCCCCACATGGGTGATTTCCTGGATGCAAAAAGGCTCCTGGAGGCGGCCGATGCCTCTGTGCCGGTAGTAAATGGAGAAGATCTCGGGGAAAAGGTTGCCTGGTTGTTTGCTGACAGAAAGGCATTGGATCAGTATGGGGATCGGGCCCGCAGGGTCGTCCTGAGCAATTGTCATACTGCAGAAAGACATGCCGGGGTTATTGAGAGGCTGTTGGAAGAAACTTAACACCTCTCGAAAAAAGCTTTTTTGCGACTTCCAACGAAGTCAATTCTGTGAATACGGAAATCTAGCTTTGGTTATTCTTCTTGTCACTCAGAGGAGTTCACCTGTAAAGGTTTTATAAAAGGCTGACGCCCGCCTGCCTCGCCTAACCACCAGGAGAATTGTTCACAAATACAGGGGTATAGTAACATCGACCAATCTCAAAATAGAGTGCGAACGGCAATGGCGGGCAGGCCTTAACTCCGCCAGATCGACGTATTGCCGTATCTTTCCGACAGTGACTTCGTTTCCAATAGGATGCCGTTTGTGGCCATAACGTAGCTTTGTTAATTGATCGAAACTTTTTTGCTTACCCGTTGTCTTTAATTGAAAAATTGGTATCCTTCATTTGTCATTTCACACTTTTTCGGAAAACACAATAAAAGGCTTACGCCTAAACTCCCTAGAATAAGGTCCTGGAGTTAATCCGTAAGGATTTTATTTTAAAAAAGTGTAAATCACATTTTGGCCTGTTTGAAGGATGCCCAAAAATTGCATGAGAATAAGATCCTAACCTCTGAACCTAAGATAGTTGAGCTGACCGACGGTTTTAGTCCAAAATATTACACCATAATACACTTTTATTTACGAGATCTGGAAAGGGAGGATCATTCATGGAATTTGAGACTGTACTCTATGACAGAGAGGACCGCGTCGGGGTGATTAGGTTGAATCGTCCGTCGCGCATGAACGCGGTCATTGAGCAGATGTACCTTGACATCCAGGCGGTTCTCAAGGAAGCGCAGGAGGATGAATCGCTACGGGCGTTGATCCTGACCGGTTCCGTATTGAAGCGACCGGGTGGTGAAAAGCAGGCCTTTTGTGCCGGAGCGGATTTAAAAAAGCATTCGACAGGAGAACGTTCGCCTTTCCAAAAACGTGCCTATATTCTTCTTGCCCATGAAACAACTCGAATGATCCACGATTTTCTGAAACCGGTTATTGTTGCCGTAAACGGCCCCGCCAGGGGAGCGGGAGCGGAGATGGCCGTCAATGGTGATTTACTCCTCATGGCAGATACTGCGACCATTGGGTTCCCGGAGACAGGGCTTGGTACTTTTGTCGGAGGCGGGGTAACCTATCTTCTTCCTCAGATTGTGGGGATGATGAAGGCTAAGGAGCTCATTTATACAGGCAAAATTGTCCCGGGGCCGGAGGCTGTGAAACTGGGCCTGGCTCTGCAGTCCTTCCCCGTGCACGAACTTATGCCGGCCGCCCTGTTGCTGGCAAGAAAACTGGCGGAAAAGGCACCTATGTCCATGGCGTTTGCAAAGGATATGGTGCATTGTGCTCCTTACCGGGATTTTAAGACCGTTCTTCTTGTGGAGGCTGAAGCGATTCTGGCCTGCATGAATACGAAGGACTGGCATGAGGGGATTGCCTCTTTTGCTGAAAAGCGCGAACCTGAATTTACAGGGAGATAGGTCATGAGTCTTAAACATGTTCTGGATGCTAAATCCGTGGCGATTGTGGGTGCTTCGAAAAAGGAAACGAAAAGGGGATTTCAGGCCATCAAGATCCTGCTGGAAGAGAAATTCGAGGGCCAGATATTTCCTGTGAACCCGAAAGAGGAAAGCATTCTTGGGTTGCCTTGCTTCAGCAAAGTCTCTGAAATCGATGATCGTGTGGAAATGGTGCTGATTACCACCCCGGCACAGACGATTCCTGAAATATTGGAGGATTGCGCCAAAAAAAATGTGGCGGGGGCTGTTATTATTGCCGGAGGGTTCAGTGAATTGGGACCGACGGGAAAGGATCTGGAAGACCGAATTGGCGCAATCGCAAAGGAGAAAGGCATTCGGTTGATTGGGCCGAACACGTCGGGCATGATGAACCTGAAGAGCAACCTGAATCTGGTTGGTTTGAGGGATGTCCCTAAAGGGCATATCGCGCTACTCTCCCAGAGCGGAAATATGGCCCTCACACTGATTACGGAGGCATCCATCAAGAGTCAGCAGGGGTTTTCCTACTATGTGGGAATCGGCAATGAGGCCGATATCCGGTTTCACGAATACCTGGAATTCTTTGAGAATGATCCCGATACGAAAGTGATTCTCATGTATGTGGAAGGAATGCGGGATGGCCGGAAATTCCTTCAGCAAGCCTACCAGACTACGCGAAAAAAGCCGATTGTCATGTTGAAAAGTGGTCGATCGAGTACCGGCAGACTGTCGGCTGGTTCCCATACCGGGGCCTTGGCGGGGATGTCTCGGGTAGCGAGTTCGGCTTTTCGGAGAGCCGGTATTGTTGTAATAGAAAACTCAGATGAATTGTTTCCTGCGGCTGAAACCCTTTCCAGCCTTCCTCATCTTAGAAAAAACAGCATAGCCATCCTTGCGGATGGGGGTGGCCATGCCACCATTGCAGCGGACCAGTTGACAGACCTTGGTGTGGATATCCCTCCCCTTGGGGAAAAGACACAGGAAAAGCTTCGCAGGATTCTTCCAAAAGGGGCTTCCGTTCGCAATCCGGTGGATGTGGCAGGAGGGACCGATGAAGACCCTGCAGTTTTTGCTGATTGTGCGGAGATCCTGCTTCATGATCCAAATATTGGAGGCCTGCTTATTGTGGGCCTTTTTGGGGGATACAGCATTCGGTTTGCGAAGAGCCTCGCGTTTATGGAAGAGGACGCTGCCCATCGCATGGGAAAGCTGGTAAAGGATATCAGAAAACCGATTATTTTGCACAGCCTGTACAATCACGCGAGACCTCACTCTTTGGATTTATTGCGGTATTATAATATTCCCGTTTACGATGCCCTTGAAACCGCCTGCAAATGTACTGCAGTGCTTGGGGAATACGGAAATTACCTCCAACGGTACCATGCCAAAGCCAAGTTTGTCTTCAGCGAAGGCAAGAAATCAAAATCGCGTGGGCGTGAAATATTCAAGAAGGCTCGGGAGGAACAACGGAATGCCTTATTTGAATATGAAGCAAAAGAACTATTCTCTCTTCATAGGGTGCCTGTTTTGCAGGCCCATCTTGCTCAGTCTGGAGAGGAAGCGATTGCTGCGAAGGAAAGTTTTAATTGTCCGGTGGCATTGAAAATTGTGTCCCCCCAGATCCTTCACAAAACAGATGCGGATGGAGTTCGACTCAATCTGTCAGAACCGGGTGAAATCGAGGAAGCGTACAGTCAGATAGTCGATGGCGCCGGGAAGTTTAATCCTGAGGCTATGATCGAGGGAGTCCTGGTGGAACCCATGATGGAAGAAGGCCTTGAAGTGATTGTTGGCACCAAGCTGGACGATCAATTTGGCCCGGTCATCATGTTTGGCATCGGCGGGATTATGGTGGAGGTGCTTAACGATGTGGTGTTCAGAGTTCTTCCTATCTCCGAGCGTTCGGCCAGGAGAATGATCGATGAGATTCGATCCGTGAAGCTCCTGAACGGCTATCGCGGGAGGCCGGCGGTTGATAAGAAGGCGCTGAAAGAGTTGCTGTTGGCGGTTTCAGAGATCGTTGGTTCTTACGATGATATACAGGAGATAGACCTGAATCCGGTGATCTTGCACGAAAAGGGCTTAAGTATTGCAGACGCGAGGATTATTCTCAAAAAGGACGGCAGCGTCAGTACCTGGCGATGAAGGACAGATTTCCTTATTCAAATCTTTTTTCCACAGCCAGAACATGGGAAGGGAGTCCTTCCCATTTTCCTATTTCCCGAATTGTCGGCAGGAGAAGGTGCAGGGCTTTCTTGTCGAGCTTCCCGATGGTGGATGTCTTTACCATGTCCTTTGAAGTGACGCCGGACACGCTCTTTGCATACCCGTTGGTGGGCAGCACGGCTGTTATGCCGATGGCGTAGTTCCCCGCAGTGAAAGGGGCGTAGTCTCCAACGAGGATTTCTCCTGCATTTCTGATGCCTTTCAGGACTCTTTCCTCATTGTTCTTGTTACACTTGATGATCATGTGTTCTGGGGCATAGTCATTGATCACAGCCATGGCGTTGTCAAGGCTTTCGCAATGGATGACCGCGCCAAGCCCTTCTTCAGAAAAAACCGTTTTAAGGATATGCCCCCTTTCGGGCCCCTTTTTTATGAAGTCTTCCAGAGAGCGGCAAACCTCTTTCGCTACTTCCATGGAGGTTGTGGCCAGGATGGATGACGAATCCGGGCCATGTTCTCCCTCATTGATCATATCGTATGCAAGAATTTCCGGATCTGCCGTTTCATCGCAAATGATGGCCGAATCCGTAGGACCTATTCCCAGCACGGTTTTTTTCCCATAAGAGAAGGCGACGCTCATGGCTGCGGCGATGCCACCAGGTCCGGGACCGAAGACGCCGTCCACTTCCGGAATCGTTTCTGTCCCCATGGAAAATCCGGCGATGATTCCCACCCCGTTTCCCACTATGATATCTGTTGCTCCGGCAATGATTGAAGCGGCAACCGTTGCAGGATCTGCTTTCCCATCAGCATTTGGCGCCATCCCCACAACAATTCTGCTGACGCCTGCCGTTTTTGCAGCGCCCACAAGCATTAATGCCGTTGAAATTAATGGTCCTTTCCTTGCCGGAACCCACAGGCCCACGGAATCGAGAGGCGTTGTTTTTTCACCGATGACGGTTCCTTCTCGAATCTCTACTGTTTTCATAGGTTCTGGCAGAAGGTACTGATTCACTTCTTCAATGTTTTTTCTGGCGTGGTTGATGGCATTAACAAGTTCATCCGGGATTTGCCCCAGACAGTTCTGTATATATTCTTCCGTAAGCAACAACGCGTTCAAACTGGTATTGTCGAATTTTTTTGTCAGGTCTAAGATGGCTTTATCGCCCGATTTGGCTACCTGGTTAAAAATATCGGCAACGGTTTGAATGAGTGACCGGTCGTAAAGTTGTTTGCGCCGTTCAAGTTTTTTAACCAGCAATTCTTTTTCTTCAGGATATGTATAAACCTTCATGGAAATTCCTTCCCTTTTTTTGTTCCCATTATGACGAATTTATGGCGGCTGGAAGCCGTGATCAACAACGTAGGAATGTATAGCATGGTTCAATTTATTCAAGGGGAATTTATGTCCTATCTGTGTGCTGATCGTATACCGAATGAAGGTGTGCTTTGGCGGTCTGCAAGAGCATCTCTTTTGAGAAATCTTCCAAGTAGACGGGGTCGTGTTCGTTTGTGTTTTCGAGCAGCGAGACAGCGTTATTGTATTCCCTCACTGCATTTTGGTTTTCTGATACCTCTTTGTAGGCGTCTGCAAGGTGCAGCCGGACCACAGGATCTGTTGGATTCAGGTAGGCGGCCTTTTTCAGATAACGGATGGCCTGTTCCGAATCTCCCATATTTCGATAGATCATAGCCAACAGGTAGTAAGCCTTTTCACAGAGCGGGATTTTGGCAGTCAGGTCTCCCAACAGTTGGACGGCTTCCATTGTTCTTCCCTGGTCCGCATGTTCCTGGGCAAGGGCCAGAACCGAATCAACTTCAACAGGGGGAATTTTCCCGAGGGCTTCTTTCTTTGAGGCCCCTTTTTTATGAATGGTGGGACGCGGCTTATCCTTCCTGCTTATTCTTTTTGTTTGCAGAGGTTTTGGAAAGGGTGTTGAAAGTTTTTTTCGAGGGACGGTGAAGGTCTTTTTTTCTGTTCCCGCAACCATTCCCAAAGAGAATTCGTTTGCCTTTTTTCCGAGCTTCTTCTGGTAAATGAAGGTGCCTTCGAGTTCAAGAGAAATAAAGTCGTCATTCAGATAGCGCAAAGTCTCCGAATATCCCGGGAAAAAATATCCCTCATCCGCCAGGGACAGATAAAAATTGTGGATAAGTCTTTTTGTAGGTTCTTCACCGAAGTAAATGATGACATTTCGACAGAATATGAGGTCCCACAGGGGCATGTTTTTCATTTGTAAATGCTTCGCAGCAAGGTTGAAATATTCGAAATGAACCATGCTTTTTATCTCGTCATTCAGGAAATATTGCGGACCCTTTTTCTGGAAAAATCGAACGATTTGGGAAGAATCCAGCTCGCGAACGGCCCTTTCAGAATACACTCCTTTTCTCGCTTGAATCAGGGCGTCGCTACTGATGTCCGTGCCCCAGATGAGGATTTTTCGCCCGTTTTTTGCAGGGATAAGGTCTCGGATAACCATGGCGATGGAGTAGGCTTCTTCTCCGTTGGCGCAACCGGCGCTCCAGATATTGATTGGACCGTTGTCAGGTTTGTTTTCAAGGATTCGTGGCAGACAGTGATCCCTCAGGACGTCGTACTGGGCTTTGTGGCGAAAGAAAAAACTCTCCCGGATAGTGAGCAGATCCATGAGTGCTTTGAATTCCGGGTTTTCTTTCGAAGCACCGGTTAGCAGGGAAACATATTTTTTTGGATGCAGGTTGAGAGCCTGCAGGCGGGTTGCAATGGCGTTTCTGAGATGTTCCTTTCTGCTTTTGTCGAAAGTAATCCCCGTTTTTTCACTTATATAGGCGCAGAGAAAGGAAAGATCAGAGTTGGCCAGTTCCGCCTTGTTCATTAGAGAAGTCTCCCGGTTCGGAATGTCTTGAAGCGGCGAATGCAATAATTTCGGAAGCGATTTTTGTCACCGGAAGAATCCTGTCCACAACGCCAAGTTCAATGGCGGCTTTGGGCATTCCAAAAATAACGCTCGTGGTTTCATCCTGGGCGATGGTTTTCCCACCCGCCTCCTTGAGAAAACGCATCCCTGAGGCGCCGTCGTTCCCCATCCCCGTGAGGATAATTCCAAGACCTTCGGGTCCATAATGATCTCCAATGGACCTGAAAAGGTAATCTCCAGAGGGACGGTGGCCGCTCACAGGGGGGGCGTCCACAAGTTTTACGCGGTTATTGGATGTTACGGTGAGATGAAAATCGTCTGGAGCTAACAGTACCTGACCCGGAATCAGTACCTCGTGGTCTTTGGCAACACGAACCTGTAGATGATTATCCTCAGTCAGCCATTCCGCCAGTCCTTCGATGAATCCGTGACTCATGTGCTGTACAATCAAAACAGGAGTTGTGAGGCGCGGGGGGAGTTCCCGCAGGATCTTGAAGAGTGCTTTTGGCCCTCCCGTGGAGGAAACGATCGCAACGATCCGAGTGTTTCCTCCTCTCAGTGGCAAGCTTTTTGGTGCCGGTTCCGGATGTTTGGGGCGTTTCCTTATTTTACTTCCGCATTCCCTTAAAGACTCCGAACGCACCTTTGACAATAATTTAATCTTCCGAACAAGTACTTTCGCTATTTCCGGCCGCGTTCTCCATCTATAAAGATCGGCCTTGGGGATCACTTCGAGAACCCCGCAATCAAAAGTGCGCAGGGCATGATCGATGGGATCGTTGGACGAGGCCGTCAGCATGATGATTGGGGTCGGCCTGATCTGCATGATCTTCTCGGCGATGTCGTAGCCGTTTGTCCGCTTCAGAAAGGAATCCAGGATGATGAGGTGCGGATGGCGGGCCTTGAGAGCCTTCAATGTTTCCTGTTCATTTTCGGCCATCCCCACAACAGAGATTTCTGTGTCGGACATAAGAATGTCCCGGATCATTTCTCTTGCGGATTTGAGATCGTCTACGACTAAGACTTTGATCATCGTATTTTACCCTATCAGGGTTTTGATGGTATGGATCAATGATTCCTGGTTGAAACTCTTTTTGAGGAGAAAGGCATCGGCTCCTGCCTGGAGGCCCTGTGTCTTTTCCTCTTCGCTCTCCAATGATGTGACAATGATGACCGGTATGTGGGCGAAGCGTTCATCTTTTTTCAGGGTTGCTGTGAAAGTGAACCCATCCATCCTCGGCATTTGGACATCTGTTATGACCAGATCATAAAGGTCTTGTTCGAGTCTGTTCAAGGCTGCCAGGCCATCTACGGCAGTTTCCACTTCAAACCCGGCTGCTTCCAAGATGCTCTTTTCCAGAAGGCGGGTCGTCATCTGGTCTTCAGCGAGCAAAATTCTCTGCCTCGATTCTTTCCTCTCTAAAGAGGCTGTTCTCTCCAGAAATATATTTCCAGCTTTGATCTGGGCTGTCGTGAACAGTCTGGGAACATCGATAATCAGGGCGATTTCTCCCGTGCCGAGAATGCTGGACCCGGAGAAGGAGGGAAGCCTTCTCAGGTGGGTCCCCAGGTTACGCATGACGATTTCCTCTACCCCGACCACTTCGTCTATCTGAAACGCAATTTTTTTCCCACTGTGTTTGAGGAGAATAAGAGAAATTTTTTCATCGGGATCTTCTTTTTCAGCCCTGGGAAAGGACAAGGTGGCATCTAATCGTGCGCACGGCATAATTTCGCCCTGCAGGTAAATGGCTTCTCGACCCTTGACAGTAAGGATTCTATCGGGTGAAACGCGCAAAACCTGCATGGCGGAAAAAACAGGAATGGCCAGTGTGTGCCCGGAACAGTGGACCAGAAAAGCCCTTGTTGTGGCGAGTGTCAACGGCAGGGAGATAATGGTCTTTGTACCTTCTCCCGGGACACTTGTGATTTCAACGGAACCGTTCAATTTTTCCACGTTGTCTTTAACCACGTCCATGCCGACGCCTCGTCCGGAAAGTTCCGTCACCATGGCTGCGGTACTGAAGCCCGGAAGGAAAAGGAGATCGAATACCTCATCATCCAGTAGGCGTTTGGCTTCATCCTGGGTCAGAAAACCTTTTTCCACGGCCTTTTTCTTGATCTCTTCCCTGTCTATGCCACGTCCATCATCCGTGATTTCAATGATGACTTTGTCTATATCCTGAAAAGCCCTGAGTATAATCCGGCCCGTCGCCTCTTTTGATGTTTCTTTTCTTTCTTCCTGCGATTCAATGCCATGATCAATGGCATTTCGCAATAGGTGCATGAGGGGATCACTCAGCTCTTCAATGGCTCTTTTGTCTATGCGTGTTTCTTCCCCCTTGATAATCAATTCCACCTTCTTGTCTTTTTGCCTTGCCAGATCGCGTACCGGTCGGGAAAAGGCGTTGAAGAGCAGGGAAACCGGAAGCATCCTGATGTCCATGACAAGTTGCTGGGTTTCCGTGACAAGCTGGTTTAAAACCTCCTGGGATTCACGAAAGTCTTCACCGAATCGTTCTACGATCTGGTGCCCTTCATGCTTTTGTAAAATGAGGTCCTTCAATAAAAAATGAAAGGGGGTTTGACTTACTGCCGTATTATCCATGTCTTCTTCAAGGACGCTCAGCAGTTTCTGCTCTTTTTTTTGAGATATTTCCGCCACGTCCAATTGATCCAGCAGGGTCTGCATCCGGTTGCGTGTGATCACCAGTTCTACTGCAATATTGAGAAATCGGTCTACTTTTTCTGTGGGGACCCTGACTGTTTCGTAAACGGTCTTCCCAGGTGTAATACCGTTCGGCTGCTTCTTTTTTTCCGGGAATAAAGGGGCATGTGAGGTCCCAGCGAGGGCTGGAAGCAATGCTTCCATTCTTGTCAACATGTCTCCCATTTGAGAGGTGTCTTCTTCAGGTGAATGGGAGAGGCCCTCCACCATGGCGTCGATGACGTCGTTGGCCTGAAAAAGCACGTCGAATGTCTCGGGACCCGTTGCCATCCGCTGCTCGCGGATTTCACGAATGATGTCCTCCATATTGTGGCACAGGGCGGTGATATTATTCAACCCCATGGTCATGGCAGCGCCTTTCAGGCTATGGGCATTCCTGGAAATTCCAGACAGGGATTCGGTGTCACCAGGCCCTTCCTTTTCCAGGCGGAGCAATCCCTGATTGATGGCATCAATGTGTTCTCTGGCCGACACCACAAAACTTGGGAGAAATTCCCTGGTATTGGGCGGCATGGGGGGTTCTTCTTTTGCGTGAAGATCTTTGTCGCTTGGATCCATCTATCCTCCCAGTTGAAACCTGGAGATAATTTGCTTGAGCTTCCCCGCCATCCGACTCAATCCATTTGCTGCCTTCGTAGTGTCTTCCGCGGCGCCTGCCATCTGTCTCGCCACTTCGGACAATTCCCGCATGGTGATCACTACCTGGTCGCTTGCGCCTTTCTGTTGACCGGTGGCCATGGAAACCTGTTTGGCCGAATCTGTGGTTTGCTCGGCCATGGAAACAATTTCCTGCATAGCCTTTTCTACCAGTTCAAGCTTCTCGGATCCTGCGTTAACAACCTTAACGCCTTCTTCCGCGGCCATGACTGAGGTATTGGCGGCCGATTGGATTTCCATGGCAATTTCTTCTATGGTCCCTGTGGATTTGACCACGTTTTCCGCCAACTTTCTGATTTCAGAGGCAACCACGGAGAACCCTTTTCCTGCCTCCCCTGCCTTACTTGCCTCAATAGCGGCGTTCAGGGAAAGCATTTTTGTCTCAGCTGCCACTTCGTTGATTATTCCCAGAACTTTCCCTATCTGCTGGGATTTTTCCCCAAGGGACATGATTTTTTCGGCGCCGGTTTCTGTTTGATGAAGAATCCTTCCCATCAGTTTTGCAGCTTCCTCCATGGCCTGGGCGCTTTCTTCGGCATTTTTCTGGGTGGACTCAGCCATGCCGGCCTGGATATGGCTGCTCTCTGAAATCTGTCCCGCTGTTGCCGAGAGTTCTTCGATGCTTGCGGTTGTCTGGCCCACGCTGGCGGCCTGTTCGGATGCGCCTGATGCCTGCTCTTCTGCTGTGGCCAGGATTTGATTGCAGGCCGTTCCCATTTGGAGAATGGCCTCTTTTACCTGAACAATAATTTCGGTGAGATTGACTCGCATCTTATTAAATGCCTCTCCCAGGACTCCCTTGAACTCTACCTGTGAAGTCAAGTCGCCATTGGCGATGCTGTTTGCCTGGTGGGCAAGCCTGTTGAGCTCCTGTTGCATTTTGTAAAAACTGAAGGACAATGCACCTATTTCATCTCCGTTTACCACATTGACAGGAAAGGACAGCTCTCCATCTGCAATCTTTCCTGCAATAATTTCCAGCTTCCGGACAGGATTGGACGCGCTTTCCGCCAGCCGGTAACTGAGATAGAAAGCAACGATCAATACTATGAGGGATGACAGGAGGGTGCTGATCAGAAAAGAGGTCATTTCCTCCCTGACCGATGCGAACTGGAAAACTTTCACCATCATCCAGTCATTATGTTCCGTAGGCACTCCAATATAGATTCTTTGCCCTTTCATATCCTTATGAGAAACGCTCTTGCGGCTTTCCACAGCTTTGGTAAAAAGATTTGTAAAAACGGACTTAAATGTGTCTTTGTCCACAGAATCCAGAAAAGGGGTCTTTTCACTGCGAATTATCCGGCCGTCCCTGTTGAGGAGAAATACGGCTGCCCCTCTTTTGTCGGAGCTTTCTGCCAATATCTTTTTCAATGTGTCGGTTTCTGAAATTTCCTTATGACCTTTGAGGTGGTTTCTCATGCCCAGAAGTTCCTGCCTGCCGTTTTCCTCATAGAGTTGTTCGATGATTCGCTGTGAATGGCTGAAGGAAACGCTGGCCTGAAACAAAATGGTTACTACCATGATAGAAAGGGAAACGAGCAGGATTTTGCTGAAGAGCGACAGAACTTTTGGAGGATGTGTCATACCGAAATTTTTGACCCATTCGCCAAGATAGGGGGCAAGAATCCTCTCATTGTTGAAGAAACAGCACACGGAATAAACAAGGGCAATCATGATGCCGATCATGAGAGTTTGAATGGATTGAACACGGTCGAAATCCGCAAATACAATGAGCTGCAGGATTCCAATAACGAATCCGAAGATGAAAATCCCCAACATGATCCTGGAAATTTTCAGCGGAAAGCGAAGAGTCGAAGAAATGATCTTTTCTATCTCAGTAGCCGATTTTGATGAGGTATCCTCTGGATTTTCTTCCCCAAGGGCCAGCGAACCCGCCCATCGCATGGGCAACCAGATGCAGACGATTCCGAAAAAAGGGGCTTCCCATGCATAAACGATGAGAAGGGCTTTGACCTGTTCCCATGTCATATCAAGGGTGAGCAGGATGTAGGGGACAAACAGGATTCCTACCGTTCCCAAAAAGAACAGTCCCTGATACAAACCAACTTGTTTTTGTAGTTTGCTCATTTTTTCCTCATGAAATGTTACGATATGTTCTTGAATATGGATATGAGATCTTTCAATTTCGAAGCCAGTTTTTGCAGGCCGTGCACCGAAGCTGTAGTCTGGTTCGCGCCGGATGCCATCTGTCTGGTTACTTCCGAGATCTCCCGCATGGCCACAGCTGTTTGTTCACTGGCAACTTTTTGCTGGCTTGTTGCAATGGAAACCTGCTTGGCGGAGTCCGTGGTTTGTTCCGCAAGAAAGACGATTTCCTGTAACGCCGTCTTCACCTTTTCCAGTTCCTCTGCTCCAGTGGAAACCACCTTGACGCTTTCTTCAGCCGCCATCACGGAGACGTTGGCAGCCCCTTGAATTTCTTGAAGAATCTCTTCAATGGCGCCGGTTGATTTGACAACGCTTTCTGCTAATTTTCGGATTTCCTCGGCAACCACGGAAAACCCTTTCCCGGCTTCTCCGGCCCTGCTGGCTTCTATGGCCGCGTTCAGAGAAAGCATTTTTGTTTCGGCGGCAATGTTGTTAATGATGCCGAGAACTTTCCCGATTTTCTGTGATTTTTCTCCCAACTTCATGATCTTTCTGGCGCTGGCTTCGGTCCTTTGCCGTATTTCTTTCATAACCCCGGCAGTTTTGTCCATGGCCTCCTGACTTTCTTCTGCATTTTTCAGTGTTGATTCGGCCATTCCCGCCTGGGCCTCACTGTTCTCAGCAATCTGTCTCGCTGTGGTAGAAAGCTCTTCAACCGTTGCGCTGGTTTCCCCAACGCTCGATGCCTGTTCTGCCGCTCCCGAAGCCTGCTGTTCCGAGGCTGCTACGATTTCATTGCTGGCGGAGCTGATCTGCATTACGGCATCTTTGACCTCCCCTATGATCTTGTTCAGCGATGACTCCATAATGGCAAAACTGTGAGCAAGTGCCCCTACTTCATCCCCGCTGAGGGTGTTTGTTCTGGATCCAAGTTCCCCTTCCGCGATCTTCTTCGCAGCCCTCTCAAGATCTTTCAGAGGTCTCGAAACACTGGATGCCAGACCATAACTGAGGAAAATAGCCACAATCAAAATAAGGAGTGAGGCCAGGGCTGCGTTTCTCATAAGGGACATCCCGCCCTTTCCGTGCCCTGCCAAATCAATCACCTTGACGAGCATCCTTTGTCCACTATCTAATGGTACTCCGCAATAAATGAGGTTTTCCATGATATCCCGACTAGTGGATTCTTTTGACAGGTGGTCAAAAAGAGAGAGACGCTTTTTGGTCTCTTTCAGCGGGAAGTGTTGATCCGGGTTTCCTGCCAATACCGTCCCCGTTCGTTCCAGAATAAAGAACCGTGCATGTTCATTGGTTTCCATGGATTTGAGAAATGCCTTTTCTGTTTCTCCAGATTCTCCCGAAACCGGGGTTTCATTCAGCAGGTTTTTGAGTTTCAACAACTCTTGAATGCCCGCGCCGGAAATTTCCTTTGCCAGAATCTTTGTGGAATGGGAGTAGCTGATGCTCACCACAAACAAGATGGTTACGATCATGATGGCGAGGCACACACCCATGATTTTATTGAAAATAGAGAGCACCGCAGGGGGCGCCGCCGTCTTGCTTTCATGGACTATTTCTGCGAGGTAGGGAGCTATGATACGTTCATTGTTCAAAAAGCTGCAGGTGGCATAGGTTAGCGCAACAATTATTCCTACAATAAATGCCTCAAGGGACTGGATGAAATTAAAATGCGCAATAAGTACGACCTGCACAACGCCTATGGCGAAGGCAAAAAGTATCAGAAGCAATACGGCCAGACCAACTTTCTGAGGAAAACGGAAAGCAGGAGTGATAACCCGTTCCAGATGAATGGATTTGTCTGATTGTGGTTGGGTCTTTTGATCGCGAGTCGGGATTATTCGAACCCATCTCATGGGCAATAAGGTACAGAGTGCGCCAAAAACGATGCCCTCCCACGCATAAATAATTAGAACATGCCTGAACTGGTCCGGGGTCATCTCAAGGGTAATCAGGATGTAGGGGATCCCCAGGATAATTACCACGGCCAGAAAGAAAAGGGCCTGGCTCAAACCAACCTTTTTCTGCAATTCGGTCATTTCAAAAAGCCTCCCTGTTTCGTTATATACTACTCTTGATTTGCCTTGAGATTATCAAGATCCACAAGACAGACGATTCTGTTTCCAAGCAAGGCGAATCCCCAGAAAGAAGGATTCATTTTTTTTGACGCTATCAGAGGCGGCAGCTTTCGTATTTGGGACAGGTTCAGGTTTGTGAAGCCTTCTGCCGTATCCACTCTGAAGAGTTGCAGGCCCGTTCTGGTGTCTACTTCCAACAGGCAGGAACGGTCTACTGCAGCGCCCTCCTGAAGAAGAAATATCTCCCCCAGGTCTACCGGAGCCGGGCTGAGTTCTTCCGGCTTGGTTTTTTCTCCGTTCAGGATCCTGGATATCTGTTCCGCCGGTGCTCCAAAAAGGAAATCGGCTATCTTGAACAAAATAATCTCAAAGGTTTGCGCCAGGGACTCCGAGTCTTTTTCCGGGTTGTTCATGGGCATTATTTTTTATGGACATCCATCATTTCAGATTTCATGATCTTTTCATAATTCAGGACGATCAGGAGCGTTTCATCAATTCTGGCTTCGCCATCAATGAAATCGAGATATTCTTTTTCAAACGTGATCATTGGTGGGTCAATGGACAGGGCTGGCAGGTCAACTATGTCGTCAACACTGTCCACGAGAAGTCCTGTTTCTATTCCATGGGCCGACGTGATCATAATAGATGGTTTTTCCGATGTCTCAAATTGAAGGCCGAGGAGCATTTTCATGTCGACTACGGAAATAATTTCACCCCGGATATTGATGATCCCCAGGATGTGGGGCGGCAGTCCCGGAACCCCGGTAATATTCTCTGCCCACATGACTTTTTTCAGGTGTTCCAGGTCAAGTGCGTACTTCTCTTTTCCCAGCGTGAAAACAATTAAATGCCGCACGTTCGATTTACTGCCTTTTTTTGAATCTAGGGAGGCCTTTTCTTTTTCCAGCAGACCGGCAATGCGGGATGAAACGCCGTCTTTTCGGAATGGTTTCTTTGCGAACAGATTCTCAATAAGTTTTTTTAGTTTTTCGGGACGAAGAGGTTTTGTTTCCACTGCGTCCATGCCTGCATCAAGACAGGCCTGTTTGCTTTCTTCGCTCTCATGGGCTGTCATGGCAACAATGGTCAGAGGGATGGGAGGAGGGGCACCCGGAGCGAGGCTGGTTGATTGATCCGCCTCCCATTTCCGGATCCTTTTTGAGGTTTCCAGTCCGTTCATGCCGGGGAGTTCGATATCCATGAAGATCACGTCATAGGTATTCTGTTTGACCGATTCCATGGCTTCTTCGCCACTGATGACCGGATCTACCTGAAAGCCCTGCTTCGCAATCATGGTTGAGATCACTTTAAGACTGACGGGGTTGTCCTCGACCAGGAGAACCGTTGGTTTATCTTTCAATGCAATGGCCTCCTTCAAAAAGAGACTTGATCAAGGGTTAGAAAAAGCAGTGTTGCAAACAACTCGTGGGTCTGGTAGATCATATTTTAACAGATCTTTATTGAATCTTTGCGAATGTTAAAATATCTTGAGCGGTAAGTCAAAGGAGTTCTTGTGAAAGAAGAACGTTTGTCCCGTCAGGGCGAGAGTAGAGAGGCCGTTCAGGAAACTGTTGCGGAGAACAGCGTTTCGATCAAGGGCGTCCTTTTTGATTTTGACGGTACGCTAACGGTTCCAGGCGCCATCCAATTCGATGCCATCAAACAGGATTTGGGATGTCCTTTGAATCAGCCCATCCTTGAGTATATCGGAGAACAACCTGCCGAGAAGCGCGCCAGGCTCAAGGAGATCCTTGAAAGCCATGAGATCGTGGCTGCAAAAGGATCTATTCCTAATAGGGGAGTTACTGCATGTCTTGGCAATCTCGGGAAAATGAAGATCCCTTTCGGTATTTTGACCCGCAACAGTCTTCGATCTATCAAAACGGCCCTGTTGTGTTTTCCACGTTTTTCCATGTCTGATTTTGCAGTGGTGATCACCCGTGATGATTCTCTTCCAAAACCGCATCCCGATGGAGTGATAAAAGCGGCCGGTGCGATGGGTTTTTCGCCCGATGAACTACTTGTTGTAGGGGATTTTCGGTTTGATATGATAGCAGGGAAAAATGCGGGGGCGAAAACGGCTTATCTTACCAATGGGGGCAAAACCACCATGGAAGAGGGGGATCCCGAGCCGGACTTTATATGCCGTTATATCATGGAAGTAATTGACATTATAAGGATTGTTAATTCCTGGGTTTGAAAAAAGTTTGCCGAAGTACAAAGTGAGAAATAAAATAGAGACTTTATTATTCCCGTTCGGGAATATCTATACTGGCTCTTGCGCTAATATAGTAGATGTTCCCGTTCGGGAATATTTCGCTTGACTTGCTGGCTTCTTTCTTTTATTATTCCCGTTCGGGAATATTGTTTTTGGAGGCATGACGTGAAGATACATGTAGCATCCGCCTCAGATATTGGAGCGGCCGTTCGAAGCAAGCGCAAAGGCGACGGTCTGACACTCGTTGAAGCCTCGGGCCTTTGTAATGTAAATTACCGTTTTCTTTCGAATTTGGAAAACGGAAAAGCGACGGTGCGCCTCGACAAAGTCCTTCAAGTGATGGCTGCGCTGGGCCTCGAACTTGAGATCATGGAAAGGACCTGGCCGAATGAATGACACTGCAGGAAAGCTGGGTATTTATTACCGCAACCATCTGACAGGGTGGCTTTGGCTTGATGAGCGGCGCAGGTTTGTCTTTGAGTACGAAACGGAGTGGTTGAAGTGTTCGGAAGTGTTTCAGTTGTCTCTTTCTCTGCCTCTTCGGCCGGAACCTTACGCCGACGACACTGCACGCCCCTTTTTTGCAAACCTTCTTCCTGAAGGAGAAGTACGGCGCCTTATTGCAAGGCGGCTGCACATTTCAGAGGAAAATATCTACGCCCTGCTGAAAGCAATCGGCGGAGATTGTGCCGGCGCTGTTTCCATCCTTCCGAATCAGGAGACTCTGCATCAATCCACCGGCTACCGGGAACTGAATGAAAAAGACCTTCACCGGCTGTTGATCGAGCTTCCCCACAAACCACTTCTGGCTGGAGACGAAGGTATCCGTCTTTCCCTGGCAGGCGCTCAGAACAAGCTGCCTGTCTATATGGAAAACGATCGAATCTCTGTCGCCAGGGGCAACAGTCCCAGCACCCATATTCTCAAACCACCCATGGACGGGTTTAAGGAGACAGTCGAGAACGAAGCCTTTTGCATGGCGCTTGCCCGGCGAATGGGGCTGCCTGCTGCAAACGCGGTCATTGGAAAGAATAGGGATACCATTCTGATCGTCACGCGGTACGACAGGGAACGGAAGAAAGACGGCACGATTCTCAGACTGCATCAGGAAGATTTTTGCCAGGCAATGGGAATACTGCCTGAACAAAAATATGAAACCGAGGGAGGGCCGTCTCTTAGACAGTGCTTCGAGCTTCTCAAAAAATACAGCATTCGTCCTGCAGTGGACCAGAGGTCTTTGCTCCTTTGGACCATCTTCAATACCCTGATTGGAAATGCAGATGCCCATGCAAAAAATATTTCTCTACTTATTGTGAATCCGGGGCCGCGACTGGCGCCATTTTACGACCTGCTCTCTACAGCGATTTATCCGAACCTTGCGAAGAAATCCGCCATGAAGATCGGGGGTGAAAATCGGATCGATTGGCTTCAAATCCGACACTGGGAGCGATTTGCAGACAGTGTGGCATTAAAACCCCGGTATGTGCTCAGCATGGTCCGAAAAATGGCCTCAAAGATTGCTTTTGAGGCTGAAGCGCTTGCTCGATATTTTACAGAAGACTCGGGGAGGCGGAAAACAGTGGATAAAATTCTGGGCTTGATTCAAAAAAGGTCTGAAAGATGGCTTTGAGATTACGGGGCGGGAAAGAAAACGATTACGGAGTACGGCATAGAATGAAATGATCGCATTCTAAAATTCCTAGTTGTTTTCATGAATGGGTGGAACTGAATGCAAGCGGAACCTCCTTATGAAACAAAATCTTTTTTTGAAAGGGGTTGGTTTATGAAGAAACTATTCGTGGGGGCAATCATAACTGTTTCTGTCCTTTTGCCTCTTTGGTGCTCCGCCTCATTTATTATTTTCCTGAAAGATGGCGGCCGAATTCTCGTGGATACCTATTCGGAAGAAGGGGATATGATCCGTGTGAAGAAATATGGTGGCATAATGGGCATACCAAGGGAATCTGTTTCAAGAATTGAAGAAGTTGAAACTGAAACGATACCGGAAGTGAAAAAAGTTCAGGCGCAAAAGGCGGCGGATCCAGTAAATCAAAAAGAAAAAGTCGTAAAACAGATGCCTGTGGAGATACTTGAAGAGGGAAAGAAAAAGATAGAGCAGGACACAGCCGCCAAAATGCAGAAGTTCCTTGGAGAAAAAAGACAGATCATAAGGGAAATGGAGAGAATTGCCTTAGCGTTGAAAGATGGAAAGGCAAATAACAACAAAGCGGTAAGAAGGAAGTTGCTGACGGAACGGGCGACGCTCCTCAACAAACTCTCTGATCTTGAGGAGTCAGTAAAAGCAGGCCATGGAGGGAAACTACCTGATTGGTGGGAGGATGACTTATAATGGTTTAGTTCCTGTCATCGTTCCACGATGTCTTCGTCAAATCGTTTGACAGGTACGCGTCGGCGAGTGCGGTATTATAATTGACAATCCCGGAGTTCTTGATGTCAACCGTTTTTCCCCATACGGCACCGTTCAGATTCCCACTGTTATGTATAATTACATCCGCTTTTGGGGCATAGAACAACCCGTTGAAATCGCCGCTGTTTTTCACATCCAGCGAACCGGTGAAATTGGTGAAGAAGCCGAATTGGTCCTCATTCCCCGCGGGGATCACGGTGATGGCTGCGCTGTTGTTCAGTTTGAAATCGGTGGCAGCCGATCCCGTGTTATCCATGAAAAGCCTGACGGGCCCCAGAGTGGTGTCGATGATGAGGTTTGTGCTGTTTTTCATGTCGATGGCGGTGACATAGTAATTGGCGCCTCCAGACTTTCCAGGAAGGGTCATGGTCGATGTGGAATATGATGACCCCAGGCCGATGACATTCCCTGCAATGGCGCTGGTGGGAACGGCAGAAGCGTTGTCGTTGGAAGCGCTGTAGGTTGTGGGATCATACTCCCCTCCCGAGTTGATTCCTAACGGATCCGGATCTATTCTCCCTGCGTCGACCGGAGCATCTCCTGAAAAATCACTTGTATCAAAAAGGCCGTTCGTTGTGGCTGAACCATCTGCATAAGCGCCAAATACACCATCCCCGTCTATAACGGATGCGTTTTTCGTCACCACCCACTCATTGGAACCGATATCTCCCTGACCGCTGCTGTTTCCCATTCCGGTAGCCGGTGTAGATGTTCTGCTGTCATAGCTGTAGATCTGTCCACTGTTTTTCACTTCCATCTTCTCATCGCCAAAGGCCGCAAAGCTGATGGCGGCGCCTCTTTTAAACAGGATGGTGATTTCGGCCTTTGCGTTATCGGGTCCTGCACCCGTGCTCGTGATGGAATAGGAATTGGTAGCAATCATGGTCACGTCCGAAAGAGAAAAGTTGAACCCGCTGGGTACGGAATAGGCCATGGTAGATGTCCCTCCGATGGTTGTGGGAAGGGAAAACGATCCGCCGGCAAGGTCTGTTTCCATCTCGCGTACGGCGAAATTCACGCCCGCATCAGCGTTAAAAAATGCTTTCTGGCCGGCACTGTAATTGCTTCCGATTTTGGTGTCTGTAGTCGTCATGACCACCGCTGTAGTTCCCAACAGGCCTAAAATTACCAAGAACATAAGGGAAATCACAAGGACCGCACCCCTTTCGTTTCGGTAGAGAATTGGTGTTTTCATGGGTCTTCTCCATCAATCAGTTAACAGAATCATTCTACAATGGTTCGGACTATTAGTAAAAGCATCAGGGAGTTGTAGACCCGCTCCCTGGTGTACAACCGGCTTTCGTAGCGGTTGCGGATACGCTCGTGACGCTGTGATTCTTATGGAAAGCACCGTTGCTCGATGTTGTCCAGGAGGTGCCGCAGCTCGAAGCGGCGCTTCCTCCATAATACCCGCCGCCTGAAGACGACATGCTGCCTTGTCCATAATCGACCCCGCGATAGGTTACCGTCCATGAAACAGTGGCGTCCGTCACTGGGGTGGCTCCATTCATTACCCGCACCCTGGCGTATACGGGTCGCCAGGTCCCACTGGCCTCCCGGCATGCCTGAACAGTTACATTCAGGACGCAGCTTGGCAGTGTTGTTGTAGTACTGGTGGTCGTAGATGTAGTGGTCGTAGACGTAGTGGTTGTAGATGTAGTAGATGTAGTGCTTGTCGTAGATGTAGTGGTTATAGTAGTTGTGGTTGTGGTCGTAGACGTAGTGGTTGTAGTTGTGGTAGTAGATGCAGTGGTTGTTGTGGTTGTGGTCGTAGACGTAATGGTTGTAGTTGTGGTCGGAGATGTAGTTGTGGTCACAGATGTTGTGGTGGTACCGCCTCCCCCTCCCAGTGTTGTGGTGGTACTGGCGCCTGTAGAAGTTGTCGTGGTACTCGTGGTTGTTGAAGTGGTAGTGGTTGTGGTAGTGGTTGTCGTTGTTGTAGAAGTTGTCGTAGTTGTGCTGGTGGTTGTTGTGCTTGTACTTGAGGTGGTTGTCGTGGCGGTTGTGGTTGTTGCTGTGGTAGTGGTAGCTGACCCGACACCTTTTAGGAGCACATTGGGTGGTGTAATGAACGAACGCAGGTCTTTTGTTCTGTACCCACCGTTCTGTGAAAAATCGGGATCCGGCTTATCTGTCTGGGCGGTTAATGGATTTATTTCGATGGTATTGCCTGACAGAGAGATCTGAAGATCAGTTATATTTTCCGCCAGTGGTTGTCGACCGGCCCCTAAATTCTCATTCCTTTTTAAGGTATAGATTGCCTTGGATCCATCCGATTCAGCAACAATGGAAAAACTGAGGACTTTTACGATACATACAGAATCTCCTGACGAATAATCGCTGCTAAGGCCCTGGTTTCCCGTCGTTGTCGGGTCCGTGTCTATGGTCAGGGTGTCCCCTGAAATGCCTGTAACAACGGCGTTTGCAAGGCCGTTAATGCTTATCACCTTCTTGGTGGTTGTGTTAAATTTGCTGCCATCTCCGCTGCCGACAGCAATGCTTGTGGCCCCTGATGACACCGCAGCGGAAAGTGTTGAGGCCTGGCCGTCAAAACAGGCGGCAATATGGATGATATCGCTTCCAAGGGCTCCTGTGCCATCTTCAATTTTTGGATTGGCGTCAAAGGTAACCCCCGTGACCCAGTCAATCCAACTGGTAAGACCGGAGATGGGCGCTCCGTACCCGGTCATTCGAATCTCGCTGCTCATAATGTCCATGGCTGCCCTGCCATTCTGAAGCATTTCACTGATCTGTTCCTGGACATCATAGGCTTTCCGTTGGGAAACAAACGTGCTGGAGACGCCTACGATTACGATGAGGGCGATTACCATGGCAATGAGCAGCTCTATCAACGTAAATGCGTTTTGTTTTTCTTTTGAGTCCATAATCTATTGGGAGAGAATAGTTTTCAATTCAACATTATGGGCATCTGAAGGGCCCCAGTATACTTTCACGGTAACGGTTTTCATTCCGGCGGCGGGACTGTCATTCACAACTGTTACCTCTCTCTGGAATGCGGCATAGGGGGTTGAGCAGGCCACCTTAGTTTCACTTGCCACGCTTCCGTAAGCATCGGCTCGAATGTCTTCCATTTTGTCCTGGCTCAGGGTGGTAGCTGTCGTCAGGTCGTTGCTGAGTTTGTTGCTGAGGATGATCGATCCGGTGAGCGATGCCATTCCCAGCAAACCCACTGAAAGGATTACAATAGCGATCAGAACTTCAATAAGAGTAAATCCATTCTGCCTTTTCTTTTCAGGTGGCTGATTTTCATTCCGGGATTTCATTTTGCCAACCTCGTCAATTTATCTTCACTCGACCCGCGATACTCACAGACACGGTTTTGGAACCGCTTGAATTCTGGACCGTGATTGTGGGGAGACTTGTGGCTGTCCCCCTCGGGCTGAAAATGGGGTTGTTCGTGGAACTGAATGTTACACCAGTATAGTTGTCCTGGATGTTTACGGTTCTCGACATTTCCACGCCGCTGTCGTCAACCCCGTCATTATCATCGTCATCCAGTATTTTGTACTGGTGGTTGTCTAAAAAAAATATTTTGAATTCATTATTCTGCTTAACGGCATCCATTCTTGCGGCCATCAAGTCTGTCATCACCTGCCTGGCGGCTCCGTTCAGACGCATCCCGGGCAGCATGGACATGAAAGAAGGAATGGCAATTCCGGCCATTATGGCAGCGATTGCCATTACGATCATCATTTCTATCAAGGTGAACCCTGACACATTTTTTTGGGGCAGCTGTAACATCTCTATTTTTTACCCATGCACCGATCCGGTAAAATTCTCTGTTTCCGACAATTAGGTGCTTGAAATATTTATTACTCTCCAGTAAATAATGGTACCTATTTGATTGCTTATTTGTCAATAGTAAAATCTTCTCATCTTTCTGAAGACTTTTCCATTCCTGAACCCCTAAATCTTTGAACGGTTGCTTCCCTTTCATTCCTTATTGCCCTTCCACCAGTCCTCCGGGAGTTTGCCCCCATTCTTTTCCTTTATTTCTTCCGTAATGGCATAGATTTCAGTGGAAAATTTTCTCATGTCCTGCCTGGCTTTCTCTTTTGCCGCCTTGTCTTTATTTCCGGTCGCTTCGCGAAGCTTTTTGAGTGCATTATTCAGTTTGATCTCTACCGTCTTTTTTCTGTCATAAAATTCCTGCAGGGGATTTTTTTCCGCTGCCTTTTCCGGCTTTACTTTTTTATGGTCTATGGGGTCTACACTTGGCTGCATGATTTCAGCAGGGGGTGGCGTCGATTCGGTCGGGTCGGAGGCTCTTTCGACAATGGACGTAACGTATTCCTCAGGGATGCCTGTAACTCCGCCTTTTGTGTGAAATTTTATCTCCCCGCCTTCCTTCCAATAGCGAACCGTTCTCAGTTCTGATCCGCTTTTGAGAGTGATGATAAAATCAGCAAAACAGGGGGACGCCGGTAAAAGTATCCAACCTGTTAGGCAGGCTAAAAAAAGCCTTTTCATACCCTTCTCCTTAACCTGTTTTCATCCATCAAGATCTTCTTTCCATGAAAGGATTCGAAGGGCATGCTGCAGAAAACTTTCGGTCGCGGTGCTGCAATAGACGATGTTGGTATTCCCTCCAATGATATCCCCATCTGTCTGCTCTCCTGTGACCACAGCGCCGGTGATATTGGTGTCCCCGCCTCCTGTAAATGTGAAAGAACCGGTGACGACAACCGGGCCGTACCAGGAAAATCCCCCATGTGCTTCCAAATCACCTTCTATCAGGAGAATGCCGCAACCGGAAGCTCCCCCGCTTAGTTTTATGTACGTGCCCCCCGTGTCATAATGCACGATATTGGATTCACTGCAGGAAGAAGGGTCTTCCGGAGTTGCACCGGGGATTGGTGTACCCCACCCGTCTCCAGGGCCCGGCGTAGTGGAATCCGTATGTGTTGCGCTGCTGACCGTGTAGGAAAAATCTGCTGAGCCTTTGAGGGCATCGACCATACTCTGCACATCGATAGTCGGGTTTTCTGAATAGGTAATGTTCGGGGTAGTTCCTCCGGCTCCCGTAATACTAGGATTGCCATTTACGGTTATGGGACTTGAAATCTCGGCCTGTGGCGTTGTGATTCCAGGAAGATCAATTCCGCTGCCACAGCTATCTTCGCCTCTGATGTCTGTGGCTGAGCCTAAAATGCTTGCTCCGGTCCCTGAATACAGGGCAGCTTTTATCGTTATGGGAGGGACTTTTGTGACTTCCATCTGGATGATTCTGGTCCCTCCTTCCGCACTGCCGTAGCTTTCTATCAGATAAATGTTCGGGTCACCTTTTGTGTAATCCGTATGGCGTTCGATGTCGCCATCCCCGTCTTCATCGCCCAGAAAGAGAACATCCCCGGAGGTTGGATCTAATTGATGGGATATTTTCACCGTGTAATCCAGATCTGTTTGCAGACTTGCAACCCTGTTGTGCATTGAATTTGTGCTGTCGTACCCTTTTTTCTGAGACTTTGTATCTGTCCCGATATAAGCTGTCCACTGGGGGGTTGTGGTATGGGCATCGGTGATTTCGGAAGTGGAACCGGTTCTCAGACGTTCTCTTGCTTCATGGGCGCCTGCTTCCGCTACATAGCGTGCCTTTTCGCTGGCCTTATAATTGCTGCTGATTTTTGAATCCGTAGTCGTTGTGAAAACGGCTGTGCTCCCTAACAGGATGAGTATAACAAGAAATATCAATGCAATAACAAGGGCTGCACCTTTCTCGTCCCCCCATGGCGGGCGCATAGCCCGGGTTTCGAATGGTTGTTTTTTTTCGGTCATGGCAGTATCCTTGCCTTTCAGAGCCCCAGGTTCAGCGGGGTTATGTGGGAAGTGAGAGTGAACGTTCTGTACCCATTGTTTTCTGAATACTCCGGATCCGGATCCGATGTCCTCGTGTTTATGGTTATTTCGATACTCCTGATTTGAGCTGTTTCTCCAGTGCTGGTGACTTCCGTAACCCCGTCATTTTTGAGATATTTGACGGAACAACTGCCAATATTTTCTGCAAATGGTGTTGGAGTGTTGTCCAGATTGACATCATTTCTGTTGATTCTGAGGTTTTGACTGTCGTACGTGTAGATAATATTTTCATTGATGTCGGAAGTGTCTTCGTCACCGTTCAGATCAGCAAACAATTGAAGTTGTGTGGCGCTGTATGGGATTCCTGCCATGGTTATTTCCATGGGATTGTATCCGGCCTGCCTGACTTCCGTACTCAGCATGTTCATTGCAGCTCTAGCCCCTTGTGTCATTTCCGCAATATTTCCCTGAACAGCATAGGTTTTTTGCTGCGAAATAAACGTGGATGACATTGCAGTGATGACCACCAGAAAGATAGAGGTGGCAACGAGCAGCTCTACGAGGGTGAAGCCATTTTTATCAATTTTGCCAAAAATGTACATGAGATATAAAGCTCCGAGAAAAACTTGAATAAAAAGCATGGAGATAAATAAAGTCCAATGCACTGTGTACTAAATAAAATAAGCAATTTCTATGCCATGGAATGTGTGGGAGCCCTTTTGAGACGGCTTTTCAGGCCTTTCTGTACGAACACTAACAATGTTCATTGGTTAGAACGAGTGACGATGGGGGAACCCTCTGATGTTTTTCCTTTAAAAAAAATAAGACGTTGAGGAAATATGTAAATAAAGTTTACATGTGGAAAGTAATTTAACGTTTTTTCAACGTCGGCTGCTCTTATAATTAGACCCGGTCCCCTGGAGATCGTCGATGATCACTGAACATCTCTTCTATTTCTGGTTGACAATTGTGATGTTTGGAGATACAATGTCATAAAATGCGATACAAAGGAGCGCGATTATGCCCTTGAGTTTGAGAATTCCACCCCAAAAGGAAGAGATGATAAAGGAAAATGCCCAGAAGGAGGGGAAAACCAAATCGGCCTATATTATTGAGGCCGTGGACGAAAAGCTGGGTTTGATGAAAAATCGTGAGAAAACTATTCGTGAACTTGCAGGCTGGCTCTCTCATGGTGAAGCAGAAGAATTGAGAAAAGGAACGGCCGTCTTCAATCGGATTAACGAGGAGGATTGGGATTGAAGCTCGTATTAGATACGAATATTTACAGCGATTACGCCGAAGGATTGCCCCAAACCGTCGATTTTCTAGCCACCAACGGTGAATACATATATCTCCCCTCCGTGGTTTTAGGTGAACTCAATTTTGGGTTTATGAAGGGAAGCAGGAGACAGTTTAACGAGAGAAAACTGCAGCAATTCATAAGTCGTTTAAAGATAAAGATCATCGATGTGGATGCCGATGTCGCCAGGAAGTATGCTATTATCTATTTGTCTTTACAGATCAGGGGAGCGAAGATACCGCTGAATGATGTCTGGATTGCAGCATCCTGCATGGAAGTGGGTGGGACCCTGCTGACGAGAGATAAGCATTTTGAGGTTGTGGAACAGATAGAGACCATTCTTCTCGATTAAGAGCTTCTGAAAAAGACGTCCGGATTGAACCTCCAGCCTTGCCCCAGTCTTTCAACGGGAATCCTTACTTTCGATCCAATCCGACAGTTCCTGTCATTTCATCATGAGGAAACCAGCGTTTTTTTCAGAACTTCTCATTTTGAAAATATATTCCTGTGAGAGAGGCTTATAGCCTCGAAAAATCGTGGCAAAATGCCACTCACACAGTGTTCGGAAATAAATGGGGGACCATAATGAGAATTGCTGGATTTTTTTTAAATACTTGACCCGAGTCCGGATTTGAGCCATATTCAAAAGCTATTTTTTAAGAGATCATTTTAAGAACATGGAGACCATTATGCGTACGAATATCCTTCATATCGGCGCCGGCGAGCTGACATACGAAATCCGAAATATTGTTGATGTGGGTACCAAACTGCAGAACCTTGGAATCCAGGTGAACTGGGAGAACATTGGAGATCCGGTGGCCAAGGGAGAAGAGATCCCTGCTTGGATGAAAAAAATCGTTGCTGAAGCTGCCATGGAAGATGAAACGTACGGGTATTGTCCGACCAAAGGCATTCTTTCAACCCGTGAGTACATTGCGAAAGAAGTCAATGCCATGGGAGGAGCTCAGGTCGGACCGGAAGATATTATTTTTTTTAACGGTCTCGGCGATGCTATTTCAAAGGTCTTTGGCTTTCTTAAACGTACGGCAAGGGTTGTTGTTCCTACTCCAAGTTATACCACCCATTCCTCCGCGGAGGCCGCCCATGCCGGCGACCGGCCTGTAACGTATATCCTGGACCCGAATCACCTCTGGTATCCTGATCTTGAGGATATTGAGAATCACATCAAATACAATCCTCAGGTGGCGGGCATTCTCATTATCAATCCGGATAACCCAACCGGCGCCGTATACCCCGAAGAAATTTTGCGCGCTATTGTAGAAATTGCAGAGAAGAACGACCTTTTCATTATATGTGATGAGGTCTACCAGAAAATAACCTACAACGGGACAAAATCCGTTCCCCTCTGCACTATTATCGGAGAGAAGGTCCCCGCCATCTGTATGAGGGGGGTATCCAAGGAAATGCCTTGGCCGGGAAGTCGATGCGGTTGGATCGAGGTGTACAACGGGCACCGGGATACCATGTTTGAAAAGTATATCAGCTCTATTTACAATGCCAAAATGGTCGAGGTATGTTCCACTACACTTCCACAGATTGTGTTGCCAAGGATAAAGAGCCATCCAAACTATACTGTATATCTCGAAGACAGAATAAGAAGATACGAGAAATACTCCAATATTGCCTGTGATATTCTCAATGGCGTCAAGGGGATCCAATTCAATCGAACCAACGGCGCGTTTTACATGACTGTGGTATTTCTTGAGGGCCTGTTGAACAATGCCCAGTCCCTGCCTATCGAAATTGACCAGGTAAAGGATACGGTTGAGAGAATGGTTTCGGGGCCTGATGTTTCTCCGGACAAGCGATTCGTTTACTACCTGTTAGCATCAACTGGTGTTTGCGTTGTGCCTCTCACGTCGTTTGCCACTGATTTGAACGGTTTTCGAGTGACCCTTCTCGAAAAGGATGAAAAGGAGCTTATCAAGGTTTTTAAAACCATTGCCGTGGGAATTGAGCAGTATCTTCTGAGTGCTTGATAAACAGACACTTATGTGGAGACCCTGAGTGCTTTTGAGATAACCTTCTTCAGATATTCTATGCTGTTTCCCCGTTTTTCTACAAATATGATTTTGCTCAAAGTCTCCGGACGGACGGTGTTTTCAAGAGAGAATATATATACCACCACTGGCAAAATTGGAATCCTGTCGTTGATCTTTTCCAGCAGGGGGATTTCTTCTGAGTCAGAAAGATCCTGGTCCAGTACGATTAGATGGGTAGAGTAGTGTTATGATACTATATGAAGGAGTCATGTATTATGTCTGAAAATATTGTCATTATTGGTGCCGTGGCTTTGGGACCAAAGGCTGCATGTCGTCTGAAAAGGTTGAAACCTGGAGCAAACGTGGTCATGGTGGATCAGGCCGATCTGATCTCTTACGGGGGGTGCGGCATCCCTTATTTCGTATCCGGGGATGTCAGCGATATCAGCCAGCTCCAGTCCACGAGTTTCCACATGGTTCGAGACAAGAAATTTTTCCAGGATGCTAAAGGCATAGAAGTGATGACGAACACCCGTGCCGTTTCCATTGATCGAGCCGGGAAAGAAGTCCTGGTTAGAAATGTGATTGATGGAAAAGAGCAAATCCTTCCTTATGATAAGCTTGTTCTGGCTACCGGAAGCAGACCGAGGCGGCTTCCGATTCCGGGCGCAGAGCTAATGGGGGTTTTTACCGTTTCCAATCTTGATGAGGCTGAGGCCATAAAAAAAGAGGTTGCAGAGGGTCGGGTGAATAAGGCAGCAGTCATAGGGGCGGGCGCCATCGGACTTGAAATGGCAGAAGCTCTTGCTGATCTCTGGGGAGTCGAAACTTCCGTGATAGAGGTGGCTGAGCAGGTGCTGCCCGGTGTGGTCAGTCCGGAAATAGCAAAGATGGCTCGACATCACCTTGAAGAAAACGGCCTCTCTATTCATCTGTCAGAGGAAGTTGTGCGGATTGAAGGCTCTGAAAGGGTAGAGCGGGTTGTGACGAAAGGCGGCGTTCTGGATGCCGATCTGGTAATTATGTCCGTAGGAATTATGCCAAATTCAGATTTGGCGGGGGAAGCCGGGCTTGAGCTTTCCTCATGGGGAGGGATAAGAGTCAATGAAAGGCTGGAAACCTCTGATCCGGATATTTATGCTGGAGGGGACTGTGTGGAGATTCAACACCTCCTGACAGGCAAAGGGGGATACTTCCCTTCCGGATCTCTTGCCAACCGGGAAGGGCGGGTGATTGGGACCAATCTGGCCGGTGGTAATGCCGTTTTCGATGGTGCTGTGGGAACATTTGCCATCAAACTTTTCGAGTTGTCCATTGCAAGCGCCGGCCTGAGTATGGAAAAGGCCATTTCAGAGGGGCTTGATCCTTTCAGCGTTTTTGTGGTGCAGTTTGACCGTTCCCATTTCTATCCGGAGAAAGATCTTGTTTATCTGGAATTGGTTGCTGAGAAGGGAACGGGTAAAGTTCTTGGAATTCATGGTCTGGGAGGCCTCGACAGCGGGATGTTTGCCAGGGTGAGCGCCGTTGCAGCCATCCTCAAATACCAACCGGTCGCAGCCGATATCAGCAATCTTGAATTTCCGTATGCTCCTCCCTTTTCTGCGGCAATGGATGTGGTCAACGTCTTGGGCAATACGGCTGAGAATATTCTTGCCGGGAAAAACAGGGTCATTGATACTGGTCAGTTTGCAGACTGGTGGGAAAACAGGGCCACAGGGGATACCCTTTTCCTGGATTGTCGCGGTTGGGGGAATGCGGAGTATTATGCGGATAAATATCCGGAAAATTGGAAGAGCATTCCGCAGGATGAGTTGAGAAGTCGTATTGAGGAGGTGCCGGAAGATAAGCGACTGGTTCTGATGTGCAATACGGGTGCGCGCTCATACGAGGCCCAAATTACCTTGGATGAAATGGGGTTCCATGATACTTTTAACCTTCAGGGAGGTGTTGCCGCCCTGAAAAAGTGCGGGTATGATCTCTAACGTTCTATCCAAATAGGTTGCTGTGAAGGAGGGAAAAATGGACATCGATGTAATGCGAACCGCCATGGTGAATTGCGAACTTTTTGCGGGCCTGAATCAGAACGATCTTGGCGGGCTCATGATGAGTGGGAGAGCCAGGGATTTTTTCGATGGTGAAACCATCTATTCCAAAGGAGACGACGCAGCGGGTGTCTTTGCACTGATCGCTTCCGGAAAGGTCGAAGCGGTTGCGGAAAACGGTTTTGTTGTTACGGAAATGAACGTGGGAGAGGTTATTGGCGAGGTTGGTATTATCAGCCAGCAGGGGAAACGAACGGTGACGGTGAACGCCGTGGGGCCGACGGAACTTCTTGAATGGAATATTAAAGACATTCAGGAAAGCTCTCCGAATTTTGTGAAAAAACTTAAAGAGCTGGCCTGGAAAAGACTGAAAAACTGGTGTGAATAAATCCCTGCTGATCTGAGGTTTCGCGCAGAGACGCAGAGTCGCTGAGAACAACCGAGAAAATTATTGTAATCTTGATGATGTATTTGCCCCGTTAAAGCCGTTTTTGTTTTTTGACAGGGGCGGCAGAAAAAATCATACGAGCCCAAGTATTCCGCATTCCGAAATTACTGAGTTGTTGACCGTCCGGAAAAAGGATGCTATAAAAAGCTTATGGGGCGATTAGCTCAGTGGATAGAGTGCTGGTCTCCGAAACCAGAAGTCGCGCGTTCGAATCGCGCATCGCCCGCCATGGTTAAATCAAAGGGGTACCGTTAAATGCGGGACCCCTCTTTAATCCTATGAAATTGCTATTCCCCACTCCCCGCAAGTAAAATAAAGAATCTTCTTCCTCTAACATTGCCTGGAACTTCAGCTTCTATTACAGGACCGGACGCTGGAACTGCGCAGGAGAGGCAACTGACTGACCGCAGGGCATTTGCGGTGTGTTCCCAAAAAGGCGGATGATCTGATGCGTAGCGACTACCAAATGAACTGGGTGCAAATTGTCCTGCTACGACAGATGTTGGGTTGGTCTTGTAGCCTACAGAGAGATTACTCGTCGGGTTTATAGGTAGGCATAGGGTTAGGATGAGTTCGGCCATTTTGGGGCTGATTTTTGTGGATTGGGGTACTTATTCATCTGTACCCACTATCAACAATTGTTTTACGAATCTTGTACGAATTGGGGCTGCGTTGTGGTGAAGTTTCAGTCAAGATATATCAGGTGCCTGATCTATCGTAGTTCAGCTGAATTATCAGTTTTCCCTATATTTGAAAAATTTCGGGAACATGAGAGAAATAATCATTATGGTCTTTGCTGAATGTTAAATCCACCGGATTTCCAACACTTCCTGTCGGCGGAACAAAGGATCTCAGGTTTCTAAGGATATCGTCCGACAGTTTTGAAAGCGCCAGGCCAGCCTTCCCACAAACGTCTGCTGCCGCTGCGCCGGGTTCCGCCTGAATGGGTTTAAATCACCACCCGATTCCCGTGGGGAACGGGCATGGAACCGAGCAGGCAGCAGGCCTCGAACAACTCCAGAACGGATCTGGCCCGGATCACGCCGGCTTGCCTAAACATGCCCTCGTAAAGTTCATCAGGACCCGCCATTGCCCCGGTGTGAGAAAAAACGGCCGCCTTTCCGGCCTTTGATTCGCCCACATAAAAGGCTACAATGGTTTTATGGGGCGTAATGGCGCGGGCCGCTTCCAGAAAAGCACGACCTCTTGTGATCCCCTCAATATACAGGGCGATCACCCTGGTATTGAATAGGTCGGTGTTTCCCTCTCTACCGAGCACTGAAGAGCACTTTTGCTCCGTGCAGAATTGAAAAGAAGGTTCATTTTTTTCTGTAAACAATGAATCAACTCTTTGACGGTAATAGTCAAGACGTGCGCCCGCCGCTATGGATGCTTTCTCATTTTAATAGGAATCAGAGACTTGCCTCTTTTCTTTGCCATATTCACCATGGCGTCGGCGAACTTGACCGGAGGTTCGCGCCGCCTGTCTTCCTGTTTGGATCTGAGACTCAATGCCCCGGTCTCGCAAGTGGTCACGCAAAGCCCGCAGCCGATGCACCTGTCCAGACTTACCACGGCAACACCCTCCGCGCCCATGGCAACGGCCTCCATCTGGCAACGATCCAGGCAGACCTCGCAAGCGCAGCACAGGTCCTCCTCCAACTCGACGTAATAGTTGGATACCACCAGTTCCGCTGGACGGGGATGCCTCTTTATGTTGGTCAGCACGCCGCAGCAGTCCCCACAGCAATTACATATGGCAAGGGGCCTCTGGGAATTGTCCGGCTGGGGTACCAGTCCCGCCGCTTCGCAACACTCCAGGATCTCGAACGCTTCCTCTTGGGTAATAAAACGGGCCATTCCCAGATCCACGTAGTACTGAGCCTGGGGCCCGAATGAAAGGCACGCCTCGAGAGGCTTGTCGCATGCCTTGCCAAGAAAACCCTTTTCTTTTCTGCATATGCAGTCTCCAACTGCAATCAACTTCTGGCTCCTGACGATCTCCAGCGTATCTTCATAGGGCGCCACCGGACGCAATACCGCTATCGAGCGATTAACCGCGATAGGTCGCAACGGCATGGTCTGTTCCGCCATCTGCAAGCCGAATCCTTCATCAAAATACCGGTCCACCAATTCCGCCAATTCTCTGTCCATGCTCTTGAGCTGAAACTCATAGATACCCACAATAAAGGGGATGGCCGAGTAATGGGCCGATGCCCCCTTACGCAGGCGGAAAAGGAGCCCTTTTTCAGCCATGCGCTCCAGGAGGGCAGCCACCGTCTCCGAATCCAGACTGATCCTTTCCGCCACCGCCTCAGGGGTCTCCGGCGAAAGGCTCAGATTGAGGAACATCTCCGCCTCCTCCTCATTGAAGAGCTTCTCCAGGATCTTCATTTCCACACCGGAATCGGTGCTTGGAAAACCCACGGAATACTGATCCAACTGCTCCCTCAACAGATTATGAACATCGTCCGGCATAGACACCCCTCCTTCCTATGGTTTCTTCACCAACTTGTGTGAAACTTCATTTAGAAACTGGAAATTAGAAACTTGAAACTGGATGTTCTGAAGACTGACACCCGACACCTGAAACCTTATTTTGGAAGTTTTCTTCTCGATCAGACTGACCATTTTTCCCGGTCAGAGGCTACGCTCATATGACTATTTCAAGATTTTCCAGCGGGTAAGAAACGCACGAATGAACATACCCAAACCGTCGGTCCGACCGCCTGACCGGGGTGTCTGAAGGCTGAAAAACCTTTCCGGAAACCAATTTCACCCTGCACATGCTGCACTGCCCGGACCGGCATCGGGAAGGCACCTTGAGCCCATTTTTCTCCAAAGCTGCCAGAAGCGGTTGACCGGCCACGGTCTCAAAAGTGCTGTTTTCATTCACCTTCACACTAAAGACCTGATCTTCTTTGATCTCTTTGGGCCAGCCGGGTTGATCAGCAGCATTTACCGGAGCACCGTAAACCTCTCTCCTTGTCTTCCTTGCGGGAACGCTCAGTTGCTCCAATTCCTTAAGGCAGAAATCATACATGGCCTGGGGTCCGCAAAGGTAAAAAGTCTTGCCGTTGATATCGCCGATGACATCCTTTATCAACCCGCCCGTGATCAGCCCTTTTGCCCCTTCGTATCCCTCCTCCGGCTCTTCGATCACCGGTATATAGCGAATGTTATCGGATTTCTCTGCAATGCTTCTCAGCCTGTCATGGAAAATAACGTCGTTGGATGATCTGTTTCCGTAAAAAAGATATAGGGTCCTGTCAATACCGCAATCAACAACCTCCTGGATCATGCTCATAAAGGGGGTAATACCGCTTCCCCCGGCGATACACACCATGGTCTTGTCATGAAAGATGGGATTGTAATGGAAGAGCCCACAGGGTCCTGAACTTTCCAGCACGTCTCCCCTTTTCACCTGATCCAGCAGGTATCCGGACACAAGCCCGTTGTTCACCCGTCTCACGGTGATTTCATAATAGCCGGTCTGGTTGGGCGGCGAACAGATGCTGTAGGGCCTGGAGGTTCGAATTCCACCCGTCTCAACAAAAAGGGATAGATACTGGCCCGCCTGAAAGGGAGGAAGATCCTGCTCCCTGGAAACCAGGCGGAAGGTCTTAGCAGAATCCGTCTCATCTATAATCTCAGAGACTTGAAGTCTCATCCGGACAGGATGGAGCCGTGTTATGCAATCTTCCACCAAACCCTTGTCAAGGGTAAAGTCAGTTCCGTACTTTCTGCAAACCTGAATCTCACTAATGATTTCGTTGTATCCGTCAAATCCCTGAATCAGTTCCTTTTTCATCATCTGCCCCCTATGCCTTGAGCGCCCGCATGATGGAGCCGGCCGCCGAGACGCCGGATTTCAATGTGGGCTCGAACCCGCAGTCTGTAACCCATCCCCCAGCCGTGTAGAGTCCCTTTATGGATGAAACCCTTGGCGCCTCGAAGAAAAGCGAATCCTTGTTGTATTGTTCAAACCCGTAGATCGCGCCCCTGGGAGAACCCAGATACCGCATAAATGTGAGTGGCGTGCCAATCTCAACCTCCTCAATGTGATCCCTCACATTCGGGCAAAGCAATTCCATCCGGTCGATCATGTGGTTAGCGCATTCATATTTAACCTTCGCATACTGGTGGAGGGGTACCTGAAGCCATGGTTCGATGTACTTAAGCGTGACAAGCGCTGCCTGACAGGTACCCTTTGGAGAGAACTCAGGATCCGCCACATCGTAGCAGCTGAATGCCACAAGATTGTTCTCGGTACTCAATTCCCGCATGCGGTTGAAGTGCTTGTCGGAAAGATCCTCGTCAGGCAGAATAAAGTTGGTGGACACCGTGATGCCCAGATCCTCAGGTTCGCAATCCAGCCCCAGGTAAACATTGAAGCCCGAAGGGCTGGCCGTTCTTCCCCCCATCTCGGTGAGCACATCGTCCGGCACGTGCTCGCGATCTATCAGTTCCACATAGGTGGCCACCTTGGATGCATTTGAAACCACATTCTCCGCAGTTATCTCCTCGTCATTATCGGTAATAACACCTTCAGCTTTCCCATCTTTCACCACAATTCTCTTCACACCGCAGTTGTAGCGTATGGAACCGCCGCTGGCCATGAATCTGTTTGCCAGAGCATTTGAAAGGGACTGGGACCCACCCTTTATGTGACAAGGCCTGAATTCGATGTAGCTGAAAAAAAGCATTGCCAGGTAGGAAAAGGGAAGCCGATTGGGCGTAAGCCCTATGTAGCCCCAGTAGGCACCGGGCACTGCCTTTAGTAGCGGATTCTTGAAAAACTCGTCCAGAACCTCGCCTGCGCTTTTGAAGGCATACCGGTGAACCAGCGGGAACCTGTCCCTTGACGGCGCCGGGTTCTTGAAAAAGGTGTAAAGCTCCATGGCATAACCGTAAACAAGATCAAAAAATTTGGCTATGGCCTCTTTCTCCTCGGGAAAATTCGCCTGGAGCGTCTCAACCACCTCAGCACGATCCGCGTTCAGTGTTATGTCCAGCTTGCCCGGAATGAACACCCGGTATAAATCCGACATCTCAGTAAATTCCACATCATCCATCACCCCCAGCCTTCCCAGCAGACCGCGAAGCGGGCCCGGGCGTTCCGCCGTGCCCATACCGCTCAACTGATGCAACGCCACTTCAAATTCAAAACGGCCCCGACAGAAACTAGTGGCCGAACCTCCCGGGATATTGTGTCTTTCCAGGATCAGGACCTTGAGTCCGTTCATGGCCAGAGTGAGACCGGCCGAAAGGCCTCCGTTGCCGGCGCCCACCACAATTGTGTCATAGTCTTTCATAATGCCTCCTCATACAGGAAAACGGTAAATAAACGGGCGGCCTTGGGCCGCCCGTTTATGGTTTCCTTTCAACACTTTTCAGGAAAGAAAACTGAAAAGAGGATCACCCCTATTTCTTGTTCTTCCAATACTTGACCATCCAGGGAGAAAACTGGAATTCTTCGACTCCCTCGTAGGTCACGCCTTTCCATTTATGGGGCCAATAGGTGCCGATCTTTTCTCCCGGGAGCCACTGAACACCCACACCGGTCAGGTATCCCGGGCCGAAAGTATTATCATGGTTCTTCTTGTCAAAGACCACACGACCCATGGTCCCGTTGAAATCGGTTTTCTCAAGAGCTGCCACAACCTTGTCCGGATCGAGGGAACCGGCCTTTTCAATACCCTCTTTCAGGATCAGTATCGAGTCATAGGAACCGCTCGTGAGGGTGGGACGCATTTTGTATTTCTCCCGGAACTTCTTATAAAACGGCAGGGTGCGCTCCGTCATGGCCACGTCCGACCTCTGGGCGGTAACACCGCCGTAAACACACATGCCTCCGGTCGCTTCCCAGAACTTGGCGCCTTCGGCCTCAACATTTACGCCGGTTACAGCTGCCGGAATCTGAAGCTCTCCAATCTGTCTGTAAAGAGGTATGGCCACGGGTCCGGAAGTCATCGCAAGAATGATGTGGGCACCTGAAGCACGGATGGCCTGGAGCTGGGCCGAGACATCCATGGCTTTTATGGACATGCGCCACAAGCCTACCACTTCGATTCCCATCTTGGGAAACAGCTTCTGATAATAGGGTATCTGGGGATCCAGCCACTTGGCGGCTTCGAAAAGGAGAGCGACTTTCGGCTTTTCAATGCCCAGGCTCTTTTTTAGCACCCGCGCTATTTCAGCGACATTCGCAAGTTCCAATGTAACGATATTTCGGGCGTTGATAGGGGCAGGCCTGAAAAAATACTTGTGCGTCTCGTAGTCCTTTCCCACACGATCGGTAATCTCCGGGTGGGAACCGGATCCGCAAATCAAAAAGATCTTCTTGTACTCCGCCGTCACATCCTGCATGGCCAGGATTGCCCCGGAACTGCACCCTCCCACTATGAAATCGACCTTGTCTGAGTGAATGGCCCTTTCAACTGCGCTGGTGGCATCCACGATGCTGAGAATTTCGTTGGTGTCCACCCTGACCAGTTCCACTTTCATCTTTTCCTTGCCCACCTGGATGCCCCCGGCCGCATTTATTTCATCTGCTGCCATCTCGGCTCCGTACCAGGCATGCTCCCCCTGCACGAATTTCATGGGGCCGATAATTCCGATCTTGATGGACTCTGCCGCTTGTGCACAAACGGGCATGGCAAAAAGACAGATTACCAGGGCCACAGCCAGGAAAAGCGATATGTATCCGTTTTTTTTCTGCATCTTCTTCATTTTCATTTCCCCCTATTCAGTTGCGGTTGAAAACAAAACATCTCATTGTGCATACAAATCAACAAATACCGGTTTCAAAACGCTAAGGGCATCACCACCTCCTTTTAAGAATATCATCACTTGCGGCAACCGGACCAAGTTACAGGCCCAGATAGCTCTTCCTCACGGTCTCGTCAGCAAGCAGTTCCTCCGGCGTTCCCTCCGCCATCATCTGCCCCTGGGAAAGCACATAGTTCCTTGCGGCCAGGTCGAATGCAAAGCCGATATCCTGTTCGGTCATAAGAACGGTAATCCCCATGCCGTGGACATCTTTTATACGTTCAAACAGGTCCTCCTTGACCCTGGGGGCAAGCCCCACCGAAGGCTCATCCACCAGAAGGAATCTGGCTCGGGACATGAGCGATCTGCCGATGGCGAGCATGGTGCGCTCCCCCCCGGATATGGTTCCGGATATCTGCTTCTCCCTCTTTTTCAGAATCGGAAAAAGCTGGTAGACCTTCTCCAAATTCTCTGCCATGACACGCTTGTCTCTGCAAAGATACGCTCCCGCCACCAGGTTTTCCTTTACGGTCATCTCCCTGAAAGGCCTTCCCCTCTCGGGAGATAGGATGAGGCCCCTTCCAACGATCTCATGGGCGTCCAGATCTGTCAGTTCTTCGCCTCCCAGACTGACACTGCCGCGAATCGTGATCTTGCCCCCCACCGTACCCTTGAGCGCTTCCCTTCTCCACTTCACCAGGCCGGTAACGGCATGAAGGAGGGTGGTCTTACCGGCGCCGTTGGGTCCCACAAGGCTGACCAGTTCCCCATCATCCACATGGAGGCTCACTTTGTTAAGGACCATGGCCCGATCATACAATACCGTCAAATCCTTCACCTCAAGACGCAAGGGTCTTCACCTCCTTCCCGATATAGGCCTTCACGACCTCCTTGTTATTGACCACCTCCTCAGGCGTACCTACGGCAATGATCTGTCCGAAGCTCACGACAATGACCTTGTCGACAATGGGCATGAGTTCCGAGAGCTTATGTTCCACAATCATCATGGCGGGTCCCTCGCTGTGCAGCCTTCCGAAACGGCCTCCTTTATGAAGTCTCTTGAGAGACTTGGCCACAAGCCTGGTTTCCGCCGGATTCAAGCCCCCGAAAGGCTCGTCCAGCAAAAGCAGATCCGGCTCCGTTGCGATGGCTCTGGCCAATTCCAGCCGTTTCAGATCGCCATGGGAAAGCACGGATGCCTGTTCAAGGGCCAGATCCGAAATCCCGCAGAACTCCAGGGCATCACGTGCCCGCAACTCCACCGTCTTCACCCACTCCCCCTTTCTTTTGGCCCTGTTGCAGAGGCAGGGCACCATCACATTGGAAATGACCGGCAGACTCCTGAACGGCTTCACGATCTGAAACGTGGAGGCAAGCCCCATGTTAACGGTCTTGGACACGGCCTGACCCGTAATATTTTTCCCCTTGAAATACACCTCTCCGGAGGAAGGCTTGAGAATGCCGGTGATCAGTCTTATGAGGGTGGACTTCCCCGCTCCGTTGGGACCGATAACGCCCACCATTTCATCCCGGCCGACCTGAAAGCTCGCTTCATTCACGGCCCTCAATCCTCCAAAATCCTTGGTCAGGCAGCTAACCTCCAAAAAGGCTTTTGCCATGTCATTCAGCCTCCTCTCTGATTTCCCGTCGCGACACCTTGCCGATATCCGTCTTGGGAATTTCCCCCACGAATTCCACCACCCTGGGAATTTTGTAATGACTCAGTTTGTCCTTGCAGTACGCCGTGATGTCCGCTTCGGATATCTTCCCTCTCGCATCACTTTCAAGCACGACCACGGCCTTTACATTCTCTCCCACCCGTTGATCCGGGACACCGACAACACCCACTTCCTTGATCCGTGGATGGGTTTTCAGGACCTCCTCCACCTCCCGGGCAAAGACCCTCAGGCCCTTGTACTTGATCAGGTCCCTTTTTCGATCATACACATAGAAGTAGCCTTCCGCATCCATCCTTCCGATGTCGCCTGTTCGCCACCAGGTCTTGCCGTCAATCTCCGCCTCGCACTCCCTGGTGGCCGCCTCGTTTTGCCAGTATCCCAGACTCACCTGCGGCCCCATGGATACGATTTCCCCCATTTCACCCGTGGGGAGATACTGATCCTCGTCCGGATCCAGTATGGCGGACAGGGTTCCCGGAATGGGGAATCCGATGGAACCCAGCTTCTGTTTTCCGAACGGCCCCATATGGGTCGTGGCGGTGGTTTCCGTCATACCGTACCCTTCGGTAATGGTTACGCCGGTCCTTTCCTTCCATTCCCTGGCCGTATCGTCATGAAGGGAATCGGCGCCCGCAAGAATGACCTTGAGCTTCTTCCATGGCACTCGGTCCGTCTTCTCATAGTCCTTGAGCATCTCATACATGGTCGGAGCGCCCATGAAAAAGGTGGCCTTGTATTTAACAATGGAGGTAAGGATGTCGTCGATCTCGGGGGTGGTAATGGTCACCTGGGTATACCCCAGAAGCACGCCGATAAGCACCCCGACGCTCTGACCTGCCGCATGATAATACGGCATGTAGGCGATGAGCGTCTCCTTTCCTTCACTGAGCATTGGCAGGTATGCAGCCACCTGTAGAACGTTTGCGATGGCGTTAAAATGTGTTACCATCACGCCCTTGGGAAGTCCTGTGGTTCCCCCGGTATAGGGAAGCACCATCAGGTCCTCTTTCGGATTGATCTCCACGGCAGGAGGATTCGGGTCGTATGCACCGATGAGATCATGCAGTTGGTGAAAACCCTGCTTGGAAACGATGTCGGGAGACGGGGCCGCCATCTTCTGGTACACACCCCGGAGGATGCTCTTTCCCATCATCTTTTTCATCTTCGGAAGGGAATCGGCGATGCTCGTTAGGATGACGTTCTCGAGTTCAACCCCGCTTCGTTCAACACCCTCATAGAGGATATCCTGGCAGATGATGCTCTTGGCGCCGCTGTCCCTGAGTTGATGGGCAATCTCGCCCGACACGTAGACCGGGCTGATGGGCGTCAATACCGCCCCTATCTTTGTGGCCGCATAGAAGCTAATGATATATTCCGGTGAGTTAAGCAGCAGCAGGGCTATCCTGTCCCCTTTCTTTATACCGATTGAATCCAGGGCATTGGCCAGCCTGTCCACCTTTTCCCTCAACTCCTTGAAACTTATCTTTCGCCCGTAGAATATTACGGCGGTCCTCTTCTGCCATTTTTCAGTGGCTTCATCAAAGACGTCTCCCACGGACCTGACGGGGAACGCCACATTTGAGAAAACTCCCTCGGGGTAGTTCTCCAGCCAGGGTGCTTGTTCGTAAATGGATGTCAATTTTACCTCCTTTCTTTTGTCTACTTTTCCTCAGGACGTAGGACGGCCCGGCAGGCCCTGCACTTTTTCCTTGTAAAAACATTAACAATCTTGCATCTGGGACATTTCACTTCCAGCCTATCCAGTACCCATACCGTTATGCCTTCCGGCATGAACAGAAGCGTTAAAATCAGTATCAGGGCAAGGATGATGAATCGCAGGTGCCCTCCCCACTCGGTACATGCCAATATCTCCAGAAGCGGGAAGAGGATGAAAACGCCGACCACTGCACCGTATATGGTGGTGATACCGCCGAATATGGTCCAGAGAATGGCCTGAAAGGAGAAAAAGAGATCCAGAGTCGAAGGTGCTGCAATCCGCATAAAATGGACGTAAAGCCCGCCGGCGATACCTGCGAAAAAGCCGCTCATGCCAAAAGCGAGCATCTTGTATTTCGTAGTGCTTATTCCGGAAACACGCGCAGTGATCTCATCTTCACGTATGGCATGAAGGATGACGCCGGTTCTGAACATCTTGCTCTTTGCGTCGGTGAACTTCCACATGATGAATATGGAAACGGTAAACAGCATTACCACGATGTAGTAGCTCATAATACGCGAAGAAGACAGCTTCTTTATTCCGGATATGCCCAACTCCCCTCCGGTAAATTCCGGAAACACGAAAAGAAGCCCGGAAAGGATCAGCGGAAACGACAATGTTACCAGCCCCAGATAAAATCCCCTGAGCCTGAGGGCGGGAATACCTGCCATAAGGCCCACAAACACCGCGGCAACCGCACCGCAGGGAATCGTGACCCAGGGGGGCATGTCAAGATAGATATTCAGCAGGCCGGCCGTATAGCCTGCAACCCCGAAGAAAAGGGCGTGTCCGAGATTAAGCTGCCCTGTAAATCCCGACAGCACATCCCAACTGGCGGCAAAGAGTGAGAATATGGCAGCCAGTGCGATGATGCGCAGATAATAGGGATCCTGGGTGAAAAGCGGGACCGAAAGCAGGCATATGAAAAAGCAAAGCGCTATGACCCTTCCCGGAATCGCCAGTATCCCCCCCTTGAACCAACCGTACCATAGATAAAAATAGCTCATATTACAGCCGCTCCTCTTCAAAAATCACCCCGAATAGTCCCTCGGGTCTTATCAGCAGTACAAGAACCATTATGCTCAACGAAACAGCGCCGCTCAGGAAAGCCCCGCCCGGAACAAGAAAGGTAACGATGGTTTCCGTATACCCCAGGATGAGGGCACCTGCAACACACCCCCCGATACTCCCCAGACCGCCCAGCACAACAGCCGCCAGGATGATGGTAAGGGGCTGTATCCACATGAGAGGTCCCACCATGTATATGGGAGCGACCACCGCGCCGGCCAGCCCTGCCAGGGACACGGAGATGGCCATGACGATCATGAAAATGCGGTTGACGTTTATTCCCATCAGATTGGCAACTTCCCGATCCTGCGCCACTGCCCGTATGGCGTTTCCAAGCCTCGTCTTCGACAGCAGCAACCACAGGCCCAAGAGAATCAGCCCGCTGGTACCTATGGCAAAGAGATGCTGATATGAAATCCTGCTCCCCGATATATCCACGAATCCCTTTGCAAAGGGGGGGATGCCGCGATAATGCCCTCCGAACGTAAGGAGCAGGACCTCCTGAAAAAGCATGGCCAGGGCAACCGATATGATCATCACGGCCGTTTCATGCTGCTTGATTCGGTCAAACAAGAGCTTGTAACTGATTATTCCAATGATAGTTGTAACGATGATGGCAGCGAGGATTGCCACGGGAAGGGGGATGGAAAGCGTTGTGGTGGCATATAGAATAAAAAAGGCCGTAATCATATAGAACGCGGTGTGGGCCATGTTTAGAATCTTGGCTACTCCGAAGATCAAAGAAAACCCCACCGCCAGTACGGCGTAAGTCCCGCCTGCCACTAATCCGTTGATCAAAATATTTACTAACATAGATGCGTCCCTTTCAAGTCTTAGGAGGCTTATGTTCGGCGTAATTGCCGCTACCTGCGAAAGCAGGCATCAATCACTTACAGCGTTTTCACGGCCTTCAGAAAAGTTGGGAAAGATCCCTTACCGCTATTTTTTCTTCCGCGCCTTCTGTCTTGACAGCGTCATCGAGCATATTGAAACATTTTGGACATGCCGTTGCTATGACTTGCACTCCCGTCTCAAGTGCCTCTCTCACACGGATCCTGCTCGGGCTGTTCTCCCCTGCACCCAGCATATCGGTGAAGAAGTTCCCTCCTCCGCCGCCGCAGCAGAGGGCGTCTCCTTTTGTTCGCTCCATCTCCACCGTCTCCAGACCGGGAATCGCGTTCAGAACCCTTCTGGGCGCCTCATATTCATGGTTGTGCCGCCCCAGAAAGCAGGGATCGTGAAAGGTAACCTCCAAGTCTCCCTTCCCGGACGGCTTGATCTTCCCTTCTTCCAGGATCCGGGCCAGGACCTGGCTGTAATGTAAGACCTCGTACCGCCCCCCCCACTGGGGATAATCATTTTTGAAGGCGTTGTAGGCATGGGGAGACAGGGTGATGATCCTGACGATCCCCAGCTCCCGAAAGAGTTCGATGTTGGCCTTTGCCATATACTCATAGAGACCTCTTTCGCCGACTCGGTTTACTTCGTTTCCGTCACTCAGCTCCCGCTCTCCCAGAATTCCGAAGGAAACACCCGATTCGAGCAGAAGTTCCGCAACCGACCTTGCAATCTTTTGAGCTCTTTCGTCGTATGAACCCACATCTCCCACATAAAAGAGATATTCCTGTCCGGAAAATGTCTCGACCTGTGTACCTTCGGCCCATTTTCCTCGATCCTCGGAGGGAAGAAGATAGGGGTTGCCGTGAACGTTCATGTGTTTGAGAAAATCCCTCACTTCCGGTGGAATCATGCCCACATCCACGGCCGCGGATTTCAGCTCTTCTATGACCTGAAGCGGATCAATGCCGACCGCATCGTGGCATTGCTCGTCACAGGCACCGCAGCTGGTGCAGGTATAAACACGTCTCATGAGATTCGAATCGATCTTGATCTCATTGTCAAGCACCGCCCTGGCCAGGCTGATGCGGCCGATGGCATAGTGGGAATCGAATCCGAATTTGATGCCGGAAGGGCAGATGGGGGCATAGACCCCGTAGGCGACCCTGCAGGCACCACATTTGAGGCAGTGATATATGGTATCTCTATAGTCCTTCAGCATGTATTTCTCCTTTTCGCCCATAGTGCACTCATCCCTGATTCGGCTTCATTCAGGCGTGTCATCCTATTCAAGTGAATAAGGTCCGCCCGGAAGCATGATGCCCTTGGGGTCCACCATCTTCTTGAAGCCTTTGAGGATGTTTGCATAGGACGGAACCATCATCTTCATCAGGGTCTTGTTGGGAATCGTATGCGAAGCACCGTACTTGCCGACGATCTGAGCATAGCATTCCCTGAGACACTGCATTACCGGTTCCAAAGTACTCCGGTCGGCCGCAGGATCATACAGGATTTCCTGTTCCACATAGACGGTGGAGCAGCGGTCGTAGGGCAGCACGATCAGTTCGTGTTCCTGCGGTTCACCCGAAATGGGGTCCCGAATATCGTGTTTCTTTACGATGCCTTTTACAATGTCGTTGATCTCGGCCACGTGGGTTATGGGCAGGCATCCTATTACGGCTGCAAACCCGCTCAACGGCGCGTACATGTGCATGATCCCCCGGCTGGCGCCTTCGCTCACCTGATCCAGCAGGGCCTTGTCTTCACCCTCAAACAACACCGGATAACCGTCCCACCTGGCCGCCTCTTCCCCTGCAATCTTCTCAAACAGGGCAACCATCTCCTTTGTTCCCCCCAGCCCCAGGTTCATCTGAAACGGAGCGAGTTTCTTAAGGTAGGCCTCCCTTTCGCCCGGGATGCTTATCCTGTTCGGGGCCAGAAGAATATGGGCGGTGAGGATATTGTTGTAGGCCTGGCAGGTTCTGGTAAATTCAAGGCGCTCAATGCCTTGCATGGCCTTCATGCAGTCCTCCAGACTGTCAAAACCGAAGGTGATATTGTTCTCCACCGGGGCCACGGGCCTAAGCCTTTCGACCATCTCGACGATGATGCCGAAGTTGCCCATGCTACCCCTGAACATCCCCGTGATGTCAGGGCCGTAGGCGTATCTGAAATAGGGATTCACATCGCCGCCCAGGGCGCTTGCCCATGAACCGGTGCGCAGGATTTCGCCGTTTGGCAATACCGCCTTCAGGGTAACGGCGCGGTCACAGTTATATTTCGATGAGTAGGGAGTAATATTGGTCAGCAGGTGGTTGCCGATCGGGCTGGTCTGGTATGGCCCCCCTATGGGAATGACATCAAGTCCCTTCTTGTTGGCCTCCTTTCGAAGCCTGCCCCACGTTACGCCCGGCTCGATGGTGGCGGTCATGGTATCTTCATTTATCTCCATAATCCGGTCCATGCGCTTTAAGTCTATGACCATGCCCCCTCCCTTGTAGGGAAGCGCTGAGCCCGCGATATTCACGCCATAGCTCCTCGGATACATGGGAATCTCATACTTATTCGCCAGCAGCACGACCTTCTGTACCTCATCCGTGGTTTTGGGAAGAATCACAAAATCAGGAAGCGGTATTTCCCTGCCCATCATGGTAGAGTATGAATCCTTGAGATAGGGGATCAGGTCCGGTGTTTCCGACGACACATTGTCCGGACCCACAATGGATTCAATCTCACTCTTTACGGCGCCCCTGTTCTCCATTGTCATGGGTTCTCCTTACTGGATTTTTTCAATTGAATTTCATTTCCTAAAAGGCGGCCGTTCACAGTTCCAAAAGCGCGCCGCACCAATCGTCGTCCGAATGGGGATCAAGGGGAGCATAGACCTTTTTCACCTTGATATCCGGGTTGATCACGCCGGCGATTGCCTTCCACATGGCCGTAAAGGCCGGCTTGCAGTTGAGTTCGTCCCAGCCTTCTTCCCTCCTTTTCAACTGCATGGGGCATCTGGTGACCTTGAAGGCGATCCGCTTGTCATTAAATTCCACGTATTCCGCCTCCGGCCCCTCTTCGGCCCCAAGAGAGAGGGTTACCACCTTGGCCACGTCCGCAAGGCCGCTGCCGAGATTGAACAGCTCTTTGAAACGGTACGCCTCCACCGCGGGCCATTTTTTCCAGAGCAACTCGTCGAATTCCGCGGCCACTTTCGATCCGTACCTCACCGTCACGTTACCCATCCAGTTGTTCTGAACCGTCCAGAAATTACGACTCAGTACGTCAATATAATCTATTAGTTTTTCCTTGCTGAGTTTCATGAGCTCCGCCCTTCTATCGGGCCTCTTTCCGGTCATGGCATTTGTCTCCTGATCTGAGTTGTAACATTGATATCGCAGCCTCTGTTCCCCCATGTCTTTTGCAGCTTAGACCCGGTTATTTTCACCGGTCTATTTTTTACCCAAGGCCGACATTACAATCTCGGCTACGTCTCTGACCTCAAGCCTCTCTTCCAATCCCTCATCCCGTATGCCGTCTTCCATCATCTTGGCGCACAGGGGACACGCAACCGCCAGGATTTCAGCTCCGGTTTCGGCCGCTTCTCTCACACGAATGCGGTTTGCGCTGTTAACACCGCCTCCCAGCATGTCCGTGTAGAAATTGCCGCCGCCACCGCCACAGCAAAAAGCGTTCTTTTTGTTTCGTTTCATCTCCAACAGCTCAAGACCGGGGATTCTGTTCAATATCTCTCTTGGCGCATCGTATATGTCATTGTGCCTTCCCAGGTAACATGGGTCATGATAGGTCACCTTTACCCCGTAGTCCCGAACCGGAAGAGCACCCGATTTCATGACATCAGCCAGGACCTGCGTATAGTGCAAGGCCTCAAATTCGGCACCCATGGCCGGATAATCGTTCCTGAATGCGTTGAAACTGTGCGGGTCCAGGGATATTATCTTTTTGATTCCCGCCTTTTTAAAGACGCTGATATTGGCTTCCGCCAGGTATGCAAACAGGCCTGATTCTCCAAGGGCGTAGACATCGTTCCCGTCGCTCATTTCCTCGCTGCCCAGTATTCCGAAGTCTACCCCCCCCTCATCCAGAGCCGCAGCCACGAAACGGACCATCTTCACGCCCCTTTCGTCAAAAGCGCCCACATCCCCCACGTAAAGGAGATATTCCTGGCCGGAATAGGGCTGAACGTTCATCCCTTCGGCCCACTTACCCCGCTCCGCCTGGGGAATTTTGTATGGGTTTCCATTCACATGAACCGCCTTGAAATAATCTCTTACAAGGGGGGGTACCAGTGAATTTTCGGCCAAATCCATGCGCATGGCCCTGACCACGCCCGGCACATCAATGATGGGCTTCCCTGTTTCCGGGTCCATGGCATCGCAAATGACCGCGCAACTGGCGCAATCCGTGCATCTGTATACGGATTCCGCTAGGGGCAATGAATAGCCGAAGTGGCCTTCAAGCAGGTCCTGGGCCACCGTCACCCTGCCCCTGGGTGTGCTGTCCTCAAAGCAAAGACCGGTGGCCCAAACCGGGCACATGGCCTCATCTTTTCGTTCCCACACGCCCTTGCAGACACCGCAGCCCATGCACTTCAAGACATTTGCCTTGAATTCTTCCAGATGATTCATGTCCATACTATATCCTCCAAAGGCCCGGCATCATAATATCGTTTGGATCCAGTGATTTTTTGAGGCATTTCATGAAGTCCTTGTGGGCGGGCGACCAGGCGGAGGCACTGTGTGCCGCACTTTCCCCCTGACAGGTCTCCGTCCACCCGCCGTATTTTTCGGTAAAAAGCACTTCCATTCTTTTGAGGGCCTTATGGTACAAACGCCCACTGGCCTCGTCACGGGTCGTACCCTTTCCAAAATAGAGCAGCACTCCCGTTATGGTGGTGGCGCGAAGATACGGCACCACAAAGTCGACCCGCTTGTAGATATCCAGGTCTCCCACCGTTTCATCCAGCAAATCGTTGACGTCTTTTAAGTATTCAATTGATTTCAATCTCGGAACCAGTGCCTCTCCAAAATATGTCATGGTGGCGCCCTTCGGGAGCGTCTGCTGGCCCAGACGACGGGCCGAGAACATATTCGCCATCTGCATGACCTCGTCGCCCACCGCTGCGGGCCCGCCGCCGCTCGCCTTGACAATCCCCTCCAGGGTCTTCTTCTTAAGACCCGCCTCTTCCTGGGTATGCGCCCGGATGATGTGCACGAAATACCAGGGTCCTCCCGGTTCGCGAAAGGCCAACAGCCTTGTGTAAGGATAGGGCTCGGTACGGACAAGCTGGTTGAAGGCCTTCCACATTTTTTCATCGGTCCCCATGTCCGAAATGCCCGGCAGATAGACCTTTGGATAGGGATGAACGGTAAAGGTGGCTTCCGTCTTTACACCAAAGGAACCCCCGTCCCCAAGGAACATTCCCGTTATGTCCGGCGCCCCCGCCTCCCGGTGCAGGATTTTTTTCTGGTGGATATTGGTGCCCGGTCCTCCGCCCGTCTGAAGGATCTCGCCGTTGGGGAGGACCAGCTTCAGACCCAGAAGATAGTCGTTCATGGTTCCGCAGGTTGCCATATCGGAGGGTTCTCCGCCCCCGAGGAATCCGCTCAGCACGCCTCCCACGGAATCCATGTGGATGGGGACATCCACCGTATAGATGTGAAAGCCCTCCTTTCTGACCGCCTCTGAAAGCTGGGACAGGATGACCCCGCACTCAGCGGTTACGGTCATATAGTCCCTGTCGATATTCAGAATCCGGTTCATTCGGTGGGTATCGATGAGGATATTATTGTCACCCCCCACGTATAGAGGCGGAAATGTGGAGACACTGCCGCCGCCGCCCTTGGGCACGATGGGCGTCCCGGTCTCATTGGCCAGTTTGACGATCTCCGAAATCTCCTCGGTGCTGTCCGGTCTGACGACAATACCGGGCGTCTTGCCCCTGCCGCCGCCTCCGACGGAGTGGAACGGGGCCCTCGTATACGCTCTTCTTGCGAATTCCTCAATGGTTACGTGCTCGGAACCCACAATGGCGCACATCCTTTCGAACAGGAAGTTATCCCTGTCTTTTCCATCGGTCATTTTCGGCCTCCTGGTGCTGAATGGCTATTTGCCCCCGAACATCTTTCGGAACCTTTCGAGCTGCTTTCTCGGCGTTACCGGGGGCCTCTCATACCTGGGCAGATCCTTCTCGATGCCGAAGAGGTATTTGGCTATGTTTTTAAGGGGCTCCAGGTCGTACCTGGCCATCATGGAGATGGTTTCAAGCTGCGGAGATCCGCCGCCGTGAAGACCCGCAACCTGCATAACGCCGGCCAGTTCGGAAACCGCCAGATTCTCGATGCCTCTAAAGCATCGCTGCTGGTTCTCAGCGGAGATTTTAGGATTCCTCATAATATATTTCCGGGCCAACGGCCCCGTCTCATCTGAAAAAAATTCTTCCTCAAAGGGCATGGTGGCGCACAACCCCCCCGCAAGGTCGGCCAAAATCTTGTACTCATTGTAGATCTCCTCACCCGCGATTCGCCGGCCCGCATTTGTGAGCACCTCGTCGGGGATATAAGTTCCCGATTCCGATTTTTCAGCGCGATATGAACTCATCTGGCCCGCAGCGAATACGAGTTCCGCCGTCCCGATCAGGTGAGAGATCTTGTCCTTCACATGCTCCAGCTTTTCGATGCCGCTATATTCCGATACCAGCGCTGCCGCACCGGCCAGGACCTCCGATACGGCCGGTTTGCACCCCGTGTAGGAGTGGCGGTGATAATGGGCGAAAAGCAGGGCCAAAAAGCCTGCGTAGGCGGTCTGTCTCGGGTCCCCCTTTCCGTCCATAAAGACCCGTTCCCTGGGAACAAACACGTCGTCAAAGATGGTAAAGGACTCGCCGTCGCCGATCTCGGCGATGGGTGCATGCTGGAATTTCCTTTTATGCTGCATCGCGGGCCTCACAAGCATCTTCACGCCCTCGGCATCCGCCGGAAGGGAAAACGCCACCGCATAATCACTGTCCTTTTCCGTCATGAACCGGGTGGGAATGACCACGATCTCATCGCTTACGGGGGCCGTGGTATTGTCTACTTTCGCACCCCTAACCACGATGCCGTCATCCCGACTCTCGATGATCCGCAAATAGAGATCCGGGTCCGCCTGCTCATGGGGCCTCTTCAAACGGTCGCCCTTGCAGTCGGTCTGTGCGCAGTTGGCGGTGATGTCGTTATCCTGCCAGTACTTGAGCTGCTCTATGAAATTTTTATTGGTTTCGGTCCCGAGGGTCTGGTCCATCTCATAGGTGACCACCGAAAGCGCGTTCATGGAGTCCGTTCCCATGCAGCGCTGAGCACAGCCTCCGACCCTCTGGGCCAGGAGCCTGGTCATGAGCTGCTTTTTCAAGAGGTCGTCCACACTCTGGTGTATGTGGGTGAACCGGTTGATCTTATCACCGCTCAGATGCGACGTGGCCGTGCACAAGTCCTCGAATTCCGGATCATTGGCCCGATCATAGGTCTCCCTTATAACGCGAAGACTTCCCTTGAGCCCCTCGAACTCGGTTCGGTCCACTTTCTCACCGGCAATGTACACGTTACGCTTGAGCTTCTTTATCCTTGCAACGTACTCGTCATAAGTCTTTATAGCCATTTTTCTCTCCTTGGTCATTTATGGGCGGATCGGTTCGCTTAGATCCTTTGAATTCTCTGTTTAGCCCTGTCAGCTTCCGCCATGATCTTTTTCACTACCTCCCCGGAGGAAAGAACCTCCTCCATGAGGCCCACTCCCTGACCCGCCGCCCAGAAGGGCAGGTCGGGGTCCCCGTAGATCGAAGCGGCGGCCGTGGCGCTCCCACCCTTTTCCTTTGGAACGGACCCGTATGTCTGTGCCACCTTGGCGAAATCCACCATGCCCGAATGCGCAATGAATATTTCCCTGAGTTTGTCGGTAAGAAGCATTCTAAGGGATCCGCGCCTCTCCCCGGTAAATCCGGCATTTCCCGCTCCGGGCCTGGCAACGCTTCCGTGCCTTATGGCGATGGTGCCCCCATCTCTGCTCTTGAGAAGGGCATCCTTGTATCTCTCATGGGCGGGATTCTCCATGGTGGCGATGAAGCGGGTCCCCACATACACCCCCTCGGCACCAAGTGCCAAAGCGGCGATCAATTGCCGGCCGTCGGCCACGCCTCCTCCTGCCACAATGGGAATCTTTATAACGTCAGCCACCTGGGGAATAAGGCAGAACGTGGTATTCTGGTCGAAACCACTATGCCCACCGCCATCCGTTCCTGAAGCAACCACCGCGTCCACACCCGCCGCTTCCGCCTTTTTTGCATGGGCCACGGCCGCACACACATGCACCACCTTCATCCCCGCCTTCTTGAGCCTCTCCGTATGCACCATGGGGCTTCCTTGAGAGACAATGGCAACAGGCACCGCTTCTTCGATTCCCACCTCGATACATTTCTCGCTGAATTCCTTGTCCAGTCCGGCCGCTCCCACCACGAAATTGACGGCAAAAGGCCGATCCGTGAGTTCTCTTACCTTTTTAATCTGCGTTCGAAGCCTCTCACCGGTCTCTGCAACGTCCATGGTGACGACTCTGGCGCCCGCATTCGGCCCCAAGGTTCCAAGGCCACCCGCATTGGAAACCGCCGCCACAATTTCCGCATTGGAAACCCATGCCATGGCCGCCATTAATATGGGATGCTCTATATCCAGAAGTTTAGTGATTTTTGTTTGCATGACATCCTCCGTCATCAAAAAAGTGCCTCTAACTCGCCCCGCCCCGAAAGAATTGAATATAATTCTTTTTAGAATCAACTCCTGACTTTCGAAAAGATAATGTCAGATGAAATTATTTTTGTCAAGCGCTTTTTATAATTTCACTCAATTTTTCCATAATCAATATATTATATTGATATGATTTGTAATTTAATCTCATTAAATATTTTATAAAAAAACGTTTTTTTATATTTATGAATTCAACTCGATATATTTTTTATTGACATGATATTTTTTAGAAGGTATGTTACACAGCAAATGAAACATTTTGGGCACGGCTGAAAGCTTATGAATGTTTAAAACAATCATTATTGAGGCCTCAGAGAAGGCTTTAGCCGCAGAAAATTACAGGCTGAGAGAGAATTAGACACATCTGAGGAAACAGACAATGAAAGCTGCGGATAAAAAAGCAAAAATATTGCAAGCCGCCGAGGAAATAATTTCTGAAAAGGGAATAGTCGATACCACGATTTCGGAAATTGCCCGAAAGGCGGGGGTGGCTGACTCCGTCATCTACCAGTTTTTCAAGGGTAAAGAGGACCTCCTATTCTCCATACCGGCCGAGCGGGAAAATGAATACCTTTCCTTACTCAATGATCATCTCCAGGGAATCGAGGATGCCGAAAGCCGCCTCAGAAAGATAATCTGGTTTTACCTGTGGTATTTCGATACCCATCCTGGGTATGCGCGCATCTTCTTTTTCGAATGCCTCTCATCAAAAGACTTTTACCTAAGTCGCGGTTACGGTGGGGTTCGGCGATTTACCGAAATCCTTCTGGAAAGCCTCCAGCAGGGGGTTGCCGAAGGACGGTTTAATCCACAAATGGATACCCATCTGGTAAGAGACTTGATTTTGGGAACACTGGGTTGCGAAATGATGAGCTGGCTGGGGGTCGGCGAAATCGAAAAAGTCGTCGGCGATTATGCAGACATAATGGAACTTGTCGTCGCCATGGTTTCACCCAGAAAACAATCAGAAAAAAACAAACAGGACATGATCCTGGAAGCTGCGGAAAAGACCTTTTCTGAAAAGGGGTTTGCAAAAGCGAAGGTCTCGGAAATAGCGAATCTGGCCGGGGTTGCGGAAGGAACTGTTTATGAATATTTCGGAAGCAAGGAGGACCTTCTCCTCTCAATTCCAGGCAAGCACTTTGAAAAATACATGAGCGACCTGCCGCAGATATTTGAAATCAAAAGCCCGATCAGAAAACTGCGGAGATTCATCAGGTATTTCTTCTCCCTCTTCTCAACGGAGAGGGATTTCCTCAAGGTATTCCTGATACAGCTTCAGCTTAGCAAAAGGTTTTACGGAACAAAGGAGTTCAGAAACTTCGCGAACTACTTTTCAACCATCGAACACATCATTGAAAACGGAAAGACCGAGGGCACCTTTCGTCAGAACGTTAACCCCCGGGTTTTCAGAAACATGGTTATCGGAACATTCAATAACCTTGCCCTTCGCTGGTTCATCCTTGGCGGGGACAGGAATTTCGACAAGATGCAGAAAATCGACCAGGTAACGAGCCTGCTATGTTCGGCCGTGACCGTAAAAGATGAAGACTGAGATGCGAATAATTTGGGGGGATCCGTAAAAACAATCCGATTGAGGAAAGGGAAGTTGAACCATGTGGAAACAGGAAGTTGAAGAAATACGAAAAAGAAAGCAGATTGCGAGCCAACTGGGCGGAGAAAAAAACGTTCAGAAACAGCACGATCACGGAAAGCTGACCGTCAGAGAACGCATAGATGCTCTGCTGGATGAAAACTCTTTTTTCGAAACAGGGGTCATGGCGGGCCAGGCCGAATATGACAAAAACGAATTTCTCGGCTGCATCCCCTGCCCCATCGTAATGGGCCTTGGAACAATAGACGGCCGCAAAATAGCTGTTCATGGAGACGATTTCACCATAAAGGGCGCTTCCGTGGGAAAGATGTTCAAAGACAAGCTGGCCTATATCACCAAGATGGCCCATGAAATGCACATTCCCTTAGTAAGGCTGCTCGACGGTGCCGGAGGAAGCATCAAGGAGATCGCCGAGATGGGGTATGTGGAACTGCCCGTGGGAAAAGACATGGCAAGGAGGTATTCGATAGAACTGCTTTCCATGGTGCCCGTGGTTTCTCTGGCCTTGGGATCCGTATCGGGAATCGGGGCCATGGAAATGGTGGAGTCCCATTTTTCCGTCATGATAAGAGAAAAGACCCAGGTCTTCGTGGGGGGGCCCCCGCTCGTGCAGTGGGCAATGGGGGAGAAGATTTCAAAGGAAGACCTGGGAGGATACAAAATCCATACAAGGATGAGCGGTGTGGTGGACAATGAAGCCGAAAATGAGGAAGACGCCTTTGAACAGGCACGGAGATTTCTGGGCTACATGCCGTCGAATGTGTGGGAGATGCCGCTCAGAAAATACGCCGACAAGGATGATCCGAACCGCCGTGACGAATCTCTCATCTCCGCCGTGCCGAGGGATTCCAAGAAAACCTTTGACATGCGCAGGATTATCCGTTCGGTTTTTGACAAGGATTCCGTCTTTGAAATCGGCAAATATCAGGGCCGTTCCCAGATATCGGCCCTTGCAAGGCTGAACGGTTATCCGGTGGGAGTGCTTGCAAATGATCCCAATTTCATGGCAGGGGCCTTTACCTGGGACGTGGCCGAAAAATTTCAGCGTTTCATAGATATGTGCGACACCTTCCACATACCTATTGTAAACCTGGTCGACCAACCCGGCTTTTTTATCGGCCGCAAGTCGGAAGAATACGGAACCATTCGAAAGGGTGTGCGTGCCAGCATGGCGGTTGTCCAATCCACGGTGCCGTGGGCGAGTATATACGTGAGAAGATGCTTTGGAGTGGCTGGAGGGGCGCAGTCAGACTTCAGCGAGCTGAACTGGCGTTACGCCTGGCCTTCGGCCTACTGGGGTAATATCCCGGTTGAGGGTGGGGTCTACGCGGCCCACCGGGCCGAGATCGAGAACTCGGAAGATCCCATGGCACGGCACGATGAGCTCCAGGAATACTACCGGGGTTTTGCCTCGCCTTTCAGGACCGCGGAACACTTCGCGGTTGAGGACATCATCGATCCGCGGGATACCAGACCGCTCCTGTGCAACTGGATCGAAACCGTGTTTCCGGTGGAAAAAACCCGGCTGGGAATAAAGACTAGGGGCATGAGGTGTTAGAACCCTTTTAAGAAGAGGTGCGAAGATGGCATTTGAAGAGCTTCTGGAAGAACTTGCTCAAAAAAAGGAAAAGGCCCTCGAGCAGGGCGGACCGGAAAAGGTAAAGCGGCAGCACGACCGAGGCTGGCTCACCGCCCGGGAACGGGTGGCAAAGATCCTGGATTCCGGCTCCTTTATGGAACTGGGTCGCCTTGCAACCTCGGACGTGCCCGGAATGGAAGAAAAGACCCCAGCAGACGGGATTGTACTCGGATACGGCACCGTAAACAACCGGCAGGTGGGAGTGGTTGCCAATGATTTTACGGTCCTTGCATCCAGCAATGCCAGGATCAACCTGAAGAAAAGCATCCAGTTCAAGACCCAGGTAAACAAGAACCTGATTCCTCTCATCTGGTTCGGCGAGGCTGGCGGGGCGCGCATGCCCGACTGCCAGGGTTCAAAGGGCATCTGCTCGCTGGGGGGAGGAGGCACCGACACCCTAAGCGTGGAATACGGGCATATCAGGAACCATCCCTTTATCATGGCCGCCATGGGGGAATGCTACGGCATACCCGATTTTCAGATTTGCCTTGCCGATTTTGTCGTACAGGTCAAGGGAAGCGCCATCTCCATCTCCGGACCGCGGGCCCTTGGAAAAGCCATTGGTGAAACCTATTCCGGGGAGGAGCTGGGCGGTTGGGAAATCCATGACAGGATTACGGGGATGGTGGACCGGATTGCTGAAGACGAAGAAGAATGCTTTAAAATCATCAGGGAATTCCTCGACTACATACCGTCCAACAACCTGGAACTGCCCCCGGTGCGTCCGGTGCCGGAAGGTTCCGGGGACAATATGCCGAAAATCCTCGACCTGCTGCCGGAAAAAAGAACTCGCATATACGACATGCACAAGATCATCGAATGCATGGTGGACGGCGGAAAACTTTTCGAGCTGAAACCCAATTTCGGCAGGATGCTCATCACCAGCCTCTGCAGAGTAAACGGAGAAACCATTGGCATCATTGCCAATAACCCGGCCCATAATATGGGGGCCATGGACACGGACGGGCTTGAAAAACTCGCCAGCTTCATGTGCCTGTGCGATTCCTTCAACATTCCCCTGCTGTTTCTCCACGACACGCCGGGCCATTGGGTGGGAAAGGAGGCGGAAAAGAAACGGGTGGGGGCCAAGGTCATGAACGCCCTTCAGGCCCTTTTCCAGGTTACGGTTCCGAAAATATCGATTGTGATACGGAAATCATACGGCCAGGCAGGGGCAAACATGTGCGGCCCGGGCGCCGGTCCCGACTACTTCGTTGCCTGGCCCACGGCGGAGGTGGGTTTCATGGACCCAGCAATAGCCGCGGATGTGGTATTCGGCAAACTGCCCGAAGAAAAGAGAAAGAAGATGACTGAAGCCATGGTAAAGGACTGCTCGCCTTACCCGGCGGCTCGCGAATTCTATGTGCACGACGTCATTGATCCGCGTGAAACCCGAAACTATCTGAAAAACGTGCTGAAGATCATTCGCAATTCCGCCCACAGAGGAATCGGAGAACACCGCCTGGCGGGTTGGCCCACCAAGTTCTGATAATCACCGGTTTTCCCGGGTAACAGAGCTTATGATTTTATAGAGCAAACTGCGAAATATTTTGGCGAAGCGAATATGATTTAATTTCAATGAGTTATAGATGTAGGAGACAAACCCTCAAAAATTGTAGATAGGAACATAAAACGAAAAAAGGAGGAAATCGATGGGCTATAGAATTCGGCATGTTGCCGTTATCGGGTCTGGTGTCATGGGTGGTGGAATCGCCGCACACGTGGCCAACGCGGGAATCCCCTGCACGCTGCTGGACATCACACCCAACAAAATGATCGAGAAAGAAGAGGCTGCAGGATTGACCCTTGACAGCCCCGAGGTCCGAAACCGCATCGTGCAAAGCGGGTACCAGGGCATCATAAATGCCAGACCGCCGGCACTTTTCAGCAAGAGCCGCGCGCCCCTTATCCGCACCGGCAACCTGGAGGATGATCTGGAGTTGCTCAAAGACGCGGACCTGGTGGTGGAGGTCGTAATTGAGAACCTGGCGATCAAGCAGGCCCTGTTTGAGAAGATACTGCCCCACATGAAAGACACGGCAATCATCGCTACCAACACCTCGGGAATCCCTCTGAAAGACATCGGCGCGAAATTCAGCCCCGGGGTCAAGAAGCGCTTTCTGGGCATGCATTTTTTCAATCCGCCCCGATGGCTCAAGGTGCTGGAGGTTATTGCCACGGAGGACACCGATCCGGAACTGACCAATTTTGCATGCGAATTCGGAGAATCGGTTCTGGGCAAGGGGGTGGTGGTCTGCAAGGATACCCCTAACTTCATCGCCAACCGCGTGGCCGCCTTCGACCAGTTGTTCATTCTGGATTACGCCATGAACAACGGCTACACGGTGGAAGAGGTGGATGCCATCACGGGCCCCCTCATGGGCAGACCCAAGACCGGCATCTACAAGCTCAACGATCTGGTGGGCCTGGACACCAATTTCCATGTGGTACAAAATCTTTACCCGGATGTTCCCCACGACGAGGACCGTGAAATTCTCCGCTCGGAAAAGGTCATGCGGGTCATGAAGACGATGGTGGACAAGGGCTGGCTGGGCCGCAAGACGAAGGGCGGATTCTACAAGCTCATAAAGGGACCCGGCGGAAAAAAATCATTTGAGGTGGTGGATCTTGAAACCCTCACGTATCGTCCCCAGGAGAAACCGGATCTGCCGGGAATCAAAGAGGCAAAGGGCATCCGGTCTCTGCCGGAAAGGCTGCGCCGCCTGGTTCGGATGGACGACAAGGTGGGCAAGCTTGTATGGGCAACCATCAGTAATATCCTATCCTATTCGGCCAAACGCATCCCCGAGATCTCGAACGACCTTGTCAGCATAGACAGGGCCATGACATGGGGATACGGGCATGACATGGGCCCGTTTGAAATTTGGGACGTCCTGGGCGTGTCTGAGACCGTCGACCGTATGGAAAAGGAAGGGGTCACGGTTGCCCCCTGGGTCAAAGAGATGCTCAAAGCGGGCATTACATCCTTTTACGGGGAAAAAGGAGAAACTCCCGTTTATTACGACGCAGCCTCCAAGGGCTATAAAGAAGTTCCGGTAAGCCCGAAGACTATTAGCCTTAAAGCTTTGAAAGCGCAGAACAAAACCATAAATAAAAACCCGAGCGCCAGCCTGATAGACCTGGGCGACGGCGTGGCCTGTCTGGAATTCCACTCCAAGATGAACGCCCTGGATGGCGACATCGTGGAGATGATCAATTTTTCGGTTGCAGAAGTGGAAAAGAACTTCAGAGGTCTGGTTGTGGGAAACCAGGGCGACAACTTCAGTGTGGGCGCCAACATATTCAACATCTTGATGGCCGCCAAGGAGAAACAGTGGGATCTAATTCATCAGGGCGTATCGGAAATGCACAAGGCGCTCGGCAGCTTTCGCTTCTGCTCAAGGCCGGTGGTGGCTGCACCCTATGGAATGGCCCTGGGGGGCGGTGCCGAGGTCTGCATGGGAGCGGACAGGATTTGTTCCCACGGCAATCTGTTCATGGGCCTGGTGGAAGTGGGCGTAGGCCTGATTCCCGGAGGCGGCGGATGCAAAGAACTACTCAGGAGGGTGGTCTCTCCGATAATGGCCAAGGCGCCGGCAACCGATCCCATGGCCTTTTTTCAGATGGCCTTTGAGTTGGTTGCCCAGGCAAAGGTGACCACAAGCGCTCTTGAGGCCCAAGAGTGGGGTTTTCTGTCCAAACAGGATCGAATCGTCATGAACGCCGATCACATTATCCACAACGCCAAGGAGATGGTGATGCACATGGACCGCATGGGGTACATTCCGCCTGTGCCCGGAAAAGTCTATGCCGTGGGCAACAGGGGTATTGCAGGTGTTCAGATACTGCTCCAGAGCATGCGAAAGTCCGGTTATATCAGTGATCACGACGTCACCGTCGCAGGCCAACTGGGTTATGTCATGTGCGGTGGGGCGTTACAGACGCCAAGGTGGGTCGATGAGCAATACATCCTGGATCTGGAACGCGAGGCTTTCGTATCCCTGTGCGGCGAACCCAAAACGCAGGATCGCATCGAACATATGCTCAAAACCAACAAACCCCTGCGCAACTGATATTGACATTCCAAAGAAAGGAGAAATCAAAAATGAAAGAAGCAGTTATTGTGGGATATTTGAGATCCCCCCTTTCCCGCTCAAGACCGGGCAGTCCGGAACGTGCCGCCCGTGATGTATATAACACCCTCAGGATGGATGAACTGGCGGCAGATGTGGTCAATGAGCTTGTAAAGCGTACGGGAATAGAAAAGGGAGACGTGGACGAATTCCTTTCAGGGTGCGCCCTCGGTGTGGGTGAAAACTGGAGCTGGGGCGGCAGGACCATTCCCCTGCTGGCTGAATTTCCGGTCACGGTGCCGGCAAAAATGATAGATCAGCAGTGCTGTTCGTCCATGGCCACCATCCAGATCGGCGCCATGGAGATCATGCTGGGCTATTCCGACGTGGTTGTTTCCGTGGGCATAGAGCACATGACACACATTGCCATGGTAAACAACCCCATGATCCAGCCCTCGGGGAAATTCGTGCTGGACCCCCGCTACGATGAGAGGGATCTGGCCACTGCCCTGAACATGGGCCTGACTGCGGAAAAGCTGGCGGAAAAAAGCGGCATTTCCAGAGAGGAAATGGACCGCTGGAGCGTGCGGAGCCATGAACTCTCGGTCAAATCCCTTGAAGAGGGTTTTTTCAAGGATGAAATAATGCCCGTAACCGTGCAGACCGCCGATGGGGAAGTCACCCTGGAAAGCGATGTCTCCATACGAAAGGGCGCCACCCTGGAAGGCATGCAAGGGCTCAGACCTGCTTTCAAGGTAAACGGCGTCATCACGGCGGGTAACTCCTCGCCAGTAAACGCCGGTGCATCGGCCATGATCCTCATGAGCAAGGAGGCGGCCCGCAAGAGGAAATTAAAGCCCCTTGCAACCATTCGTTCCATGGCATCCGCAGGCGTGGAACCCAGCCTCATGGGCGAGGGACCCGTTCCCGCGAGCAACAAGGTCCTGAAAAACGCGGGACTCAAAATGGAGGACATAGACCTCTGGGAGATCAATGAGGCATTTGCCATTGTAACACTCAACGCCATCAAGGAACTTAACATTGACCCGGACAGGGTCAACGTAAAGGGTGGCGGCATCGCCCTCGGCCACCCCCTGGGGGTTACGGGGACGCGCCTGGTGGGAACGCTAGCCCGCATATTGAACCTTCAAGGCAAGCGCTACGGCTTGGCCACCGCCTGCATCGGCGGAGGCCAGGGGTCGGCCACCATCATCGAACGCGAGAACTACGACTGGTAAATCCGCTCAGTTATCATTTCCATTACCATCCCCTTACGGATGGTAATGGATTGCCCAAGGAGATCAACATGAAAAAAGGAGTCGGGATTCACAACCAGGATCCCTCCGCATCGGTGGCCCTGACCCGATGGGAAGACAGCGGCAGCGCAGTGGAAGATGCCCTTGACCAGTGCGAGGCATTAAAGGGATTTGATCCAAACATGAAGGTATTTATCAAACCGAATCTCGTGGAATACCTCACCACGGTCAAATTCTCACCTTACGGCATTATTACCTCATGCACGGTGCTTGAAGCCCTTGTCCGGTATCTGAAGGACGCCGGCGCAAAGGACATCACCATTGCAGAGGCGGCCCTTGAGAATAAGGAATTCGGATGCGGCACAAAATCCACCTATAATGCACTTAACTACGCCCACCTGACCGATAAGTACGGCGTAAAGCTAATAGACCTCAACGATGAGCCTTTTGAAAAAACCGGCCTCGGGGGCTTCTCCCTCAGCATATCCAAGACCATACTGGAGGAAGCGGGTTTTTTCATCAACGTACCCGCGCTCAAGACCCACGAGCAGACCAGGGTCACCCTCGGGTTCAAGAACAACAAGGGGTGTCTGAACAGTAAATCCAAATCCATATGCCATCACAAAAAACGGCCCCTGGACGATTTCGTGGCGCGTTTAGGGGAGAGACTCTATCCCCATTTGACGCTAATCGACGGCATCTACTCCCTGGAAAACGGCCCCATGCACATGGGAAAAGCCCACAGGGAAAACATTATCATTGCTGGCCGCGACATGTTCAGCTGCGACTGCCTGGGATCCTATCTCATGGGGTTTGATCCTTCTGAAATAGGGCATCTGGCCATGTTCGCCGAGAACCATGGCCGCAGCCTCAAGGTGGAGGATATCGACGTCAAAGGTCTCAACCCCGCAGACAACGTACATGCCATCCAGTGTTTCGACTACGACGACCCCTGGTACACCGGGGAAGACGTGGAACCAAAGTTTTTCACCAACCAGGGCGTGAAGGGCTTCAGGATGCCGCACCCGGGACAGACCCTCTGCACAGGATGCTCCATGCTCTTCCCTTTGAGCGTACTCTTTATCATCACTGCCAGCATCCTTTCAAAAGGGGCGCCCTATGACGATTATGAATTGCTGGGAGGCAAGAATACAACGCCTTCCGGGCATGCCAAAAAAACCTTTCTACTCGGGGACTGCATCATTGCGGCCAACCGCAAAGGCGAGGGGATTCAAGAAGCCATTCCCATCCCCGGTTGCCCTGCCAGTTTTGAGCATATGGTGAACACCTTTAACGAACACGGCATCAAGTTCAATGGGATGAAAACACTTCAGTTCTACTTTGGCAGAAAAGCAGAGAGCTATGCCAAGAAAGGCGACATGTATTCACTCAAACACTTTGAATTTGGAAACGTATAGGCATGGTCTCATAATTTTATTGTATCTCCAACTTTAAAACGATCACTGAAAGGAGAATCGCTCATGTCGGACAAGGATTTCAACTGGAAGGCGTTTCAGAAGCACCTCAGGTACACCGATGAGGAACTGGCGGTATTTAAAGCGGACCCAAAGCGCTTTGCAGCCGCCAAAAAGCTCTTCAGCCCGGACATCATGAAAAAAGATCTCATCATCGAGGTCGTCGAATCCCACGGATGCAGCACCGGCCTCAAGCCCGGCGACAAACTGTTCTTCCGGGGACTGGCCATTCTGGACCTCAAGCGTAGCTGCACCAACTGGTGCGCGCACGCCATGGGACCCATTCCGATGCTTGCCACACTGGTGCAGGACAGATTCGTATCGGGCCTCGACATAAACGATATGCTCTACGACCACTTCAGCTGCGGCGACGTGGGGCCCATGCGACATGGGTGGGGACAGATTATTATGAAGGCCTACGTAGCCGACAACCCGGGCCAGTAACAGGATTTTAGGAACACGGGCCTTGTCCCTTGGTGGGGAGAAAAAGAATTCAATGGGAGGTGTGCGGAAGAGATTGCCGCAAATGCTTTTTTTCCGGAAAGCGGCGATGCAAGCTTTGTCGTCAGGTAGGTCATAAGCCCCAAAGGCGTGACTTATCTCTGACAGGAGAAACCTTGAAAAAAGGGGGGAAACACCTCGGGCCGGTGTGGTTTATACCGGGTGAAAACGGTGGATATATCTGGAGGACTTGATTCAAAATCTGGCGTTCGCTTAACAGCGAAATTTGCAGGGTCTAAAATTAAAAATCACCAACCACGTCCACAGGACGTGGTATGAGGAAGCCCTCTCAAAGGGGGGCAAAAAGCCCTATATGCCAAATAAGAGCTTCCATAAAACTGCCGGTGGATCTTCAAACTTATTTCGGAGGCGCATTAGAACACCCCCAAAACTGCGGCTTGCCGCTTTAGGTGTCTGGTCCCAAGCTCTAATACCATGGTTATCGCACTTTACCTTCCCAACTGGTACAAATTTTGACATCGAGTATTTGGGAAAGCAAAAACTTTGGATACTGGGATTTCTTTGTAGG
>Ga0075112_1000018_pt1 | contig 76973 bp, 68 predicted proteins | sample AntAceMetag02UKF_FD_69783 | JGI IMG/M metagenome (GOLD analysis project Ga0075112, IMG submission 69783) | Saline lake microbial communities from Ace Lake, Antarctica - Antarctic Ace Lake Metagenome 02UKF | ecosystem: Environmental > Aquatic > Non-marine Saline and Alkaline > Saline | place... | reverse complement strand
GAATGCCCCTTAAAGGAGCGGATCTCACGACCTGACGATATATCCCATAGCCTTAGGGTTTTATCCCCGCCTCCAGATAGAGCATGCCTGCCATCAGAGCTAAAAGCAACGGAGTTGACGGAACCGGAATGTCCCTTGAAGGAGCGAACCTCACGACCCGACGATATTTCCCATAGCCTTAGGGTTTTATCCCCGCCTCCAGATAGGGCATACTTGCCGTCTGAGCTAAAAGCAACGGAGTTGACAAAAGATGAATGCCCCTTAAAGGAGCGGATCTCACGACCCGATGATATATCCCATAACTTCAGGGTCTCATCCCCGCCTCCAGATAGGGCATACTTACCATCTGGGCTAAAAGCGACAGATTGGACGTCAAAGAACCCGGAATGCCCCTTAAAGGAGCGGATCTCACGACCTGACGATATTTCCCATAGCTTTATTATATCCCTGCTTCCGGATAAAGCATACTTACCATCAGGGCTGAAAGTGACGGAGCTGACAGAAAAGGAATGCCCCTTAAAGGAGCGGATCTCACGACCTGACGATATTTCCCATAGCTTTATTATATCCCTGCTTCCGGATAAAGCATACTTACCATCTGGGCTAAAAGCAACGGATGCAACATCAGCGTAATCCCACTTAGTGGAATGCCCCTTAAAGGAGCGGATCTCACGACCCGACGATATTTCCCATAGCTTTAGAGTCCTATCCCAGCTTCCGGATAGGGTGTACTTACCATCAGGGCTGAAAGCGACGGAATAGACCTGTTTGGAATGCCCCTTAAAGGAGCGAATCTCACGACCCGACGATATTTCCCATAGCCTTAGGGTTTTATCCCCGCTCCCGGATAAAGCATACTTACCATCTGGGCTAAAAGCGACGGAATAGACATTTGCGAAATGCCCGGAATGCCCCTTAAAGGAGCGGATCTCACGACCTGACGATATATCCCATAGCTTTAGGGTACCATTCCCACTTCCAGATAGGACATACTTACCATCTGGGCTAAAAGCGACAGATTCGAAACCAATAAGAAGCACTGATCCACCGCCATACCAATCAAAGGAGCGAATCTCACGACCCGACGATATTTCCCACAGCTTTATTGTTTCACGACTTCCGGATAAAGCATACTTACCATCTGGGCTAAAAGCGACGGAATAGACAGCTCCGAAGGAATGTCCCCTAAAGGAGCGAATCTCACGACCCGACGATATTTCCCATAGCCTTAGGGTTTTATCCCCGCCTCCAGATAGGGCATACTTACCATCAGGGCTGAAAGCGACGGAATAGACAGCTCCGAAGGAATGTCCCCTAAAGGAGCGAATCTCACGACCCGACGATATTTCCCATAGCTTTAGGGTACCATTCCCACTTCCAGATAGGGCATACTTACCATCAGGGCTGAAAGCGACGGATTTGACATCATCGGAGTGCCCCTCAAAGGATCGAATCTCACGACCTGACGATACATCCCATAGTTTTAGGGTGTGATCCTCGCTTCCAGATAGGGCATACTTACCATCTGGGCTGAAAGTGACGGAGCTGACCGCGTCGGAATGTCCCAACTGAATAACGGTTGCCATGCCTTTACTAACCAGCGCACTGTTTAGCTTGCCGTCAGAAATATCCGCAGGGCCCGAAAGATTGTGGCCTTGAGCATTGTTTTGGATGGGGGACACCGGCTGTGATGTTTGGTGCGACTTTAGGTGCGGCTTTTGCCTCACAGGCTGGTCAACTTTGAAGCGCTGGGAAATTCCGGATTGCCCTGAACTATGCTCAAGGCCAGGTCCGCCAGCAGGATGCTCACTATCCTGATAAACATGGAAATGCCAAAACCCGACAAGAATAATCAGAACAAAAATGGTGATCAACAAGGGTATTTTGAATCTCAAAACAATGGCACCCCAAATTTATCGATGTTCAAACTCCAAGACATACACACAATCATCGCATATATCTGCAAGTCTTTTTCCCATGGTCGAAAAAAGATTGCCCTCCCACGAAATCTGAACCGGCTGGTCATCCACAATCTCTGCCGGACCACGCCGTTTAAAAAGCGTTTTCAGCTTTTCTTGAGCAGTGGCTATCTGTAAGTCCGCATCCCTTTTTCTTGCGCTTAGCAAATCGTTATAAAGCTCTTCAATCGCCCTGTTTTCTTCCTTTGAGACAATAAAATAGAACCGTTCCAAACCCACCTGCCAGTCCAGCTTAAATGCCTTTTTAGGACTGGGAAGGGTGTATGTTTCCCCCCCCTTTACTGGATTAAAATTGTTTACCTGCACACCCCCAAAATTCTTCATGGGAAAAAGCTGAAAAATCTGACCTGAGCTGTCCACCTGAAAAAGATAAACATAGCAATCTTTGTCAGGGGTAACAATGATCTTATAGTGATCTCCGGAGTTAAGGACCTCATTCTCTCTAATTGGCCTAAGCTCACCAACTCCACCCGGTCGATAAACATAGTTGATTTGAAATGTGGTGGGCTCATTATCATCTAAGCACATTAGAACGTTCTTCGCCAACCTTGATTTGCTGATCGTTTTGGATATTGACGCCAGTATCCTGGCGCCATCTTCTCCCTCACCGCTCCTAATTTCCAGTGCTCTGATGGTTAAATCAAAGGAATCTTCCGCATCCTGCCAAGTACCGGTGATGAGGATGTCTGATTTTCCCAGCAGATCTGTGAAGACATCGAAATCACCCGTCCCTTCCTTTCTTGAAATCAAATACTCCGTTTCAATGGCATCCAGATTATGGCGAGACATGATCTGGTATTTTGATTTTGATATGGGTCTATACCTGTCAAGCTCCGAAGTGATTCTGTTGGCCAGGAGGAGGGAAAGATCTTTACAACCGGCATTCGTTGATGCATCGGCAAAACCCAGGACCGCGAGTTTTTTGCCCTGAAGTTTTTCGGCATAAGTCAATTTTTCCAGAATGCTCAGGGTTGCCCCGGAGATAGCGCTTTCAAAATCTTCCGATGCTCGTCCGGAAAGGGGACAAAAAATAAGAATGGCGGTCATAACCAGAGTAATCGCAGGCAGCCTATGGAATATAACATTGCTTTTCATGGGACCCCCTTCGGTAATTGCGTTTTTCGACAAGGCAATCCTTCTCGATTCATAGTCTATATAATAAAACAGAGGATGTTTTGAACAAAGGCAGAAAAAGATATCAAGGCTCGTGGCTTTCCGTTTCCATCCTTTGATGGGTCTTGGCTTTTATAGGGAAAAGAAGTTAAACTCCCAACAGGTCAGGGCATGCCCGGTTGGGAGCATGACACACACATTTTGTTTTGTTCTTCCATAAGATCAGCTCACTAATAGAGGTTGGATGGTTGGCGAGAATATCTGTGAACGATGAAATGATAAAAACCGTCTTCTGTCAAGAAAAAATACGGGTTCAAATATCTTGTTGCCTCAAATATTGCGACATATGAAGCGTCCACCTTGGCGCAGCATCTTGCTGCTTTGTGGATTTCTCGGCGTTCTCTTCCTGGTGTATCTCGCATGGTCTCCCGGCAAACGTGTGCTTGACGGCAGGCACAACCTCGGAACCAACGGAATCTGGCTACAGCATGGCTGGCTGGGAGATGATTCGTGGTTCCAGCGGTATCGGAAGGACAAGACCCTTTTCCGAAACGATCGGAAGATTCAATCCCTTGCCGATCTCTTGGGTAACCACCGCGTGAAATATGTTTTCCCCCATGTTTGTCCGTCCAGCCCCAACGGGGAGATTGCCCCGGTGGATCCGGTTCAAACTGAACGGTTCTTAGACCATTTCGGAGAATTCGCAGTCATCCCGTGGATCGGCGGTGTTCTTGATGTTCACTGTTCACCGGAATCCTTACAGTGGCGAGCAAACTTTGTCTCCTCCGTGTTGGATCTTCTTAAGAATCATCCCAGACTTGCCGGTGTGCAGGTCAACATCGAGCCGATGCCGGCAGGGAACCCTGATTTCCTCACCCTGCTGGATGAACTCCGTCAGGCAATGCCTGCGGGGAAGATTCTGTCTGTGGCGACATACCCACCACCGACTCTGTGGCACCCGTTTCCCGAGGGTCACTGGGAAGAGTCGTACTTCAGGCAAGTTGCCAAGCGCGCCGACCAACTGGCCCCCATGATGTACGACACCGCCATCATGCTCCCCAAGATTTACCAACATCTCATGTCCGGCTGGACCTCAGAAGTCCTGCACTGGGCAGGCAGCACACAGGTCCTCCTTGGTATTCCAGTGTACGATGATGCCGGGGTCGGATATCATTTCCCCCATGTGGAGAATTTACAGAATGCCCTGGCTGGCATTCACGCAGGATTGAGCAGGTACGAGACACTCCCCAGGAACTACGCCGGGGTCGCCATCTATTGCGAATGGGAAATGGACCCGCAGGAATGGAACTATTTCAAGCAGGAATTCGCCGGAAACCTATAGTCCATTTGCCCAAAACGGATGGACGTTGTTTTATCATGCCTCGCTATACGCAACCAGATCGGGATCAGAAGCTTTTGCCGGCACAGCTCCGTTTCAAGTTAGCCGAGCAACCGCCGCCCAGAATTGCGGCCAACCCGGTCTGTGCTGGAAAATCCAGAAAAGGATCTGCAGTTCCGACCTTTTGAACCCCGGTTATGTAATTTCATGCACTTACCACCTATAAATCTTTTCTAAAAGCCTCCAAAACCCCCGGCAGGGCCTCCACCAGATACAACGGCAACGACAGCAAAGTAAAAGATACCGGAACACTGACTCCGTCCAACAGAACCGAATGGGTCAGAAAACGCTTTTCCGGCAGATTCAGATCAAACCGGACGCACAGGGGCGATTTCTTACGCGCGGCAAACTGATGAAGGCTTTTCAGGGTTCCGCTTTTTCCGGCTTTCACTTCAATGGGGACCACCAGGTTTCCGCTGGATGTCACATAATCGGTTTCCGCATTGGCGGTTTTCTGTTCCCGCAACCAGTAGGTTAAATGCGGCGCCTCAAGCGGCTGGAGCAAATGTTGACCCACGAACTGTTCCGCCAGCTTTCCTTCATTGACAAGGTTGTCGCCATCCAGGGCATTGAGCGCAATCCAGTCCAAACCGGTAAGGTAAGACGCCAGCCCCACATCCATGAAAATCAGCTTATACACATTTTCGTGAATGTCGGCTAAGAGCGGCACGCCCGAACAGCTGCTGTGAAAAACCTGGTGGCATACCCGGGCCTTCACCAGCAGATCGATGGCTGCTTTCACGTTTCGGGACCGGTCCTCCCTGCTGATGTTGCTGTATTTCACCTTCTGTCCGATGATACGAGGAATCTGCCTGAAAACCTTTTGCATCAATGCCAGGTCCTTTTGTTTGGCATATTTGGAAAAATCATCCTGGTAGGTCCCGGCAATGGACCGGTGCACCGCTGTCACTTCGGTGACGGCATTTCCTTCCGCAAATGCTGCTACCGCTTCCGGCATGCCTCCCACAAACAGGAATTCCCGCTGTCGTTTGATCAACTTTCGGTGGACGGTGACCGGTATGGCAGCATCTATTCGGAAGGCGGATATGGTAGAGACAAGCGCCGGTTCTACAGCCGCAAGGAACTCGCTGAAAGTCATGGGTCCCAGATGGTAGTATTCAATGCGGCCTACGGGCATTGAAAAATGGTGGTCGGCGAGGGCAAATTCAAGCAGGGATCCGGCTGATATCACGGGGAGATCGGGCATTTCTTCATAGAAGTATCGAAGGGCCTGTATGGCATGAGGGGTCGCCTGGATTTCATCCAAAAACAAAAGGGAATCGAGGGATCGTATTTTCCGGCCTGTAAGAGCATTCAGTTCCTGAACAATTAACCCCATGTCGAGGGATTTGAAAATCTCGTCCAGATAAAGGTTTTGCTCCAGGTTGATTTCATTTAAAATCAGCCCTTTTTGAGCCGCAAAATGACGGACCAGAGTGGATTTACCCACCTGGCGGGCGCCTCTAAGTACCAGAGGTTTCCGATTTTTTTTTTGATACCAGTTATTCAGGTGTTTTACAGCATGTCGATCTAGCATTGGTCCAAACAACCCCTTGTTTTTGCCAATAACTTACCGGTAAAGGGGTGTGCTGTCAACTGTTATTTCAAGTAAATAATCCAGAATTGGGTTTAAGTGTTGCAATCTAAAAGAATTCCCCTGCGGCACTCCCCAAAAAAACTGCATTGGTCATCCCATTCCCATTTCAACGCTTCCACGCGTCCATTCGTTCTTACTGGAATCGAACAAATCGAAACCATGCTGATCTCCCCGCCTAAAGAGTCGGTTCGTACCTTTTATGCCGATGCAGAGGATAAAGAGAATTTATGACACCTCCTCCCCAAATGCCCGGGAAGCGAGTTCCCGTTTTCTCGGGCGGTAGGTATTGTCCTCCATTTCTCTTTTGGATACCTGCTGAAGCAGTTTGAACATTTTGAAAGACTGAGATTCATCCCTGTAGAAGGCATCCCAAGCGTAGTGGTAAAGCTCCTGGAGTTTTTCAGGGGACATCTGCGCCGGTTGATAAACCACCCTATCTGCGGAATATTCGTTCCAGTCATAGGATAGTATCCTTTTCTGCCTGTGCAGATCATCAAAAGCAGTCGTATGGGGGAAAGGCGTGAGAACGGTAAATTCAGCCAGATCCAGTTCGATCTCCAAGAGGAAATCAATCAGTCTTTTTATGGAATCTTCGGTGTGCTCATCCAGACCCAGTAGAATTGTCCCCTCAACTCCGATCCCATGGTCATGGTATCGTTTGATTCTTTCCCTGATATAGTCGGAAGTATCAAAAACTGCCTGATAAACATACCATGCACCTGCCTGTGCCGCCAGGTCGAGGACACGGGGCTTATCTTCAATGGGGTGGCTACACCATTTCTTCTTCAAGGGAATCATCTCCCTGAAAAGATCAAGTTCCCATTGCGTGTCCTGGGCAAGGGAATTATCGACAATAAAAAGCCTGTTGTTGTCAATAGAGGCCATCTCAGCGACGGACTTTTCAATAGGTCTCGGCCTGAATTCACGTCCTCCGAGATAAGCCACCGCGCATGGATAACAGTGGAAACGGCAACCCCTCGACGCATGCACCAAGTCCACCATCTGCACCCCTTTGTAATTATACAGCGGCCGGTTCAGGATATCCCTTCTTGCCGTCCCCACAATCTCGATGGGAGGCCTGTCATCTAAATAATCATACACTCTCTGGAGGCTACCTGCATGGAAATCGGAAAAGACCTTTTCCATGCGACTTTCGGCCTCACCGAGAAAAACCGAATCGGCGTGCTTTTCCGTTTCTTCAGCATGAAGCATTGTAGCAATACCACCAAAGATCACCTTGGTTCCTCTTTTCCTGTATAAATCCCCAATCTCCCAACCCCGTTTGACCTGGACGGTCAACATCATCGATATACCGACAAAGTCAACCGGATCATCGAAATCAATTTCTTCGAGATTCTCATCTATAAAATCGACTTCCACGGTTTCAGGCAGGGCTGCAGCAAACACAACCGGGCCGTGGGGTGGAAGATGGAATTCAGTCTGGCCCTCCAGCTTTGCCCATTTTGGATAAATAAGTTTAAATTTCAAAAAGTGCTCCTTTTATTTCTGCAGTTCTCTGCGACTCTGTGTCTCTGCGAGATGTTTGTTTTTCGTCAGTCGCCTGGCTTCAATCAAGCGCAATCTTAAGCTATACCCATATTCTCCATAAGCCGTCAGTTCCAATTCCGACGGGATGAACGAATTGTTTTTCATTCCGGGAGGCCTATCTAATCCGGTACTCACAGAACGTTTCAGATGTTTATCCTCATATTGATGGATATCCCACGATTTATCCGGGTGGACCCGAACATCTTCAACCGTTTCATTGTCCATTTCATAACGACAGGTGATGGAACCATTCTCTGACATTGCCGAACCGGTTATCTCCCCTGAAGGCTTGAAAAAGATAAGGGTAATATCCTTCATCAATCCTTCGGCAAATGCTTCCGATTCAAACGGCGGGACCTTCCTGTCCACATGAATCTCCTGATCGTAGGTGGCATCAAACAGAACAAAGCCCTCCAGGGTCATAATCACACAGTGAACGACTTTTCGTTCAGGATATACATTGGTTACACCGATAACGGAAGAGCTTCCCCCCATTGCCAGTTTTGCCTCAATGGAGTGGATAAACTGCCAGCTTTCGGTAACAAATGGGGCAGCGCACCTGGACGCACTTCCCGGAATGGTAGAAGAAGAAAGCGGCGCAAGCCTGTGGGATTGGCTACAGGAAACACCTGCAAGGAGAATTGCCAAATAGAAAATTCCCGGAAACCTCCATCGTGACCAATATTTTTCCATGAATGTACATTCCCTTATTTCTTCGTAAACAGGGATTCCTGAAGATCTTCATTAACCCGTACGTTCTCGAATCGAATGATCGTAAAGGAATCGTCTCCTTCGTATATGGCAACGGATTGAATGACACCGGGACGATCGGAAGGAAGCAATTCAATTTTGCTGATGAATTTTGAAAGGGATGGTGCCTTGGGGATCAATACGATCATTCTCTCATCCAACACGGTCGCCTCAAAATCAGGGTTATCACGGAAATTACCGCTCAACCAGAGGGAGATCTCTCCCATAACCACCTGCATCCCCTGAATACCCGGCCCGTTGTCTTCGCGATAACCATTCTTCCCTTTTAGAAATTGTCGGATTTCCCCGTTGTGCATCAACAGGATGCTGCCAACCGGCTCCCTGTATTCCCAACGCAGAGAACCAGGTTTATTAAAGTAAAATAATCCTTTTGAAACAAGTGGTTGTACAAGTATCCTCAAGTGCTTTTCCTGCACAAAATCCGCACTCAGACTTCGTACAGTTTTTGCCTTTTCACTAAACTTTTCCAAATCGCCACTCCAGCCAAGAAACACACTGGAGATCAGGCACACGGCGGCAATCTCAAACAACCTATTCAAAGGCCTCCTGCTCCCCATAATCACGCCATCCCCCCGTTCACGGAAATTACCTGACCGGTAACGTACGACGCATCCTCAGAACAAAGAAATTTCACAACCTTTGCCACTTCCACTGGCCTTCCCACCCTGGCCATTGGAATCATCTCTTTGATGACACCTCTTGGAAGTTTACGGATCATGTCGGTCTCAATCAATCCCGGCGCAACCACGTTCACTCGCACCCCAAGCCTCGCCACCTCGGTAGCAATGGCCCTGCTGGTTCCGATAAGTCCGGCCTTGGCGGCAGAATAGTTGGCTTGCCCCCTGTGTCCGATAAGGCCTGAAACAGAGGAAATGGAAACAATGGAGCCTTTTTTGGCAGCCACCATTTTTTCCAGAATTGGACGGGTAACGTTGTAAAATCCCTTCAGGGTGGTATTGATTACAGAATCCCACTCGTCTTCAGTCATAAAAATGAACAGGCCGTCCGAGGCAATACCCGCATTATTCACGAGTACATCGATATGTTCAAACCGCGAGATTATTTCCGAAAGAGCAGATCCAGCCTCTTCTACATCAGAAACGTCAAACCTGCAAATCTCTCCGTCTCCACCATTTTCCTGTATAGCATGAAGGACCTCTTCGGCTGCATGTTCATCAGAACGGTAGTTCACGATGATGTAGAACCCATCCCCTGCCAGTTCCAGACTGATGGCGCGTCCTATTCCTCTGCCTCCGCCTGTTACAAGGGCAATTTTTTCCGCCCTTTGTGTTTCCATAATGTCCCCTTTATTCCGCCTCTATAACCTGCAGGGTCACCTTTCCCAACAAGTTTCCATCTTTTGTAGTCGTGCCCGTAATCTCATGATAATTGTCATATTCGAAGATCTCTCTGGAATCGGTTATCAGAATGCTATTCACATCAATTTTCCCACAATGAAAAACAGCTTCCCGAATACCAACCAACCAGCCTTTCCCCACACAATCCTCACCTTCTTTCTCTGATTTTCGCCAACCCAGAAATACCGTAGCAGTTTGCGCAACCAACTCGAGCAAAACGATGGGGCTCACGGAATCCCCCTGACAAAGCGGCCACTTTTTCGTGACCACGCATTCTGTAATGGCCCAGTTCTCGCCCAGATCAACCACTTTCTTGACCAGCCTCATGGGCTCACGATGAGGCATGAATTTGTCCATATTCATTTTCATGTCCGATAACCGATCGTATAATCTATTGATTTCAAAAGGAAACCATGCTTGGAAATTGAGATTGACCGAAAAAGGAAATGATGATAGATTGTATTCTTTTACGACATTTTTCCTGCTCTGTAAAGCAGCAACACACATAAATTAGCGCTTCCGAATGGGATTTCGAATTGGACTGTGGATACTGAGTATGGCATCTTGCCACGGTTTTCCATAACGCCCAGATTCGAAAAATCCACGGGCGCCGGTCCCATAAGGAAAAATCTATGGATAGATTGACAGACGAACTAAGACATAAGATTGTCACAACACTGAATCTTGAAGAAACGGCGCCTGAAGACATTGCTGAAAATGACCCATTGGTCGGAGGAGAACTTGGTCTTGATTCCATTGACATCCTTGAACTGGTCATGATGATCGAAAAGGATTATGGTATAAAAATAGACAATAGAGAATTGGGTGCAAAAGTATTTGCCACCTTGAAATCGTTGGCTCAATATATACGGGAAGAAGCCCCTGGAGCGTCGGATTGACGAGTGTTCGCGCCTACATTACCGGAATGGGACTGATTACCCCTGTAGGAAAAACTGTTGCAGAAACAGAATTTTCCATCATGCATGGACACAGGGGGTTCAAGCGATTATCCATTTTTCCAAACTTGTGTGATGACACTTACCCCGTGGGAGAAATTCGCGGTTTACCTTCTGCCAAAGGCTTGCCGCGGACACATGTTCTCGCACGGATCGCCGCCGAACAAGCTATGGCGGGGGCGGAAAAACCGCCCGGCGCCATCATCATGGGAACAACTACGGGAGGAATGGCTGAAACCGAAAAAAATCTTCGGAAGCATGAAAAGTCCCCTGAGTTCTACAAATATCACGCTGCCGGCTCCGTTGTCGATTACCTTGCTTCAATCTTTGGGTGTAAGGGGCCTGTAATCACCGTCTCAACAGCCTGTTCCTCCAGCGCCGCCGCCATCAAGGTTGCTCTCGAAATGCTGAGGCAAAAGAAGATAGACAGCGTCCTGGCAGTGGGAGCGGACTCGCTGTGCCACTTGACCTATTACGGGTTTAAATCACTCCAGTTGGTTGACGCTGAATGGGCAAAGCCGTTTGATCTAAACAGAAAGGGAATGACGGTATCCGAAGGAGCAGGGGCTGTTTTTCTCCAGGGAGCAACCCATACTCCAAAAAATGCCATTGCTGAAATTTTAGGAGCCGGTCTGACCTGCGATGCCTACCATCCCGTTTCACCGCATCCTGAAGGCAGGGGGGCCTTGGAGGCAATGAAGACAGCGCTGAAAGATGCAGACGTATCGCCCCTGGATATTGATTATATTAACCTGCATGGAACAGGAACCATCGACAATGACCTTTCAGAATCAGCGGCTGTAAACAGGCTTTTTGAAAAAACGGTTCCCTGTCATTCTTCCATCAAAGGCGCTATGGGGCACTCTCTCGCGGCGGCGGGAATAATCGAAACCATCATTTCCGTGATGGCCATCAAAAACGGCATGGTCCCTCCCAACACAGGTTGCACCGTGCCTGATCCCGCACTCGGATTGAATCCAGCCAGGGAACCCGTAAAAAAGACTATCCGAACGGTCCTTTCAAACTCTTTCGGCTTTGGGGGAAACAATGCCGCAGTCACCATAGGGACCCCGAGAAGACCGGGGAAGGAGAAAGATTCAATTTTGGACCTCCCTTTCACAATTGCAGGCAAATCACTTGTCTCAGGCGCCGGATTCATTACTGAAACCCTGAAGAGTATTTCGCAGGGAAAAGAGTGCACAGGCATCCTGTTGGAAAAAGAACTGACCCGGAACCTTCCGGCAAAAAAAGTGCGACGGATGAAACGATTGCCGAAGATTGTTTTATCTTTGGGAGTTGAAGCCTGCGAAAACTCCAGTCTGGAAGAAAAGCCGGGTTCCCTGTTTTTTGGTACGGGGTGGGGTTCCCTTTCAGAAACGTTTAACTTTACAACACAACTTATCGATTCTGCTGATAAATTCGCAAGCCCTACTGACTTTATCGGCTCGGTTCACAACGCTTCGGCGGGACAGGCCGCGATAGAATTTGACGCCACAGGTCCCAACATCACAACCACGGGAGGGGATTACTCCTTTGAACAGGCCCTTTTGACTGCGAGTCTATTATCCAGGAACTCTAATGATCCTGTACTCGTAATTGGAGCGGATGAATACCATGAGACTCTTTCTCCTCTTTTTGACCGATCATCCCCCGAAGGGACCACCAGGTCGGACGGAGGAGGAGCAATCCTTCTCAAGAGAGAATCGGAACCTTCAGGAATAATCCTGTCCCCGGTCTTCATGGAAAAAGCCTACGGCAATAACAATGCCATCCGCGCACTCATCTCTGAATTCGGGGGGCCGGAAACTATCAATGACCAGTACAGAGCCCTGTTTGTGGGCATTCCTGAATCAGAAAAAGAACGTTGCAACAAACAGTTACATCAATTCATTAAAGACTCGGATTTTAAAGGTTCCATCATAGATTACAGAAGATTTACAGGACAGTTCGCCTCCGCTTCAGCCGTGGCCACCGTATTGGCCGCCACTTTTACGGAATCGGGAAAAATCCCTGAACCTCTTTGCGGCGAAGGCCATTCGGATCTCAACGGAAAAGGGATTCTGGTTTTGGGGTTGGGTCCATATGTTACAGGAATCGGCATTCTGAGCAAAGGTCTCGTGTAAAACTGGTTATTGGTTTGTGAACCGCCAAGACGCCAAGATCGCGAAGCCTTTTTCGAATCGGAACGGACGATTCGAAAAAACAGCCATCATTATTTGTACGTGATCCTTCAGGATAGTTCGGATAGCCTAACCATCCTCCGAAATGCCCGCAGGGCCGATTGCTTTACTGAATCGTCCGTTCCGATTCGGTAAAAAAACTAGATCTTAGCGTTCTTAGCGTCTTGAGCGAAGCCCCGGCGACGGGGCAAGCCCCGGCAACGGGACAAGCCCCGGCAACGGGACAAGCGGGCGGTAAGATCGTGTAAAAGTTTCTTTCTCGATCTGCTCCCGCTTTAAAGCGGGAAGGCGGGGCTTATTATGAAAATATTGCTCATTTCAGCAAATACGGTAAAAACCCCATACCCAGTGTACCCTCTGGGTCTTGATTATGTAGCGGGTGCTATTGGGGATGAACACGATGTGCGGATTCTCGACATGAACGATCCGGTGGACCAAGAAGTGGAGGAAACCGTGATCCAATATGCGCCTGATATTCTGGGTATTTCATTGAGAAATATTGACAGTTCCGAGCACTCTGACAAGGATGGTTTTTTCGGCGCATACCTGCAGTTAGTGAAAACTCTCCGTAAACATTCAAAAGCACCAATCGTGTTAGGAGGAAGTGCATTCAGCCTGTTTCCCGACGAATTGATGGAAACCCTCCAGGCGGATTACGGTATCGTGGGAGAAGGAGAAAGACTGCCCGAGTTGTTAAGGGCCATTGAGGAAGGCAAGACGGACTCTCTGAGCCCTGGAATCCTGAAAGCCGAAATTTTAAAGACGCCGATCTTGAATAAAGACGCAACGAAAACACCCCCCCCCCCATGGGAAAAGCCGTTTAAAAGGGATTTTCTGGGCCAAAAACCCTACAGAGAGTTCTATATCAAGAACGGGGGCATGCTCAACCTACAGACGAAGCGCGGATGCAATTTTCGTTGTATTTACTGCACATATCCGCACATAGAGGGAAAAATCCTCCGGTTCATTTCTCCCGAGGAAGTGGCGGATACAGCCGTGCGCCTTCAAGAAAGCGGCGCCAAATATCTTTTCGTAACCGACTCGGTCTTTAACTCGGATTACCAACACAGCATAGCGGTTGCAGAAGCATTTATTCGGGCAGGGCTCTCGATTCCCTGGGGGGCATTTTTTGCTCCTACAAAGCCGCCGGAGGGTTATTTCAAATTACTTCGTGAGGCAGGACTGACACATATCGAATTCGGGACAGAAGCCTTGTCTGAAAAAATGTTGAAGACTTACAGGAAACCGTTTACCCCTGCTCATGTCGCCCAAACCCATCACAGGGCTGTAGACGCCGGCCTCCATGTTGCCCATTACCTGCTTCTTGGCGGCCCGGGAGAAAACCGGGGTACCGTAAAAGAAACATTGTCCCGACTCGAAAACCTGAAGAAGAGTGTCTTCTTTTTTTTTGTGCTGTGCGCGTTTATCCTCATACGGCACTGTATGATATGGTCGTGGAAAACGGCACAATTTCCAAAAATGAAAGCATCCTCAAGCCCGTATTTTACAGGCCGGAAGAAATCACTACCGACGAAATCATCCATCAGGTAAAGGAGCATGCCAACAACCGGTTCAGCTGGGTCATCGGGTCCGGAGGGAAAATGACCGCAAAAACCATCGCAAAAATGTACAGCCGTGGCCATTCAGGCCCACTGTGGGAACATTTAATCTCGGAGTAATAAAGAACCAGCAATTAGCAATTAGCTTTTAGCCGTTAGCTTAACGATCTCAAATATTTGCATAATTTCTACCAGGATAAGGCATCTCATTTCTCGATGCTAAAAAAGTACTACGATGTAAATAACTATTATTGTGTGGCTAATAGCTTACAACTAAAAGCTAATTGCATCTTTTGGGCGTAATATGAAATGGCATACAACCATAAGCATTGATGAATCTTCCCCGGATAAAGTTAGCATGGAAGTTGAGATAAATGCTTCATCCCCCTGGTATTCCGGTCATTTTCCAAATGATCCGGTTCTTCCTGGCATCGCACAGATCGCCATGGCCTTTGAGGCGATCAAGCATCTGAAGGGAGAGGATGTAAAAATAACCGAAGTAAAAAAAATACGCTTTAAGCAGATCATAAGGCCCAATGATAGACTGATCATCACTGTCTCCCCGGGAAAGGGGAATGCCTATAAATTCAGTATTCTGCTTAAAGGAGAGCTGGCCTGCAACGGCATTCTGTCGGTAGAACATGCAGGCTGAAACATTAGCAATTATGGACTACGCGTTCAATAAGGAGGAAAAATGACGTCAAAAATAGAAACTTCAAGCATCATTCTAAAAGTTGCAGAAATCATGATCGATGAACTCAAACTGGAGGATGTCACACCGGAAACGTTTGATCCAAACCTTGATCTCATCGATGAGGTTGGGATTGACAGCATGGATCTCGCGACCGTTGCACTTGTCCTTCAGGATGACTACGGGATACGAATCGACGAAGACGACTACCCCAAACTCACGACCGTTCGGATGATCGCAGAATATGTAAAAAGCAAGCTGGAATAAGAACCCTGCCTCTGAGTCCCTGCAAGCCCTATATGCTCTAACATATTTCAAACACCTGAAATGCCCTTGCTTAAAAACAGGGGCTTTTCGGGGAATGATCCATCCTTGATCCTTATTCCGCGAATCACAGATCTCCTGTCTGGAAACGGTAAATAAAGCCATGATAAACGATACAGTTCGTAAAGAATGCATGCGTCAATATGAAAGCGCACCCGTCTTTGAACAACGATTGGTACAACTTTGTTCTGTGATGCACGAACCACGCAACAGAACAACCATATTGAAATGCTACAAAAGGACCGGACTTCCTTTTCCCGAAGGGGGATTCACCCAGACCAAACACTTACACCTTATATGAACAGGCTTAAGCAACGAAACCTGTTGGATGAAAAATTCAGGTGCCATCCCCGATTGATTCTGCCCGAGAGCCCCCTTTCCGGGGCCAAACTGGCATTGTTCGGCGAGGTGATTTCCGAACTCCTGGAAAATCGCCACAAGGCCCTTGTCTTCAGCCAGTTTGTGGGGCATCTGAAAATATTGCGGGAGTACCTGGGTGCGAAAAACATCGATTACCGATACTTAGACGGCTCTACCCCGGCCAAAGCCCGGCAGAAACAGGTAGAGCGTTTTCAAAAAGGGGAAGGCGATCTGTTTTTGATCAGCCTCAAGGCGGGAGGCTTAGGCCTCAATCTCACAGCCGCCTCGTATGTAATCCATATGGATCCCTGGTGGAATCCGGCAGTAAAAGACCAGGCCTCCGACCAGGCCCACAGAATCGGCCAACAGCACCCGGTCACGGTCTACAGGCTGGTAACGAGGGGAACCATTGAAGAGAAGATCATTGCACTCCACCGGAAAAAACGGGACCTGGCGGACAGCCTGCTGGACGGCAGCGACATGGCCGGCAGGGTTTCGGCCGAGGAACTGCTGCGGTTGATCCGTGAAGATTGAGGGGTATAACGTCAATAAATCCAAAATAACAACCTCGCTTTTTGATCTGGGCCGTGATAAACTAATTCCCGATATTTTCCTATGCAGAGCTATGGGTTCGCAAATGTTCTGGAGTGTGTAACGAGAAAAACAAAGGAGACATGAATGCGAAAACAAACAGTGACATACTCAACGTCCCTGGACGCCTTGATTGCCGTGGCCAAGCGGCTTAGTGGATACGAAAGCAGGGAGAAGATGGATTCTGAGCAATTCTTTGATCAATACTGTCGAGGACGACAGTCCGATGATGCAGTGTTTGTGGAGTGGGCCAATGATTATCGCCATTACCTGGAACTTCGTTATGAGTTAGAAAGAAAACTCGAAAATGCAGCATAAAGTTCTTGCAAACTACTTTAAACAGGTAGAGCAGGCGATTCTCAAATGCAGCCATGCTTATGTTGAACAGTACACTGAAGAAATCATAACGCCTGAAAGGGCCAATTTGCGGATTCGGATACGGTTTGAAAAAGGACACTTGTTGGAAATCAACGAGGCCGTGGTGGTCCGAAACGGTGTGATTGTTTCCCTCGATTACCGTTATCACTGTCAGGATAAGCACAATCAATTGATTTTTCGCTATGACAACACTCCCCACTTTCCCGGGTTATCGAGTTATCCCCATCACAAGCATCTGCCTGACAGCGTTATTGTTGCCGGCAAACCCCATATTGAGGGGATTATTGATGAGGTGATGCTGGCGATGTCATAGCATCCGGCGGAACTGTTCCGGCCATTAAAACGAAAACTCGCCATGAACCCTTTCCTGTTGCTTTGTAGCTATAATGAAATTTGATAAGGAAACCCTTGAGGTAATGATACAAAAGTCACTGATTTTCTGACACCCCTTTTCAAAGATTATTTCAACTGGCTGGGGCTTTATAATATGATGAATAAAAAGAGCTTTTACGAATTGGCGAGATTTATCACAAGGGAACAGATTGATCCGGAAGTCAGGGAAAAGCTGGAGGCGATTGTTCGGGTATCCTCGGACGCTGGCGTATAACTTTGAGATTTGGGTGGGGAGTAAGCTGGAGTAGGAATAATTCAATTCGGGGCTTATGAGAATGAAAATTCCAAACCAATACAAAGGGAAAGAACAAGCGTTCATCAAACACAGGCTGCTTGAAACATATCTTGAACGTCTCTTTATGATAATCGGCCAGCATGAACACCAAATTAGATACATTGACTGCTTTGCAGGACCGTGGAACACGGAAAGCAATAATCTGAGTGATACTTCCATAGCCATTTCGTTACGCCTGATGAAGGCTTGCCGGGAGAAACTAGAAAAAATGGGCAAAAACGTACGATTCAAGGCCCTTTTTATCGAGAAGGACCCGGGATCGTATGAAAAGCTCGATTCATTTCTTAAGACGCAGTCAACTGAAGGTGTCAGCGCAAACTCTATGTGTGGAGATTTCTATCCGCTCAGATCCAATATTTTGAAATGGTGCGGCAATGAAGATTTCACCTTTTTCTTTATTGACCCGACGGGCTGGAAGGAAGTTGTTGAAATAGAAACATTGCATCCTCTCTTAATGCGAAAACATTCTGAATATCTTATCAATTTTATGTTTGAATTCATTCTGCGCGCTCATAATCAGCCTCTTTTTGAAAGACATATGATGGAGATATTTGGGCAAATTCCGGACACATTCGGATTATCTTCGAAAGAGAGGGAAACCTGTCTAATCGAGCTTTATCGCAGTCAGCTAATAAACGCACATGGGCAAGGCGTTCACAACAGAACCCGTTCCGCTTTCGTTAAGACCCTCGATCCGATCAAAGATCGCACGAAGTATCATCTTGTCTATTTAACTCGGCACCCGCTTGGGATCACGGTTTTCATGGAAGAGTCTGAGAAACTGGATCTGGTTCAGAAATACGTCAGAGCCCAGACAAAGCAGGATCATCGTATTTCCAGAACTGGCCAGAGGGAGTTGTTCCCCGCTGAAGCCGGCATCTTTTGTGCGCGTATGGATTTGGCTGCGGTTAAGGATTATTGGCTGGAAAAATTGACATTCGATCCTAAACGATTCGGAAATGACCAACTGGCTGATATGCTTGAAGAGACAGGTTGGTTTATCAGCGATTTCCAAAAAGCCTTTAATGAGCTCATTGGCGAAGGAAAAGTCAAGAATCTGGATGCGCCGAGAAAACGGCCTGTGCATGCAGTCCATTTTGAAAAAGGAGAATCTTTAATCAAGGTGAAGTTATGAGTACAAAAACAAAAATAGAATGGACAGAGCAGACCTGGAACCCTTCAACCGGTTGCACGAAGGTGTCGCCGGGTTGCAAGCACTGTTATGCAGAAATTATGGCTCGCCGCCTGAAAGCCATGGGCGTCAAAGAATATGAAAACGGGTTTTCCCTTGCGTTGCACCCCCACCGACTGAATGAACCCCTTGCGCGGCGAAAACCAACTATGTACTTCGTCAATTCCATGAGCGACCTTTTTCATGAGGATATCCCTGACGATTTCATTGGACAGGTATTTGAAGTGATGAAAAAAACACCGCACCATACCTTTCAAGTGCTTACGAAACGCGCAAAGAGAATGGCGCATTTTTTGAAGTCCAGAGAGGTTCCGAAGAACGTCTGGGTAGGCGTAACGGTTGAAGATAGGGAGCATGGTCTGCCAAGACTTGAATTATTGAGAAGCATCAAGGTCCCTATCCGCTTTCTGTCTGTAGAGCCTTTGCTTGAGGATCTGAGCGTTGTTGATTTCACCGGTATCCAATGGGCTATTGTGGGCGGTGAATCCGGCCCACGGGCAAGGCCGATGAAACCGGAATGGGTTGAGAATATCAAAAGGCAGTGTGATGCAAACAATACATCCTTTTTTTTCAAACAGTGGGGCGCTTGGGGCGTAGACGGAAAAAAGCGTTCCAAAAAGGCGAACGGGAGACTCCTTTTTGGGCGTACCTGGGACGGCATGCCCGCCCTGAATGGTTTGCTCCCGACTACTTGTTAATGTTGATCCTTACGTATTGATGATATGGAAAATATAGAAAAAATTGAATCGGATCTCTGGGAGGCGGCGGACCAGCTCCGCGCAAATTCAAAACTCACCTCCACCGAATATTGCATTCCCCTGCTTGGCATTATATTCCTTCGGCACGCGGCCAATCGGTTCGACAGTGCAACCCGTCAAATAGAGGAAGATCAAAAAGCAGGCCGTATGGCAAAGCGCCCTGCACTGAAAGAGGACTATATAAAACGCCGTGCCCTGTATCTCCCTGAAAAGGCGCGATATGATTACATTCTGGGGTTGCCCGGGGATACGAAACTCGGCCAGGCCCTCATTGAGGCCATGGACGCCATTGAAGCGGACTTCGAGCCTCTGCAGGGTGTGTTGCCAAAAGAATATACGATCTTTGAGAATATTGTACTGGAAGACCTTCTGCGTATTTTCAGCAGAGACGCGTTAAGGAACGCCGACGGGGATGTTTTCGGACGGATCTATGAATACTTTCTCATGAAATTCGCCATGCAGGGAGCACAGGACAACGGCGAATTTTTTACCCCACCTTCACTGGTCAAAACCATCGTCAATGTAATTGAACCGGCGCATGGCATTGTTTTTGATCCAGCATGCGGTTCAGCGGGCATGTTTGTCCAATCAAGCTATTTTATCGAACATCTCGGTCTGGATACCTCCCATCGTGCAACCTTTTATGGCCAGGAAAAAACCGGCACCACCATAAAACTGGCCAAGATGAACCTGGCGGTTCATGGGCTGGAAGGTAATATCCTTGAGGCCAATACGTTTTATGATGATCTCCACACCCTGTACGCCAAATGTGATTACGTCATGGCCAATCCCCCTTTTAACGTGGATATGGTGGATGGGGAGCGGATAAAGGACGACCATCGCCTTCCCTTCGGGCTTCCGGGGGTAAACAAGAACAAGAAGGTCTCAAACGGCAACTACCTTTGGATATCCTATTTTCACAGCTATCTGAGCGAAAAAGGCCGGGCCGGATTCGTCATGTCTTCGCAGGCCTCCAGCGCCGGGCGTGGAGAAATGGAGGTCCGGCGGAAGATAGTCGAAACCGGGCATGTGGATGTGATGATCGCCATTCGGTCCAATTTTTTCTATACCCGATCCGTGCCCTGCGAACTCTGGTTTTTTGACAAGGACAAGCCTGAAGACCTTCGGGACAAGGTCCTGATGATCGATGCCCGCAATATCTACCGAAAAGTGACGCGGAAAATCTATGATTTTACGCCGGAGCAGTTGAAAAACATCACCGCCATTGTCTGGCTGTACCGGGGGGAAACCGGGAAATTTCTAAATCTTGTCAAGGAATACCTTGAAACGGTATGCACGGAATGCGCACGCATACCGGATCAACTGGATGCCTTTGAGCAATCTTTCAAGAAACTCAAAGTCCATATCAAGGGTTTTGAAAAGGTGTGTGCCAAGAACAAGGCGGTTGATCAGGCGATTCTCGAAAAATATCGATGGAACCTAAAAGAACTTGAAAACGTTCAGACACTTCATACGAAGGAGCAGAACGTCCTGCGCAAGGCCATGACATCCTGGGCCGGAAAAAACTGTGATCCACTACCAGAGAAAAACAGTGGGCAGAAGGAGGCGCGAAAAGCCTTTGAGCCGGTGGCCGATAGAGTAAATGGTCTTACAAAACAGACCGATCGATTGAGCAAGCTTGCTCTGAACCTTATTTATTTGGCTGAAAAGGAGTTGGGGGCAAAAAAATCCGAAGAATGGAATACACGAGATATCGGTAAGTTGAAAAAAGACCTTGATAACCGGCGAAAGGATACAGTGAAACAACTGAGGCTTGCTGTCTATTTTCACCGGAGAATCCTGTGGCTTCAAAGCCGGTTTCCTGATGCGGAATATGTCGATGTAGAAGGGCTGGTCAAACTGGTAGACCGAACTGATATAGAAAGCAACGACTGGAGCTTGACACCGGGCCGGTATGTGGGTGTCGCCCCGGTCGAGGAAGACGAGGATTTCGATTTTGAGGGAACCATGCAAGGTATACATGCGGAACTGGCTGGGTTGAATGCGGAGGCGGCTGAGTTGGCGGAAACGATTCAGAGAAATTTTGAAGCGTTAGGAGCGCTTTGATGTGGTAAATAAAACAGTGAACGGATGGAAATCAAAATCGTTGGATGAGCTTGGTTTTGTGGGGAGAGGCAAATCCAGGCATCGGCCGAGAGATGCCGCGCATCTTTATGGAGGTCAGTATCCATTCATTCAAACTGGTGATGTGAAGCATTCAAATTTGTATGTTAATAAATACAGCCAAACATATAGTGAAGCGGGCTTAGCACAGAGCAAATTGTGGAAGTCGGGAACTCTCTGTATCACGATAGCTGCAAATATTGCTGACACCGCTATTTTAGGGATTGACGCATGTTTCCCTGACAGCGTTATTGGATTCGTTCCGGATGAAAAAAAGGCCGATGTCAAGTTTGTAAAATACTTGTTTAATACTCTCCAGAGTCGCTATCAGCAATATTCACAAGGCGCGGCACAAGACAATTTGAGTCAAAAAAAACTGCTGTCCTTAAAATTCATTGTGCCAAAATTATCGATACAGGAAAAAATTGCCCAAACCCTCTCCAATTACGACGACCTGATCGAAAACAACCTGCGGCGGATTGCGCTTCTGGAAAAATCGGCCCGGCTGTTATATGAGGAGTGGTTTGTCCGCCTTCGGTTTCCTGGACATGAGCATGTGAAGGTTAAGGATGGTGTGCCAGAGGGATGGAGTTTTAAAACCATCGGTGATCTCGCAAATGTTACGATGGGACAAAGCCCTCCCTCAGAATTCTACAACGAGGATGGGCAAGGACTTCCTTTTCATCAAGGTGTAACCAATTTTGGACAAAGATTTGTATCGCACTCAAAATACTGCTCAGTTCAAAAAAGAATCGCTGAAAGCGGAGATCTTTTATGCAGTGTTCGCGCTCCGGTTGGACGTCTGAATCTGACTTTTGACAAAATTATCATTGGGCGCGGTTTGGCTGCTTTGCGGAGCAAGATGGATTCCCAGTCTTTCTTGCTCTATCAAATGAAGAACCATTTTTTCAAAGAGGATATCATCGGTGCGGGATCCATTTTCGCGTCCGTGACAAAAAAAGACTTGTTGAGCCAGAGAATTTTATCACCATACGTGGAACTAATTGAAATGTTTCAGAACTTCAGTATTCCCGCAGATGATCAGATTCGCATTTTATTCATCCAAAACCAAAACCTCAAACAAGCCCGCGACCTGTTGTTGCCCAAGCTCATGAATGGAGAAATCGCCGTATAATCCGGAGATACGCGCATGATCACCGATATTAACAGCGAAGACCGTCTGGTTCAAAAGACCTTCGCGGATTACCTGGAAAGCGAACTCGGGTGGGAAAACGTCTATGCCTGGAATCAAGAGGCGTTTGGCCCGAACGGCACCCTGGGAAGAAACAGTGAGCAAGAGATCGTTCTGACCTGGGACCTCCGCACAGCCATCAAAAACCTGAACCCGAAATTGCCCGAAAAGGCAGTCGATGACGCTATCCAGAAGTTCACCCATCGTGATTTCACCCGCACAACCCTTCAGCTCAATCAGGAATTCTTCAAATGCATTCGAGAGGGCATTCCGGTCAGCTATCGGGACAAAACGGGCAGGCTCCGTCGAGTTCAGGCCAGGGTGATCGATTTTCGAAAACCTGACTCAGTCAACAATAGGTTCAGGGCCGTTCGGGAATTGAAAATCCAGGGCCTGCGGTCCCCCCATTATAACCGGCGCGCCGACCTGGTCTGTTTTGTAAACGGAATCCCCCTGGTTTTTATCGAGCTAAAGGCGGTCTACCTGAACATAAGGGCCGGGTTTGACAACAACATCAGAGACTATTTCGATACCATCCCCCACGCTTTTTACCACAATGCCTTTCTTGTAGTAAGCAACGGCGACCGGGCCCGGTATGGCACCATTACGAGCGAATGGGAACATTTCAGCGAATGGAAACGAAATGATGAAAAGGACAAAGGACATCTTGAAGCGACCGTTCTGTTGGACGGGATGTTGAAAAAGGAACGGTTGCTGGACCTTTTGGAAAATTTCATTGTCTATGACGACAGTAAGCCGGGCGGCGCCCGAAAGGTTCTTGCCCGAAATCATCAGTTGCTGGGGGTCAACCACGCTGTAAATTCGGTATGGCGGCAGGAGGAATTGAAGCGGAGATTTCCTCCGGAAAAACGACTGGAATACTATGAATACCATGAACAAGAAACATTGCTGGCGGCAGAAAAGGATCAACCTGAATTTATTCCTCCTAAAAAGCCGCTTCCAAAAAAGGCAGAAAAAATTGTCGGGCTGCCAATGGTCAAAAGAGCACATCCGGACCTGGGTTTGTTGGGGGTATTCTGGCACACCCAGGGTGCGGGAAAATCCTATTCAATGGTGTTCTTTACGGAAAAAGTCCGCCGACTGGTTCCCGGAAATTTCACATTTGTGATCATGACCGATCGGAAAGACCTGGACGACCAGATTTACAGAACATTTGCGGGCTGCGGCGTTGTGGATGAAAAAACCCCAAGAGCCGGTTCGGGAGAGGAACTGGAAAAATTGCTCAAGGAGGACCATCGCTATATCTTCAGCCTGATCCATAAGTTCAACAAATCGATCTCCCACGAAAAACCATACAGCGAACGGGACGATATTGTCGTTCTTTCCGACGAGGCCCACCGCACCCAGGCGGGGAAACTGGCCCGCAATATGCGGTTAGCCCTTCCCAATGCCGCGTTTATCGGTTTTACGGGAACCCCTCTGTTCAAATACGACCATCTGACGCGGCGCATTTTCGGGAATTATGTTTCCAGATATGACTTCAAACGTTCGGAGGAAGATGGCGCCACGGTAAAACTGGTGTATGAAAACCGGGGAGAAAAACTGGGTCTTACCCGCATGGATTTGAATGATCGCATTGCGGAGAAAATTGAAGAGGCCGACCTGGACCCGGATCAGATTTCTCTTTTGGAAAAGTTGCTAGGCAAGGACTATGAAGTAATTACTGCGGATGATCGACTGGATAAGGTCGCCGATGATTTTGTGGAACATTGTGTAACCCGGTGGGAGTCCGGAAAATCCATGCTCGTCTGCATAGACAAGCTCACTTGCGCCCGCATGTATGAGAGGATTCTGCCCCGATGGAATTCAAAAGGTGAAACCCTGAAAGATGAACTTGCTCAAAAACAGGCGGAGCAGGATACCGCAACGGATGAATTCTCCCGTGAAAGGCTCAAAAAGGAAACAAACAAACTCCAAAAGCAAATTGCATGGGCGGACCAAACGATCCTTGAAATCATCATCAGTGAAGGGCAGAATGAAGTCAGGGATTTCAAGAAATGGGATTTTGATATTCGACCACACCGGGATTTGATGAAGAACGGTTTTGAGACCTCTGACGGTAAGCGAGTGGATGTGGAAACGGCTTTTAAAGATCCCGGTCATCCGTTTCGCATCGCCATTGTGTGCGCCATGTGGCTCACGGGTTTCGACGTGGAATGCCTTTCGACCCTTTACCTTGATAAACCCATGAAGGCCCACACCCTCATGCAGGCCATCGCCCGTGCCAATCGGGTCTTTCCAGGTAAAGATTGCGGCGTGATCGTGGACTATAACGGTATGCTGAAAAGCCTCAGGGAAGCCATGGCCCAATATGCCCTGGGCGATGACGTTGATGATGGAAACGGTGGAGAGGAGATTGTCGCCCCTATAGAAGATCTTTTGAAAGGGCTCATCGAGGCCATTGAGGCAGCCGAGGACCATCTTGAAGCGTTAGGATTTGACCCGTCAAGATTGATCGGTTCAGAAGGATTTGAACATATAGAAGCGCTGCGGGATGCTGTGGAAGCTCTCTACACCTCTGACGAAGCCAAGCGTCGTTTTGAGATCATGGCAAGACAAATCTTCAGCCGCTTCAAGGCGTTGCTCATGGAGCCCTCCGTATTTCAATATGCAGAACGTCACGACCATATTGAGACCATCTACAAAAAGCTGGGAGAACGACGGGACACATCGGACGTAACGGATGTCCTTAAAGAGATTCATAGAATCGTCAATCAGGCGATTCGAACAAACGAGACCGGAGTTGATCAGGCTGAAGGGCTTACCCTTGATCTCAGCCAGATTGATTTCGAAAAACTGCGAGACGAGTTTGCGAAAAAGGTAAGGCGAAAAAAGACAGCGCTGGAAGATATCCGTAAAATAGTAGAGAAAAAACTGGAGCAAATGCTTTCCAAAAATCCGCTACGGATGGATTATTACAAGAAATATCAGGAGATTATTTCCGATTACAATAGAGAAAAGGACCGTGCGACCGTTGAAGAGACATTCACCAAGGTTATGGATCTTGCGAAGCTCATGGATGCAGAGCAAAGGCGGGCCGCTGAGGAAGGGCTTAACGAAGATGAATTGGCGCTATTTGATCTGCTCAGGAAAGAAAACATCAGCAAAGCAGATCGAGAGCGGCTGAAGCAGGCCAGCAAGGGGTTATTGGAATCTTTGACAGCCCTTTTGGAGCCCATAGAGAGTTGGACGGAAAAAGAGCAAACCCGAGCCGAGGTAAAAGTCTTCATCCTGGACAACCTTTTTGGGGCGCTTCCTACTCCCGCTTACAGCACAGAAGAAACCGGGAATGTTGCAAACCGCATATACGATTATGTTTGGCAGCGTAGTTCCATCGGAAATCCATTGGGTACACCAGCAGCAGCTTGATTTGAAGATTGTAGACGAACACCCAGGACAGAGAGAACATGAACTCAAAACCACCTCATCATAAATGGACCTTCCTCGCCCGTTTCCGGCGGAACGCCTTCGGCTGGCGCTCGCAGCCGGCCATTAAGCGAGTCAAAGAAGCCGTATCCGAGATAAAAAAAATTGCGCGAAAAGATCCCCTGTTGGGAGCCAAAGGGGCGGTTTTGCTATTGCAGAAACTCTCACCGGCTCTGGGGCATGTGGACAGTTCTTCAGGCGCCATCGGTACGGCAGTCAATAAAGCTATTGACACATTGGCGCCCATCATTGAAAAGGCCCCGGCCGATGATGGTCTGAGAGACAAGTGGCTGGAACGTCTGTGGGAGGCCTTTCAAGAAGACGATATCCCCTATATTGAAAACCTGGCCAATTTCTGGGGAAATCTCTGTGCAAGTCCCGAACGGGCCTCACAATGGGCCGACCACTTGATGCCTCCGATTCGCATGTCCTGGGGACCGGATCCCGAACTACACGGCCACTTCAAAGGCACCACCGCATGCCTGAGTGCCTTGCTCAAAGCCGGACGAAACGAAGAGATTCTAGCCCTTCTTGATCTGGCGCCCTACAAATTCTGGATTTACCGGGAGTATGGCGTAAGAGCACTGGCTGCTATGGGAAAAAATGCTGAGGCCCTTCGCTATGCCGAAGACTCCCGTGGGATGAATGAGAGTCCCATCGCCATCGCTCAAACCTGTGAAGAGATTCTACTTTCAAGCGGAATGGCTGAAGAGGCCTACAAGCGCTACGCCATCGAAGCCAATCGAAAAGGTACCTATCTCGCCACCTTTCGGGCCATCACCAAAAAATACCCTTACAAGGAGGCGAACAGTATCCTTCGTAACCTGGTGTCCAGCACGCCGGGAGAGGAAGGCAAATGGTTTGCCGCAGCCAAATCCGCAGGGCTTTACAGTGAGGCCATTGCACTGGCCAACCAAACGCCCTGCGACCCGAAAACCCTCACCAGGGCCTCAAGAGATATGACTGAAACAGAACCGTTTTTCGCCATGGAGGCAGGCCTCACCGCACTCAAATGGCTGGTCGATGGCTACGGGTACGATATCACGGCCATGGACGTGCGGAAGGCCTATGATTATGCCATGGAGGCCGCTGAAAACGCCGGGTGTAGGGACGAAGCCTTTGAACGGGTCCGTAAACTGGTTGTGGAAGAGGTTTTCGGGGAGCGGTTTGTTACCAAAATTTTATGGCAGGAACTTGGATTACCGAAAACATAAGGGCTGCAGTCGAAAATTGTCTGACCGTTTGACAATCACAATAGAATTGGATCAGATCAATTCAAGTCACTAATAATATATGTATAATATTGACAAATGCGGAGGTGCATGATGGAAAAGCATATTCAGTATATTGAGAGAACCCACGAATATTACAGTGGCCAGGGCTACGACAAGACTTACAACTACGCGCACAACGAAGTCATCCCTTTCGTCCGGTTGAAGAAACCGCTTTCTGAATGCCGTGTAGCGCTGGTGACTACAGCCTCGTTCCTGCTATTAGACGAGGGGGGCGTTCCTCTCGAAGAACCCAAGATGTTAGGAACCAATGAAATGGAGGTCTTCACAGTTCCCAGCGACTGGCCTGTGGAACGCATTTTGTCTACCAGTGAAGATCACGACCGCTACCAGACGGACATGAAAGACATCAATGCCTTTTTTCCCATCACACGGATGCAGGAATTTCTCGAGGAAGGGGTATTCGAAAGCCTGAGCAAAAACTTTTATCGAACCCTGCCCAATTACAGCCACCGCAAAATCCTCCAGGTGGATGGTCCGGAAATCCTCCGCCAATGCAGGGAAGACAACGTGGATGTGGCTTTGCTTACGCCTGTCTGACCCATTTGCCACCAGACCGTGAGTCTGGTTGCCCGCGTGCTGGAAGCAGGAGGCATTTCCACAGTTACCTTTACCAATGCTCGGGATATTGCCGCCAGTGCCGGCAACCCGAGGCAGATTTTCCTCAATTATCCCCTCGGAAATTCCGCGGGCCGGCCCCATGATCCGGAGAACCAACGCAGTGTCCTGCGCGCAGGGCTGAAACTGCTGGAGGATGCCGAAAGACCCGGGATCATTGTCGATCTTCCCTATACATGGTCCGACAGTAGGGAGTGGATAGGGAAATTCATGACCAACGAGCAGCCTTTCATTTCCGAAGATGCGGAAGCCAGGCGACAGGAATCGTTGCAAACAGCGCGGGAGCAAAAAAATAGCGCCGAATATCGAGGCTAAAAGCCTCTCTCACAGTTTCAGAGCCACTTCTCTTCTCCTGTGTGAGTGGCGTCCTCGCCGCGACATCCCTGGTTCCTGGTAATCAGAGGTGCCTATAGCCGCGGTTGTCGAGGCTACAAGCCTCTCACACAAGTCCAAAGCTACTTCCATTCCCCCTCATTCACTGTGTGAGTGGCGTCCCGCCGCGACTCTACACATGATAACGGCAATACCAGTGGGGATACTCATGAAAATCTTTCACCAAACCCGCCCGAACCGGGTTATGTAAACAGTAACGAATCACATCCAGCAAAACCTCATCCTTCCGAACCCCGTGATCATGGTACTGTTTGTTCCACACCGGCCCTTCCCGATTCAAAACCTTGTTAATGCTCCGGGCGGTGAATCCCTTGAACCGTTGCATCAGTTCACCCAGGGTACCCCTGACCAGATCGGCCACCATGTGCACATGATCCGGCATAACCACTGCGGCCTCCAGGGAAATTCGACCTTCTTCGTTCAGATATTTCAGGCTGTTCAGAACAATCTCGGCAGCCTGATGGTTTTCGAATATGGGTTTTCGCTCAAAAGTGGTCGTGGTCAGAAGATATATTTGTCCGGGGATGGATCGACGGCCAGTCCTGAGTTTTTTAGACCCTTTAAAGGGGATATCACGTTTTGAATTGGTCATGGCATCCTTCTTGTCGAGGCTGAAAGCCTCTCTCACAGATTCAGATCCTCTTTCCCTTTCTTCCGTGTATCCCAATCTCTTGTGTGAGCGGCGTCCTCGCCGCGACATTCTTTAATTCCCTGGATGAAAGGCTTGGGCCCAAATTGTCGAGGCTACAAGCCTCTCACACAGGATGGAGCCCCTCTTGCCACTTATTCATCTTTCAAACCTGCGATAATATCCTCGATACCCATGAATGCCGACTGAGCTTCCTGGATGGAAACCCTGACAAAACGTACCGTATCCCCGGGTTTCAGCTGACCCAACAGGGGAAGATCGGCGGAAATCACCGTCGCGATCTTCCTGTACCCCCCCGTTACGGTCTCATTCAAAATGATAATCGGCTGGTCGTTTCCTGGAATCTGTATGGCTCCAGGGACGACTCCCTCCGAAAGAATCGATCCCTTCAGGCCTGTTTTCGTACCAATGGCGGCTCCCGCCAGCCTGATCCCTGTCCGATCAGCATGCCCTGTAACCTTGTATGGGGTTGTCAGAAACGTGTTCCACGAGCTCGAAGGAAAATGATTATCCTGCGGTCCAGGAATGATCCGTATGAGCACATCTGACAAATACCGGGGAACCCATTCAGGAGCCAAAAACCGCCCCGCCACCCCTAAATGGAAATGGGGAGAGACCGATGTCAGGATGTCCCCCTTTCGGAGGAATCGCCCGTCAAGGCCTCCAAACCCCGCGCCAAGATTGGTGGCCTTGCTCTCCATGATATGAGGAACACTTATCCCTCCCCCTACAGCGAGATAGGCTCTGCACCCGCTTTTTGGTCTTCTAAATGAAAGTTGTTCGCCTTTTTTTATTAGCCGGGAACACCACATGGCAACGACATTCCCATTGATCTGAGGAGCAAGATCTGCCCCTGTGACGGCCAGAATCATATCCTCCAGCGCCCTTACAACCAGGCCCATCAGCGTAATTTCGAGGCAGGCCGCACCTTCCTGATTACCCACTAGAAGATTACCAACCCTCAGGGAAAATGAATCCAAGGCCCCGCTCGGCGGTACACCGTACCTTCCGAACCCGAAACGACCCAGATCCTGGATAGTCGTGAGAGGCCCCGGGGACACAATTTCTAAAGTCTTTACATCCGCCACGATTCCACATCCTCTCTGGAAACGGAAACAAACCGAACCTGATCGCCCATTTGCAGAAGTGCGGGAGGCTTTTTCCCTGAATCGAAAAGTCTCAAGGGAGTTCTTCCAATGACCTGCCATCCTCCCGGACTTTCGGAAGGATATATCCCCGTCTGCTCTTGTGCCAGGCCCACCGAACCACGTGGGACGGCGGTACGGGGAGTTTCTTTCCTAGGGGTCATCAGGGCAGCAGGAAGTTCGCCCATATAGGGAAAACCTGGGGTGAATCCTATCATGTATACATGATAAATGTGCTGGGTGTGCAGTCGAATAATTTCTTCCGTCTCAACAGAGTGGTATTGGGCAACCCATTCCAGATCCGGCCCGTGCTCGCCCCCGTAGACCACCGGAATTTCAACAATTTCAGGGTCAGGGATCGGACCATTGTCAATGGTCTTAGCCATATCCAGGATTGTTTCCTGGAGAATACCTGAGGTCGTCTGGAAGGGATCAAAGATAAAAAGAAGGGAGTTGTACCCTGGAACAGCTTCAATGACCCCTTCCATGGGATAATCATGATGATACAAGAACAGCTTTCTGACCCGGTCATTCACTGCCCTGTCGATACCCTCCCCAAAATAAACAATCAGGGAGCGATCCCCCATGGCACGGAATTCTGGAATTTCATGGTTCATAATTTTCTTAGCTCGGATTTCACGGGTTTCACAGTCATTTTTTCTCTGCGCCTCCGCGTCTCTGCGCGAGACCGAGTTCCTGTTTTACAAAAAAGTGCCCATGGGACACACTTCAATTCCCGAAGCCGTAAGAGCCTCCCGGATTTTCCGAACCAGTGCCAGGGCTTCCGGGTTATCACCGTGGACACAAATAGTTTCCGCCTTCAGTTCCATGTCGCTACCGTCTATTGCACTTACCTTTCCTTCGGAAACAAGCTTGACAATGCGATCAGCCACCCCCTCTTCATCGTGCAAAACTGCCCCAGGGGTTTTTCGAGACACAAGAGACCCATCCGAATTGTACGCCCTGTCGGCAAAAAACTCGAATGCGATACGGATAGAATGCCTTGCAGCGATCGCTTCAAGCTGTCCTCTATTAGGGCCTGCCAACGCCACGAGAATCAGATCCTTATCCAGTATCGAAAGGGTTTCCGCGATTGCTTCCCAGATGTCCACATTTTCAACCGCCATGTTGTACAATGCACCGTGGGGCTTCACATGCTGAAGAGAAATCCCCTGACTGCGGGCCACAGCCTGAAGAGCCCCGATCTGGTAAGTCACAAAATCCTTGATTTCTTCAAGGGTCACCTCCATTTTCCTACGACCGAACCCTACCAAATCAAGCAGACCGGGGTGGGCGCCTGCACCAACACCGTGTTTTCGGGCAATATCTAATGTTCTCTTCATGACCGATGGATCGCCGGCATGGAAACCGCAGGCGATATTGGCTGAACTGATCAACGGAATCACCTCTTCATCAAAACCGATTTTGTAGACCCCGAAACTTTCTCCCACGTCACTATTGAGATCGATCTTCTTTTGCATTTTTCACCCTTCCTCCCCACGCTGTTTTCTGTGTATAATAGGATAAAATAACTCCATGTTCAACCCAAAAACAGTTTGCACTTTTTGTCAGGCAAAATTCAATCCTCGTTCCCACGCTCTGCGTGGGAAAGCCCTTTTGGACAATCAGCGTCCTTTTTTGTTTTACATCGGCCCTTCATGGTTTTACCATACGGACGCGGAGCGTCCTCCCAAACATTCCCACGCAGAGCGTGGGAACGAGAGAAAATGAAATATGCATTCAACCTAAAAACCTTCAGGCATCAATTCTTACGATGGGCACAATTTTTTTAAACGTTGTGGGAGTGACATCCTACCACGACTTTTTGCGGCTGGAACCCACTCAAGGGACTGTGGACAAGAGCCGCTCTCACATAGATCTTTTTCAAAATGAGAATTGGTGAAAACTCACTTTTCATGACTATTACCCATCAAAATTCCCGGTCCCCGTTCCTGCAATACGGATATCCTGTTCTATGCATCCTTTCAGGCCTGATTGTGGCCCAAGTCATCGCCACATTCCAAGTCTATGTCTCCAATATAGAACTTCAAGCCAGCTTGAAGATCATCAAAAACGCCGGATATCTGGCCATCCCCAATCAAACTATCATAAACCGTTTGCAGGAATTCGGACCAGCCTTTTATGGGGGTCTTTTTTTTACCTTGAGTATTGGGGCTGGTCTATCCTTGCCGGCATTTGGCGCATCATGGATCTGGGTTCGGATTTTCTCCTCCAAGACATCCATCCTGCTGCTTCTCCTCATTCCGTGGCTTCTGTCTCTCGTGTTGGTGAATCGCCATGGCTTCTCCCCTTTTGTATCCGCCTATTTCCTTTTTATTCCCGTCACTGTCTTCCGGATGACCCGGAAGCTGATGCCATCCCTATTGCCGGGACAGTTCCGGGCCTTTAAAATCATCCACCCCGGGTTGTTTATCATCCTCGGGTTTTTGTGGGCCTGGCAAATGGGTGGCAATGTATTCATGGACGTACGGGACAACCTTCTTCTCTCAAGCTCTCTCGGGGGAAAACTGAATGCCTTTTACTATCGATACACTTTCTATCCCGCACAAGTATTCAAGCCACTGAACCGGAAAGGACTCAAGACCTGCCTGATCACCCAGGTGGGAGATAGCGACCTGAAAGAAGCGCTGGAAAGGGAACTCCTCCAACATGATTACCTTCCCTTGGAAAAAACCGGGCAAATGGACCTTATATTAAGCAAAAAAGGGGAAGAAATTCTGCTGCAGCATGGGGGAAAAACCGTCATGACGACAACTGCCCCTCGTTTTCTTGCCACGGGACCCATTTGCCTAAAAGAGTTTTCACAAAAAATGGACAGGCATGTATTCTTTAGAAAATGCGTGTTTCTCTCCCTGCTCACAGGACTCCCGGCAGCCCTATATCTTTTTCTATTCGTCTTAATTCGCTCATTCGCAGCTCTTTTTTTTAAAACGAATGTTTCCGGTGTTATTGCGTCATTCATCTGTTTTGGCATGGGTATTGCTTTGTTGACCCCCATCATCTCGGGAAATCAGAAAAAAACAGAAGGGAAATCCCTGAACGAAATGCTGGAATCGGATAAACGGCAAGAACGGATAACAGCGTTCAATAAGATGTTAGCGAAAAGGCTGGAGATATCCGATTACCCGGCGTATGAAAAATTATTAAGGAGTCCGCACGTACCGGATCGATACTGGCTCACAAAAACCATGGCCTTCAGCCAGAACCCGGAAACTCTCAAAGACCTCCTTGCCTTCCTCAACGACGCCAGTCCAAATGTTGTTTCCATGGCCTATTGGGCCTTAGGCCTCAGAGGCGACAAGAGCACCCTACCGGAAATCCTGAAGAGGATACCGATATCCGATGACTGGTATAATCAGTGGTATGCCTATAATGCGCTGAAGGATCTTGGATGGACACAGGCCAAACCGTACAAAATCAGCCACAGACCCGCACGGACAAACGCAGACAAAAAGATACAGGAATAAAACAGAGACTGCTTTTGCGTTCACATGAACGATGTCGTTGGAAACAAACTATTTTTCATATCTGATTGCGAATCGAAGAGTGATCCTTATCTTTTGACCAAATAATAAAACCTTCATCGAAAGCAGAGATAAACCCAATGAAACAAGAATATATCAGGAATATCGCCATTATCGCCCACGTAGACCACGGGAAAACAACCCTTGTCGATCAGTTTTTCAGACAGAGCGGGATGTTCCGGGAAAACCAGGCCATAACCGAACGACTCATGGATTCCATGGACCTGGAGAAGGAACGGGGAATTACCATATCTTCTAAAAATGGGGCGTTCAGGTACGGGGATTATAGAATCAATATCATAGATACGCCCGGACATGCCGATTTTGGAGGCCAGGTGGAGCGGGTACTGAGAATGGCGGATGGCTGCCTCCTTCTGGTGGACGCACAGGAAGGTCCCATGCCCCAAACCTACTTTGTTTTGAAAAAGGCTCTGGCCCTTCATTTACCTGTCCTGGTGGTTATCAACAAAATCGATAAACCTGCAGCTCGAGCGCTCTGGGCCGTAGACCAGACATTCGATCTTTTCGTCAAGCTGGACGCTCCCAATAAACTGTTAGACTTTCCCATCGTCTTCGCTTCAGCAAAGGAAGGATATGCCATCAACGATATGGATGATCCAATTGAAGGGGCTTCCATGAAGCCTCTTTTTGAGAATATCATCACCCACATACCACCACCGGCCGGTGATCCGGAAGCCGTGCTCCAGTTACAGGTGAACACGATCGACTATTCGCCATACCTCGGAAAGTTGGGAACAGGAAAAGTGATCAACGGTTCCATAAACATCAACCAGAATATCGTCGTAGTCAAACGGGATGGAGTGGTCGCCCCCGCCCGAATCACAAAAATCTTCCGTTTCGAACTGGACCGGAAGGTGCCCGTTGACGCGGCTTTTACGGGAGAAATAGTAGCGGTGGCGGGAATGGACGACATTACGGTCGGCGTAACCTTCACCGATCCGGAAGACCCAAAACCCCTTCCGCTCATCGACATAGACCCCCCCACCGTGGCCATGCATTTCATGCCCAATGACTCCCCATTTGCAGGACAGGAAGCGAACTTTTCGACTTCAGGTCAGCTTGAGAATCGTCTTTTCAGGGAAACCCTTTCTGATGTAGCCCTTACCGTTGAGCCCGCCGGTGCGGGCGCCGGTTTCAAGGTTTTTGGTCGAGGAGAACTGCACCTGTCAATCCTCATCGAAAAAATGAGACGCGAAGGGTACGAATTCCAGGTAACCCGGCCCGAGGTCATCATAAAGGAAGAAAATGGGAAATCTTTCGAACCTTACGAAGAATTGACCATTGATGTGGACGAGGAATACCAGGGAATCGTCATCGAAAAGCTTGGCAGGCTTAAGGGACAGATGCAGGAGATGACCCGCCGCAACAACATGATGAGGCTGTTGTACAAGATCCCTACCCGGGGCCTCATAGGGTTTCGCAGCGAATTTCTTTCTGATACCAAAGGCATGGGCGTCATGAATTACGTTTTTGCCGGATACGGGCCGATGGCAGGCGAAATACAGCACAGGAGTGCCGGGGCTATTGTAGTCAAGGATCCCTGCACAACGGTAGCTTATGCCCTTTTCAACCTCCAGGATCGCGGGCATTTTTTTATGGGACCGGGCATCAAGGTATACAGGGGTCAGATTATCGGCGAGAATTGCCGCCCGGGAGATTTAGTGGTAAATCCGGCTAAAGGGAAAAAGCTCACCAATGTCCGCGCATCAGGTTCGGATGAAAATGTGATTCTTGTTCCACCGAAACTCCTGACTTTGGAAGACTGCCTTTCGTTCATAAACGATGATGAAATGGTGGAAGTCACACCGGCTGCCATCCGTCTCCGCAAGCGACCGAATATGTAAAGGAACGAATCACTCCAGGGGGTTTTGATATTCATACAGAAAAACACAAAAGTAGCTCACACTTTTGAGGACAAAAATTGGCCGCAAAAAGGCACAAAAAACGCAAAAGGCGTGGATAGGAATCTCAACCTAATAAAACATCGTCATTAGAACTGCTCTTTCTTAACAAGAGCCTAACGTTCTTTCCATAATCAGCATTCTTGAGCCTTTTGCGCCTTTTTGCGGCCATTTGGTGGGCCTGTCCACAGTCTGTTATGTGGGCTTGTCCACAGTCTGTTGGGTGGGCTTGTCCACAGTCTGTTATGTGGGCTTGTCCACAGTCTGTTGGGTGGGCTTGTCCACAGTCTGTTGGGTGGGTTCCGTCCGTAAAAAATCGTGGCAGGATGCCACTCACACAGCATCCGGGATATAAACTCTACCCACAGTAAAAATTGTCGGCGTTATGGGGTTCTTTGTTTTTAACCGTAAACCGTGGGCTGCTAACTTTTGCTTATCGGTCCTTCTTTTACCGGAACAAACTCCCAGGTTATCGATCCGTTCTCTTTCCGGAAAACAATGTTTTTGAGCCAGTCGCTATTTTCTTCAGGATAATCCGTTCGGAAATGGGACCCCCTGCTCTCCGTCCTGAGCAGCGCCCCCCGGCAAACCATTTCTGCGACAAGGCGCATATTTTGAAACTCCAGGAATCGGACGAGGCCAACCATGTCTTCTATGGCAACGTCGGTCGATTTCACATTTTCCAACCACATCAAGGCATCCTCAAGCCCCTCTTTATCTCGAAGGATACCTGCCTTTTGCCATAGGCTCTCTTTCAGTGAATCTCTTACGGATTTTGGTTTCTCTCCATCCTCCGAAAAGAGGGATTCTAAGCGAGTTTTTTCCAAGGCTACCTCTTCCCCCGGCAGTTCCGCCAAGCCCAATTCCCTGGCTTTCCTTGCAGCATTTCCCCCGGCAATACCCCCCATGGTAAATACTTCGCAAAGGGCATTTCCACCAAGTCGGTTGGCGCCATGCATGCCTGCGCACACTTCTCCCGCCGCAAAAAGACCGGGGCAGGATGTTTCAGCGTTTCTGTCTATACAAAGCCCCCCCATACAAAAGTGCGTCGTGGGAGAAACAAGAAGCGTCTTTTTGTCAAGCGACCAGCTCGCGGGGAGCAGAGAACGAAATGGCTTCAACCGTTCAGGAGGGATCGAGGAGAGATCCATCGTCACCTTGCCGTCTACACCTCTGCCTTTTACAATCTCTGTAATGATGGCCTGGCTGAGCCGATCACGCGTGAGAGACATGGAGTCGGTCAGTCCATCTTTCACAATGATATCCTCTCCCGAGGCATTCCTCAAAATGGCGCCCGCCTGTAAAACAAGGGCTTCATAAAGAATGAGCCTGCTGCCTAGTTTCCCCGTCGCGGTAGGATAAAACTGGACAAACTCCATATCCTTCAACCCGATGCCGATATCAAAGGCAAGGGCATGACCGTCTCCGGTGATGCCTGCGGCATTGTTCGTGTGAAGATAGGCCTGGGCAAATCCACCGGTCGCCAGGATAACGCCGCCGGCCTTGAAAACCAGGAAACGACCATCATAGGAAACCCCCGTGGCTCCGGCAATCCGATTGCCTGATGAAAAAAGTCTGGTTATAAAAACCCTGTCTGCAAACTGGACGCCGATCTTTTTCGCATATTTTTTTAAAGGAAGCATGAGGTCGCTTCCTGTTCTATGTTCTCCGCGAACATGCCGGGGAAACCGATGCCCTGCTATGTAATCGACCTGAAAACGGCCATCTTTTTTCGCAAAGGCTACCCCACATTTTTCAAGAAAGGTTATCTCTTCCTCCGCTCGCCCGGCCATCAACGATACCAGGTCCTGATCATTGAGGAAGCGTCCCCCGGCAACCGTATCCTTCAAGTGTACCTCACTCCCATCGCCCGGATCGCCAAAACCGGAAGAAGCAATCACGGCCTTCGCAATATAGGTGTTATTGGCATGCCCCACCCTGGCTTTCGAAGCAAGGATCACCTCCGCGCCAGCTTTTCTCGCTTCAATGGCAGACCTGAGGCCTGCGCCACCCCCTCCAATGATGAGCACATCGCAGGACAAGGATAACCTTTCCATATCCATAATCTTCACTTCCTTCCTTTCAACAAAAGGGAAACCCTTATTTCCCCATTTCCAGTTTCTCTAACTGTTCCCGGGCTTTAGAAACATATTCGCTTTCAGGGTATTCATTGATGATTTCCCGATAAAGTTTGACGGCATGGGGTTTATTTTTCTGAAGCTCCTCAAACTGGGCCGTCTCATAGAGTTCCTGTGCCTTGTCCGAACACCCATAGCCAAACAATGCTGTAAGTAACAGGGCCACGATGACGATTGTTTTCTTCATACAAAGTCCTCCTTTTTGCATAAGTAAAATTACCTCATAAATATACGAGCAGTTGTTCCTTGTCAATGACTACACTCATACAGACACCGTCATTTAGCGAAACTGCTTGACAGTTTCGATCTAAAGGTTAAAATACGACATAATTAGATAAGCTATTAAAATAAACCAAAATCAAAACATCTGAAAAGGAAACATATGCAAGGAAAAACAACCGCCGTATCAGAAAAGGAAGGAGCGTCCGGTCCTGACAGGAAAACTCGCCCTTTCCGCGGGCGGTCACGACCGAAAAAGAAACGAAAAGACATTCGAGCAGGCGACAAACCAAAACACCCAACCCCTGTAGAAATTGAAACAGACTGGGATGTATCGGAATTTAAAGTCCCTCCCCTGGAAGGCAAAATCCGGTTTCACGACTTTGATCTTCCACCCTCTCTTTTGCATGCCATCAGCGATCTGGATTTTCAATACTGCACACCCATCCAGGCTGAAATCCTTCCCAGCACGCTGTTGGGAAAAGACGCAACCGGCCGGGCTCAAACCGGCACAGGAAAAACAGCAGCGTTTCTGATCACTGTCATTACCAGGATGCTCAATAACCCCATCAAGGGAAGTCGAAACCCGGGAACCCCACGGATTTTGATCATCGCACCCACAAGAGAACTGGTTCTGCAGATCAGCGAAGAAGCGCGCCAATTAACTAAGTATTCCAAACTGGAAATCGTTTCCGTATTCGGCGGCATGGATTATCAAAAACAGAGAGATCAGCTGAACGCGGGTCCCGTGGACATTATCGTTGCGACCCCTGGCAGGCTGCTGGATTTTAATCGGCAACACGACCTCGCCCTGAACAAAGTTGAAGTCATGATTATAGACGAAGCCGACCGCATGCTGGACATGGGCTTTATCCCCGACGTCAGAAAGATCATTCACAGTACGCCCGGAAAAGACAAAAGGCAGACCCTGCTTTTCAGCGCCACACTTACCGAAGCGATCACCAGATTGGCCGCCCAATGGACCCGTGATCCGGTAGTTGTGGAAATCCATCCTGAACAGATCGCCGTGGATACAGTAGATCAGATAGTCTATAACGTAACCACCGGCGACAAACTTGCTCTGCTCCTGAACATTATTCTTGGGAAAAATCTTGAAAGAGTCCTTGTCTTTTGCAATCGCCGGGATGAAGTAAGAAAACTCTCCGGTCTGTTGACCCTTTATGGCGTCAACAGTTCCACACTTTCCGGTGAAGTTCCACAGAAAAAGAGACTTCAACGTCTTAATGAATTCAAGGCGGGAAAGATCAGCGTCCTGGTCGCAACGGACGTTGCCGGACGCGGCATTCATATCGAAGGAATGGACCATGTCATCAATTTCAAATTACCCCATGATCCTGAAGATTACGTGCATCGGATCGGTCGCACAGGCAGGGCCGGCGCGGCAGGCACATCAATCAGTTTCGCAGACGAAAGAGACGCCTTTTTCATACCTGCAATAGAAGATTTTATGGAACGCAAACTGCCTTGCATCGAACCTGAAGAAGACTGGCTTGTCATGCCTGCGAAAGTCGCAGGCAAAAAAGATCCAAACTACGACCGAAAAAAGAGGTCCACCCCACGAAAAAGGAAATTCTCGGACAAGGGAAACAAACGCCGGAAATATTAACCCCAACTTTTAACGCAGATAAAATATGTCGGGATTTATGGAAATCCTTTTGATCCTTGCTCTTATTCTGGGCATTTTCATGCTCCCGAGGCTGATGTCCAGGAATAGGGGGGGGACTACTGAAAGCCATGATAGCGGCTTCAGACCCACAGGATGGACTCGACTGGCCATTGTGGTCTCCATTGTCTGGCTGGCCGTAGCATCGTTCTTGCTCAAACCCTGGAACGGCCGCTGGGATTTCTTCCTCTATGCTGGCATCGGACCCGTAGTCCTGAGCTGGGGGATCTTTTGGGTATTTTCCGGATTCTTCAAGGACAAGCGTTAAACGAACTTAGAAAAAAAGGAATGACTATTTTGAAAGGTTATGTACAAGTATACACCGGCAAAGGCAAAGGGAAAACAACAGCAGCCTTTGGGCTTGCTCTGCGGGCCGCCGGCGCCGGACTCAAAGTATATCTCGCACAATTTGTGAAAGGAACGAAATACAGTGAATGCTACGCAGTAGAAAAACATCTGTCTGAGTTCATTACCTTAAAACAATACGGGATGGGCTACTTCATTGAAAGAGAACCCAATGAAGAAGATAGACGAATTGCCTCCGAAGGTCTTCAAGAAATCAAAGAGATTATGTGTTCCCGGAAATTTGACATTATCATTTTAGACGAAGCCAATATTGCCGTTTACTACAAGCTTTTTTCCGCAGAAGACCTGCTCGATTTCATTAGCGAAAAGCCTGAAAACATTGAACTGATCATAACAGGCAGGCATGCAGATCCGAAGATTATCGACAGGGCGGACCTGGTAACGGAGATGAAGGAGATAAAGCATTATTACAAGCAGGGGGTCGAAGCAAGAAAGGGAATTGAGAAATAGAACCGGGGTTTGGTTCTAACTTCGCCAACTTGATACGGTCATTCACAAATACATTCGACAGTTCATAATCTTAATCATAATCATACTCCTTTTAACCTATTCCATGGCGGTTCGATTATGATTACGATTAAGATTATGAGTAAGAAAACGACTCTCATAGCCGACATTACGGGCAAGCCATAAAACCAAAAAAAGGCACTCAGATTTCAGATCCGGGTACCTTTTTTTATATTTCTATTTCTTCTTGCTTTGTTGGTGTGCATCCCGCCATTACTCACGGAAGGCGGGGCGCTGACATTCACTTGATTATCTGGAATTTTAAGCTGCTTTCTCCAGCCTCACCGCACATACCTTGAACTCGGGGATTTTCGCTATGGGATCCATAGCCGGGTTCGTCAGAACATTGGCATTGCTCTCTAAAAAATGAAATGCCATAAACAGCAATCCCTCGCCCACCCGATCCGTTACAGCCGTTTTCAAGCTCACAGTACCACGTCTCGATGTCACACTGACCTCATCGCCCTGGACAACCCCTAGTTTTTCTGCATCTCCAGGGTTTATCTCCAAAAATCCTTCACGAACCTCTGCGTCTAATGTAGGTGAGTTGCGCGTCATGGTGGCGGTATGGTAGTGGGCATATACCCTTCCCGTGGTCAACCAAAAAGGATATTCATCATCCACAACCTCGGCGGGCGGCTTATACTCAATGGCATGGAAAAGCCCTTTCCCACGGGCAAAAACATCCTTGTGCAAGAATTTTGTCCCGGGATGGTCTTTGTCAGGACAAGGCCACTGCAACCCCTCCCCTTCCAGTCGATCATAGCTTATGCCACCGTACGATGGGGTAACCGAAGCGATTTCTTCCATAATAGCTTCGGGCGAATCGTAGTTCATGGCATACCCGAAACGGTTCGAGACTTCCTGAATGATTTCCCAGTCAGCTCGCGAATCGCCGACTGGTTCAATGGCCTTACGCACGCGTAGGACCCGCCTTTCCGTATTGGAAAATGTCCCGTCTTTTTCGGCGTAGGAAGCTCCGGGCAACACCACATGGGCCAGTTCGGCGGTAGGGGTAAGAAAGATATCTTGAACGATAAGGAGCTCCGCATTTTTCATGGCCTTTATCACATGCTTGGTATCAGGATCGCTCTGGATGGGATTTTCCCCCATCACATACAATGCCTTTACCGATCCATCGGAAAGCCCTGACAGCATAGCGGGAATGGTCAATCCGATCTCCCCGGAAAGCTTTGCACCCCAGGCAGTCTCAAATTTTTTCTGATTGTCCAACATGGTCACCGGCTGGTAGGCCGGATACACATTAGGAAGCGCACCCATATCGCAGGCCCCCTGGACATTGTTCTGGCCGCGAAGCGGATTCACTCCTGTCGCTTCCCTTCCTATGTGACCCGCAAGCATCGCCAGGTTGGCCAGGGATTTCACATTGTCCACACCGGTGATGTGTTGGGTGATTCCCATGCAATATATAATAGACCCTCGTTCTGCCTTTGCATAGTATTCAGCAATTTTGACAATATCCTCGGCAGCAATGCCTGTAATCTCTGCAACTTTTTCCGGTGTATAGTCGGCAATGACCTTCTTAAATTCCTCAAAGCCTTCCGTTCTTTCATCAACAAAGGCGCTGTTCTCAAGGCCGTTTTCAAGGATCACGTGCATGATACCGTTCAGAAGAGCAACATCCGTACCGAGTTTCTGGCTCACATACACATCTGCTTCCTGGGCAAGCTGAATCCTTCGGGGATCTGCTACAATCAGTTTCGCCCCTTTCTTCTTTGCTCTGAAAATCCGTGTGGCCACAAGAGGATGCGAGGAGGTGGTATTTGATCCTATGACGAAAATGCAATCCGCATCCGCAATTTCTTCCATAGAATTTGTCATGGCTCCACTTCCAAAAGCGGCGGCAAGACCTGCCACCGTCGAGGAGTGTCAGAGACGCGCACAATGATCAACATTGTTGGTCCCTACCGCAGCCCTGGCAAATTTCTGGAGGAGATAATTTTCTTCGTTGGTCACTTTCGCGGAAGAAAGAAAGGCGATACTGTCGCTTCCCGCCGAATCTTTGATTTCTTTCAACCTGGTAGCCGTATAATCCAGTGCCTCGTCCCACGAAACCTCCACAAGACGGCCCTCTTTTCTTATCAGAGGTGCGGTAAGCCGGTTCGGGCTCTGAACAAATTCATGTACGTTCCAGCCCTTGATACAGAGTTTCCCCTGGTTGGTGGGACTGGTCTTGCATGGAATGGTATCTATGATCTGTCCGTCAAGCACTTCCAGATAGAAACCACAGCCGCATCCACAATAGGTACAAGTGGTCAGCACGGTCCTGTAGTCCATAAAAAAGCTCCTCTCTTTCTGAGCCAATTTCAAAACGCCCCCTTTTGCCCGATCTCTGCGTCAGGATCAAATTTTAATCATCGAAATATCAAATATATTCCTGTGGTTAAAATTTTCACCTTCCTTGCCCTCGAACAAAATTGAGCATTTTGAAACTGGCTCTTTCTGTTTGTCTATTATTCAGCGGCCCCGCGCAGCACATTCAGGGGTGATTTCACATAGGCATCCTGCCCGGTGCGGTAATCGAATTCATCATCCACGATCTCCGCCACCTTCTTGTACAATGTCCTGAGCGGTATATCGGCTGGACAGACCTCATTACAAAGGCCACAATCAATACACCTTCCCACCATGTGAACAGCACGGGTCAGATGGAAAACAGGGTTTTCGGGTGGAATATCCCCCGTACTGATCAGGTTGTCTTCTTCAAGCGTGCATTCATGGCAGAAACACATGGGGCATACATCTCTGCAGCCGTAGCATTTGATACACCTGGAAAACTCCTTGAACCAGTACTCAAACCGGCCATCCAGATTCATGGCATCCACACGGGAAACCGAATCAAAAGTGACCCCTTCTGCCTTTTCCCCTTCCACGAACTCTTCAGGATAGGGTTTGAGGCATTCACAGGCTTCCGCAAGATCCTGGGGACAAGCAACCCCAACAGGGACAACCTTATCAGGATTCAGTTGATTCCAGGTATAAAGCGCCTTCAACCCACGATCATCGCATCCTCGAACCAGGACACCAAAGGAATCTTCCGGATAGCGTCGGGCGATATTGATCAACTGTTTGTTGAGCGAATACCGGGTATCCCCGGATCGTTTCCAATCACCAATCACCAGATTTTCCAGATCATCCCCATCAGAAAACAGGTGGGGTCCCACATGCCCATACTTATTGCTCAGGCCAACAAAACCTTCGATCTCTCCCGATTTCAAAAGTTCCCTGACCTTTTCCCTTACTTTTTCACTCATCGAAATACCCTCACCAGGCCAAGACGGAGAACCATTAAACACCCTCCATGCGTATGTAAGGCTGAACGTTCCCCCCTCCCAAACCTGCTATGCAGCCAGGAGTTTTCTTTTCTTCTCCGTAATCGGCGATGGTCCCATCTCTTTTAATGCACTGACAAAATCTTTTACTTCCTCGGCAAATTCCGGACCTTCCGCGGATGATATCCATCTTGAACGCAGACGATCCTCTCCAATGCCGCTAAAAGCCAGTAGTTTTCTTAAAAAGCGAACCCGTTTATCCGTAGCGTAATTACCGTACAGGTAATGGCAATCGCCCAGATGTCACCCACCCACGAATACGCCGTCAACCCCCTGCTGGAAAGAACGCAGAATATGGTGCGGCGAAACACTGGCGGAACACATAACCCGAACGGTACGGATGTTCGTAGGGTATTGCAGTCGACTGACCCCAGCCAGGTCAGCAGCAGCGTACGCTCACCATGTACACAGAAAGCAGACTATTTTTGGTTCAAAATCGGCATTACTCATATCTATTCCCCTTTAACACAATTCACAGTGCCCTTATCTGAGCCAGAATCTGCTCCGGCTTGAAGCCCTTGAGCTTAGCGCTCTGAGACGGACAGGTTGAAGCGCAACATCCACATCCTTTGCAAAGGATGGTTTTAACCTGACAGATCTTTTTCTCCGGCAGATAATCAATTGCTCCGTACGGACACATATCCATGCATCCCATACACCCCACGCAGGAGTCCTCATCGATTTCAGCAACGATGGCGCTAACTACCAGTTTATCCTTGAACAGGATCGTGGCAACCCTTGATGAGGCGCCAAGCCCTTGAGAAATGGCCTCTTCGACATTTGCCGGATAACGGGCGGATCCGCAAACAAAAATCCCATCCGTAGCAAAATCGAGGGGCCGTAATTTGGCATGGGCTTCAAGAAAAAAGTTGTTCTGATCCATGGGAACCCGCAAGAGCTGGGAAAGTCCGGCAGCATCTTCCCGAGCCACGAGAGGCGTGGAGAGAACCACCAGATCACAAGGAATCTCGACTGTCTTTCCCGTCAGAGAACGGTAAAATTCTACCTTTCCCTCTTCCACGGATGGGGGCTGATCAGCGGAGAATACATCAAAACGAACACCCTCCCCCCTTGCATCCCAAAGCATTTGCTCATTTTCGGTTCCATACATCTGCATATCCCTGTAAAGAATATGTACATGTGCATCCGGGTTCTGTTCCTTGAGCAATCGGGCATTTTTTACCGCAGTCTGACAGCATATCCTCGAACAATATTCCCTTTCAGGGGAACGGGCGCCTGCGCACTGGATCATCACAACCCCTTTTGCTTCGACCGGTCCCTTTTTCAGCCTGCCCTCCAATTCCATCTGGGTGATGACTTTTTCCCCGTCATACCCGTACAGTCCTTCAGGAACGAGCGGCACGGCGCCGGTAGCCACCACGATGCAGCCCACATTCTCCTGCACGGTCTCGCCGCTGTCGCGCTTGATGCCAACTTCATAATTCCCGATATAACCGCCCACATCTTCCAACTGGGAACCAAGATAAACAGAGATGTTCGATCTGTCTGTAACCGCCTCGATCAACCCCGAAATTCGTTCTGAAGCCTCGTTGCCATAGGGGGCCACCCGGTGGATTTTTCTCAACAGGCCTCCCAGATCCTTATCCTTTTCAACCAGCACCACCTCAAGTCCCATTCCGGCCAAAGTATCGGCTGCAGTCAAACCGGCGACACCGCCTCCAATCACCAGAGCCCTCGGGTTCAAGGATGCTTCAATATCCATCTGGGGCTCCAGAAAAGCAGCCTTCGACACCCCCATCCTCACCAGGTCTTTGGCCTTCGCCGTCGCCTCGTCTCTCTCCTGCATATGGACCCAGGAACATTGGTCCCTGATATTGACCATTTCAAAGAGGTAGGGATTTAAATCAGCGGCCGAACAGGAATTCTGGAACAGTGGCTGGTGGGTACGGGGCGAACAGGATGCCACAATCACCCGATTGAGATTATGCTCCTTTATCCCGTTCTGTATTTCGCCGATCCCTGCTTCTGAACAGGTATAGAGATTCTCCTTGGCATACACCACTCCGGGGATACCGGATGCGTATTCCGTAACGGCCTTACAATCCAGGTGTCCGGCAATATTGGAACCACAGTCGCAGATGAAAACTCCGATCCGCAGATCCTCTTTCGGCAGCTCTTTTTCTTTTTCCTTCTTACTCATATGGTTAGACTCCTTCAGGATGCTTCTCGCATCTTAGAATCCATAATGACCAGTGATGCCCTGGCTGCAGCGCCACTGGCCTGGGCAACAGATTCGGGAATATCCATGGGTCCATGGGCGCAACCGCAGGCAAAGATTCCAGGGACTGTCGTATCCAACGGTTGGAACGTACCGGTCTCAAAAAATCCGAAACGGTTCACCCCAATACCTAAAATCTCCGCCAGTTCTTCAACGCCCTCATTAGGAGCACAAGCCGTAGCCAGAATCACCATATCAAAATCGACTGACTTGACCCGTCTCTCCTTTGTATCTTCATAGGTTACCACGGGGTTGTGATTCGGTCCCTCCGTGATCTCGGCAATCCGACCTCGAATATAGCTGATTCCGGACTGGTTTCCACCCCTGACCTTATACTCTTCAAAACCTTTGCCCACAGCCCTGATATCCATGCCGAATATGACGGATGTCGTCTCGCGTTCATGCTCATTGGCTATAATCGCTTCCTTGATGGAATGCATGCAGCAGAAACCCGAACAGAATGGGTAAAACCTGAAATCCCTCGACCCAACACATTGGATAAAAGCCAACCTCTTGGCCACGGAAAAACCTTCCGCTTTCTTTTTCAATGTTTCCAGTGGCTCTACAATCTCAAGGTGTGCGGCGTATTTCGCAGCCCACTTCTTCCGATCATCATCATCCGCGTAGTCACCACTCTGGAAGGCCTCAACCATTTCGGCCGAATCCTGTCCATGTTTCTTTTCAAGTTTCCCTATCGCTTTCTGGGATTTTTTGACTTTCTTTTCCAGTTCATGAATTTCCGCTTCCACCGCCAGATCAGACGGGCGATCCAAATGCCCACCCGTTGGACCGCTGGCGCTGAGCAGTCTTTCGAACTCAATGGCCGTAATCACATTGGGTATTTCACGATACTGGTATTCCGGGATCACTGAGGGATCAAAAACCTTGTACCCGCTGGCCACAATAATGGCCCCGGCGTCGATCTCCACAACCCTGTCTTTCTGGTCAAAATTCACGGCATCGGCCTGGCAGACTTTCGCGCAAATACCGCATTTTTTGCCATTCAGTTGCCTGCAATGATCAGGATCAATGGTATGCGTAGATGGAATTCCCTGTGCAAACCAGCTGTAAATAGCCCTCCGGTCGCCAAGGCCTTCATTGAAGGCATCCGGCAGTATAGTCGGGCATTTCTCTTTGCATGCACCACAACCGGTGCACCGATCCTCCTCCACATAACGGGCTTTCTTTCGCACAGTAACCTTGAAATCGCCTTCTTCCCCGTCCACCTTTTCCACTTCCGAGTAGGCCATCAATTCAATATTGGGATGTCGACCGACATCCAGCATCTTAGGCGAAAGGATTCAGATAGCGCAATCGTTTGTAGGAAACGTCTTATCCAACTGCGCCATTTTTCCGCCGATACTGGGCAGACGTTCCACGAGATGCACCTTAATACCCATTTCGGCGAGATCCAGCGATGCCTGAATCCCGGCGATGCCTCCTCCAATAACGACTATATCTTTCTTCACGGTCTTGCTCCTGTCTACCCTAATGTCTTCCGTTGTATTCCAGATCAGGCTGCATTTTTCAGATCTGAAGGCCCCAAGGTTTTGACCTGTTCCGTAAATTCCCTGGCAACTTCGGCAAATCGGGTACCTTCGGCTGAAGATATCCATTCAAGTCTTAATCTGTTGGTATCGATACCAAGTATTTTGACCAGTTCAACCGTCATGTCAAACATTTTTTCAGCTTTTACATTACCATCCAGGTAATGACAATCACCGAAATGTCACCCGGCTACCAGAACGCCGTCCGCACCCTTCTGGAACGCCTTGAGAACAAAATTGGGATTGATCCTTCCAGAACACATAACCCGTATAATGCGCATGTTGGGAGGATACTGAAACCGGCTGACGCCCGCCAGATCTGCAGCGGAATAGGCGCACCAGTTACAAGCGAATGTAACGATTTCGGGAGAAAACTCTTCAGCCATTGGTAAACTCGCTTTTACTAGTATATAGTTGGTTTTTTATCTGCAGGCCACGTTGAGTAGTTTAGTGGTTCAGTAGTCGAGTAGGACTACTCAACAATTCAAGACTCTCTATGCGTGTTTCCTGTTTTGCCAATCGTCAATCATCAATCGTCAATCGTCAAACGTCAATTCAGCGCCGCTTCCACCATAGTCAGAACTTCCTGGTCATCATAGTGAAAATTGACTGCGGCGCCGGTTGGGCAGGCAGCAGCGCAGGACCCGCATCCCTTGCACAGGGCGGCTTCTACGTGGGAGACCATTCGACCACCCTCCCTTTCCTCCAGATTGATTGCACCAAATGGACACGCTTCCACGCAGATACCGCAACCAAGGCAGTAATGCTCATCCACATGGGACACCACACCTTCAACGGTGAGGGTCTGCTTTGCAAGAACCACGGATGCCCTGGATGCCGCAGCCTGAGCCTGGGCGATGCTTTCCTCGATTGGTTTCGGGTAGTGGGCCATGCCGGCAAGAAAAAGGCCGTCAGAGGCAAACTCCACAGGCCTCAGCTTGGCATGGGCTTCCATGAAAAACCCATCTTCGTTAACGGAAAGTTTGAACATCTGCGCCAACTCCCCATTGTCCCTGGGAATAATGGCCGATGCCAAAACCACGAGATCGGGGGAAATTTTGATATCTCTCCCGAGGATATGGTCTTTAACAACTACGGAGATTCCGCCTGCCTCTTTCGTAACAATCGGCTTTCGATCAAGATCGTAGCGGACGAAAACAATCCCCTTGCTGCGCGCTTTCCTGTAAAGTTCTTCCCTCTGCCCGTAGGTACGGATATCCCTGTACAGGATATAGATCTCCATATCCGGTTTGTCTTCTTTCAGCTCGAGAGCGGACTTGATAGAATGGGTACAGCAGACCTTGGAACAATAGGGTCTCTGTGGCTCCCTGGAACCCACACACTGAATAAAAACGGCTGTTTTCACGTCTTTAATCCTGCTGTCTGCAGCTTTCAGGGCATCATCCAGATCAAGGTGTGTCAGTACCCTGTCATCTTCACCATAGAGATATTCCGACGGTTTCTGTTCCAGGGCGCCTACTGCGACCACTACCGCTCCGTGTTCCAGGTTTTCCTCTGCTCCATTATGAGAAATCGTGGTTTTGAAATTCCCCACAAACCCCGATGCATCCTTTATGCTTGCATCTGTAAAGACATCCACAAGCGGATGATTCTGGACCGATTGAATGATTTCCTTCATACCGGCATCGATCGATTCACCCTGCCATGTATTCACGAGGCGGCTTGCGTTTCCCCCCAGTTCAGAGGACTGCTCCACGAGATACGTGTGAAATCCCTGGTCGCCAAGCCCTAACGCTGCCGTCATGCCGGATATTCCACCGCCGATAACCAGGGCCTTATTATCCACTCCAATGGACGGTTGGGGCAGCGGCTGTATAAGCTGCGCCCTCGCTACCGCCATGCGAACCAGATCCTTCGCCTTCAGGGTTGCCTCTTCCCGTTCTTTGCTGTGGACCCAGGAGCAGTGGTTCCGGATATTGGCCATTTCGAAGAGGTATTTGTTCAGGCCCGCGTCCTTCAAGGTTTCCTGGAACAGGGCTTCATGGGTCCTCGGCGTACACGCCGCCACCACCACCCGGTTCAGGCCTTCGCGCAGGATCACTTCTTTCATTTTGTCCTGCGTATCCTGCGAACAGGTAAAAAGATTCTCTTCCACATAGCTCACCCCTGGAAGACTGCGTGTGTAATCCGCCACGGCGGGGATATCTACAATCCCACCGATGTTGGTTCCACAGTTGCAGACAAAGACACCTACCTTGGGGGCTTCTGAAGAGACATCCCGTTCTTCCGGATAGGACACCTCCTTAGTCAAAGTACCCCTGGCCGAAGACAGCAAGGCCTTCGCACTGCACGCAGCCGCACTGGCTTCCACAACCGAATTCGGGATGTCCTTGGGTTCCTGGAAAGCCCCGCAGACATAGATACCGTTTCTTGAGGTCTCCACAGGATGAAAAGTACCGGTCTGAACGAAATGGTCCTGGTCCAGTTCTACGCCAAGATCATTGGCCGTTTCTATGAGAGATTCGGGAGTCTCCAGTCCCGAGGCGAGAACCACCACATCGAAAATTTCAGAATGAATGGAACCTTCCTCGTCTGCATATTCCAGAATAAGGTCTTTCGTAACAGAATCTTCTGAAATGGAATGGATCCTTGAACGGATGAATCGTACCCCCTGTTCATCTTTGGCACGGTTGTAGTATCGCTCAAAATCCTTTCCGTAGGTACGCATATCCATGAAAAATATAGCGGCATCCAGATCCTGATCCGAGTGTTCTTTAGCAATAACCGCCTCTTTCACCGAATACATGCAGCAGACAGAAGAGCAGTAACCATGGTCGCAGCGATTGATATCCCTGGATCCTACGCACTGCAGCCATGCAATCTTTTGTGGCTCCCGGCCGTCCGATGGACGTTTCAAATGACCTTGATATGGTCCGGTAGCGCTGAGAATCCGCTCAAATTCCATACTGGTGACCACATTGGAATAGGATGCGTAGCTGTATGTATCAAACTGAGAAGGATCAAAGGCCTTAAAGCCGGGTGCCAGGATTACCGAGCCCACATCAATGGAAATCTTTTTGGTTTGCTCGGAATGCGTCTCCAAGGTAACCGCTTCAGCCTTACAGGCATCCACGCACTGGTAACATTCACAGCATCCCCCGCAGTTGAGACATCTGGCGGCCTCTTCTTTTGAATCTTCCTCACTAGGAAGAAGGGAAACCTCATCAAATCCTGAAATGGCCTCCATCGCCGGTAAGGTTTCCACAGACAACCGTTTCCCGACGGGTTCATCTTCAGGGATCTCCACCCAGTTTTCCCCAATGGGTGGTTCATCAATCCATTCCTCCGGCAGCTGTTCTCCCTGAAGAAATTTGTCCATATACAGGGCGGCACGTTTCCCCGCCTCAACCGCTTCAATAACCGTAGCAGGACCGGTAATCACATCCCCGCCGGCAAAGATCTCCGGGACATTGGTCTGAAGTGTCTCCGGATTCACCACCAGCATATTCCACCGGGAAATCTCAATTCCCGATTCTTCCCCGCCCAAGAAATCCAGATCCGGCTGCTGTCCAACGGCCGGGATGATGTGGGCCGCTTCAATAAAAAACTCAGAATCTGCTATCGGTATAGGCTTGCGCCTGCCGGTGGTATCTGCATCAGTAAGCCTTGTCCGAATGCACTCGATCCCTGCCGCATTGCCGTCTTTTTCTGAGATTTTTACGGGGGCCACAAGAAAATGGATTTTGATACCTTCCTTTTCCGTTTCTTCCACTTCCTCCGGACCCGCCAGCATCTCCGTCCGCGACCGTCGATAGATAATATGGACTTCATCCGCTCCAAGCCGTAAAGCCGTCCGTGCACCATCAAGGGCCGAATGGCCTCCACCGATGATAACAGCCTTCCCTTGAAGTTTCGTTAGTTCTCCCAACTCCACTTTCCTGAGAAAACTTGTGACATCCTGAACTCCCTGGGTTTCTTCCCCCGAAAGCCTCAGTTTCAGTCCTTTCCAGGCACCGGAACCTAAGAATATGGCCTTGGCCCCATGGGCTTTGAGTTCTTCCAAGGTAAGGTCTTTTCCAATGGCCGTGTTCGTATGGATTTCGATGCCAAAGCGTTTTAAATTATCAATTTCATTGTCCAGGACCGCCCTGGGAAGACGATGTGCAGGAATGCCGTACCGCATCATACCCCCGGCCTCAGGCATGGACTCGTAAACACTCACCTTATATCCTGCGAGGGCCAGAAAATAAGCAGCGGTAAGACCGGCAGGTCCAGCCCCGACAACGGCAACCTTCTCCTCTTTCATCTCTATTTGAGGAACGGGAATTTCCTGAAGATTGGTACGGTCAGCCGCCACCCGCTTCAGTTCTCGAATCGATATGGATTCATCCAGTTCCAGACGCCGGCAACTTTTTTCGCAGGCATGGGGACATACACGACCCAGCACCCCTGGGAAGGGAAGATCCTCCATGATAATTTTGATCGCTTCCGTGTATTTGCCCTGTTTCACCATCTGGACATAGCCCTGGACGTTCAAGTGAGCCGGGCAGGCCATTCTGCACGGCGCCAGGTCCAGTTTCTCAATAGCAAAGCCCCCGGGAATGGCCTGGGCGTAGGATTTATAGGTGGCTTTGCGTGTCACCATGTCCATGTCATATTCGCTGGGCCGCTCCACGGGACAGGCCTCCGCGCAATCACCACAGGCAGTGCATGCATCAGCGTCAATAAAACGCGGAGTTTTTCTAATTTTCACCTGGAAATCGCCCTCATTTCCGCTGACGTCTTCTACTTCTGAGCAGGTATGCAGTTCAATATTGATGTGCCGGCCGACCTCGACCAGTTTCGGAGAGATAATTCACATCGCGCAGTCGTTGGTGGGAAACGTTTTATCCAACTGGGCCATCACTCCACCAATGGCTGATGATTTTTCCACCAGATGCACATAAAAACCGGAATCCGCCATATCAAGAGCAGCCTGCATCCCCGAGATGCCGCTGCCGATTATGCATACAGAACCACGTATTTTCCCGGGCGTTTCTTTTTTCATTCGGATCTCCTCGACTGAATTTAAGACCTCATCACATGTTTCGTTCGTGAAAGGCGTAAATACTTTATCCATTTAGCCTATATAAAAAAGAACATTCACAGTCAAGTAATATTTCCAGAGCCGTACACATCAATCCCCTTGATAGTCCTCTTTTTTTGTGATTTAATTCCTAGAGACTTAGGCTGGTAATAATAACCAATTTCACACGAGCGCCGCCTCTGACCGGGAAAGAAGTCAGTCTGATCGAGAAAGAAACTTGCGCACAATTATTTACCGCCCGCTACGCTCAAGACGCTAAGAACGCTAAGATTTTATTTTTTTACCGAATCGGAACGGACGATTCGATAAAGCAATCGGCCCTTCGGGCATTTCGGGAGAATTGGGTACGTTTCACACAGAAAGAATAATGGCTGTTTTTTCGAATCGTCCGTTCCGATTCGAAAAAGGCTTTGCGGCCTTCGCGACTTTGCGGTTCAAAAACCAATAACCAGATGAAGTTTCACACGAGCGCCGCCTCTGACCGGGAAAGAAATTTTGGTATTGTGGTAGGTTATTGAGGGAATCCCAATGGTCCCTGGCTGCCTACTGCCTACCGCTTACTACCTACTGAACTTTTCACACGAGGCTTCACATCCATGACCACAGGCATATATATCAGTGAATCAGATTTCCAGAGTCTTTTCGACAGCGTTGCCGATTACGTCATCGCCATTAACAGGAATCATGAAATCATCATGTCCAACGATCTATTTAAAAACCGTTTTGGCGCAGGGGCTGGAAGTAAATGCTATAAGGCATGGAAAAATGTGGACACGAAATGTGATTTCTGTCCCGTGGAAAAATCCTTTCAGGATGGTCTGATGCATTCGAACAAAGAAACCGTGGTGAGGAAAGACGGAGAAATTATAACAATAAATGTGAAAACAACCCCCGTTAAGGATAATCGGGGAAAGATCGCCTATGTTGTTGAAACCGTGACAGACCTGACAGAAAAAAACAAAATACATGATGAATTGAACCGGGTATCCGGAACAATCGAGACAACCATCAGGAAAAGATTGAAACAGCTTGAAAAATCTGAGGAACTATACCGAACCATTTTTGAACGATCTCTGGACGCCATCGTTTTTACGGATTCGAAGGGAAATATTCAAGACATCAATCAGGCAGGGGTTCGCATTCTAGGATACAGGAGCAAGCAAAATCTTCTTTCCCTGGAATCTGCACTGGATCTATTTGAAAACGAGGAAGATCTGTACCATTTTCAGAAGACCCTCTTTAAGGAAGGTTTCGTTCTGGAGTTTGAGACCCGTCTTAAAGGAAAAGGCGGGAAAGCCTTTGACGCCCTGATCACCTCTAATGTAATCCTCGACATCGTAAAACAAATCACCGGATATGTCCTGATTATTAGAGACATCACAAAAAGTAAACGAACGCAGCGGAAGATAAAAGAACAGAACTCGCGACTCTCTATTTTAAATGCCATCGCCACGACAGTCAACAGCACTCTCGATCTTAAGGAAATGCTGAACAAAACGACGGATAAAATGCATGAGATCCTCGAAGCGGACAGTTTCAGGTTATATCTCCTGGATGAAAAAAGGGAAAATCTTGATCTCGTGGGTTACAAAGGACTTTCCGCCAATTTCATTGAAAAACCATTTATGAGACGTCGGAAAGTGGGAGACGGTCTCCTCGGAATAACGGCATTAACCGGGGAAACGAAGGTCGTCAATAACTTTCTGAGATCCGGAGATCCCTATGTGAAATCGTTTGTTGAAGAACAACTCCACTCAACCATCTATCTTCCGCTCCTCTCCAGAGGGGAAACAATGGGCGTAATAGCTGTATCAAACCACCCTTCTTCAGATTTTACAGACGAGTATATCGATTTCCTGAATTCCATCTGCAACCAGATAGGGGTTGCCTTGAGCAATGCGGACCTGTACAAGAACATGAAAACAGCCTATCAAGACCTTAAGGAAGCACAGGAGCAGGTGATTCGCGCCGAAAAACTGGCTTCTCTCGGCAAACTTTCCGCTTCGATAGCCCATGAAATCAATAACCCCTTGGCTGCGGTATTGACCTATGCCAGATTAATGACCAAACTGATTACCCTTGGAAGATTCACTCCCGACCGGTTTGATGACGTAAAAAAATACCTCAAAACCATACAAGATGAAACCTCACGATGTGGCGAAATCGTAAAAAATCTTCTTGCTTTTTCCAGGCAGTCTAAAATGAAATTTGAAATCCGGAGCATAGAGAAGATTATTGACAAGACTCTTCTCCTTGTTTCCCACGATTTGCAGATGAAAGGGATAATCGTAGAAAAAAACATTAGCCAAGGAACTCCCGATATTGTATGCGACTTCAAGCAAATACAACAAGCCTTGTTGAACCTCTTCATCAATGCATCGGATGCCATGCCGGAGGGAGGGGTCCTGACGGTAACGACTGCCGACTCCAGCCAAGACGGATTTCTGGAAATATCCATTTCGGATTCTGGGCACGGTATGTCGGAGGAAGACTTGAAGGACATATTCGAACCTTTTTTTTCGACGAAAGAGGAAGGCAAAGGGGTCGGATTGGGACTCTCTGTGACTTATGGCATCATCACCGAACATAGAGGGAAGATCGAGGTGGAAAGCAAAGTGGGTAATGGCACAACCTTTAAAGTTTATCTGCCTGACAATTCGGAAACCGGAAATCCCTGAGTTTGAACCGGAAATGGATCAAAATTGTCGACCGACGGCTATGATTAAACGCCCTGTTGCATCTTCCATCTTTTTTTTATAAGAATAGACCTCTTGATGAACTTAGAATGGGAAAGAAAAATGACGAAAATGCCTCGAATTCTTGTGATTGATGACGAATATGCCATGCGTGAAAGCCTGAAAGACTGGTTGAGCGAAGACGGCTATCAGGTGGGACTGGCCGCAAGCGGGCCCGAAGCGATCGAGATGGTCAAGAAAAGTTCGTGGGAAGTTCTTCTTCTCGATCTCAAAATGCCCGGCATGGATGGGATTGAAACCCTGAAGAACATAAAGGAAATAAACCCCGAAATTGAAGTCCTCATGATGACGGCGTACGCCACTGTGGATACCGCCGTTGAAGCCATGAAACTGGGTGCTTTTGATTATCTTGTAAAACCTTTTGACCCGGACGAAGTGGAACTCCTTATTAAGAGAATCGTTTCACACAAAGAACTTGTTTTGGAAAATATACTGCTTCGAAGAAAACTGGAAGAGAGGGACCAGTTCAATAAGATCATCGGAAAAAGTCGCGCCATGCACGATATTTTTGACCTCATCGCCCGTATTGCACCCACTGATTCCACCGTGCTGATCACGGGGGAGAGCGGTACGGGAAAAGAACTTATCGCCCAGGCCATCCATGCAAACAGCGGGCGCTCTTACATGCCTTTTATTGCGGTAAGCTGCGGCGCATTACCCGATTCCCTCCTTGAAAGCGAATTGTTCGGGTACGAAAAAGGGGCGTTTACCGGAGCGGAACATACCAAAAAAGGCCGTTTTGAAATGGCCCATAAAGGCACCCTTTTTCTGGATGAAATAGGGGATATCAGCCTCAAAACCCAGATAGATCTTTTGAGAGTCCTGCAACAGAGGGAAATCAATCGCCTTGGCAGCGAACAAACCATGAAGGTCGATGTCCGTATCCTGGCAGCCACCAATCGTAATCTTGACAAAGCGATCCGCGAAGAGAGATTCCGGCAGGATCTTTTTTACCGTTTAAACGTGATATCCATTCATGTTCCGCCTTTGAGAGAACGAAGTGAAGACATCCCTCTTCTTGCAAAGGCAGCCATAAAAAAATACTGCATCGAAATGAATCGAGACGAAGTGGGGATTTCGCCGGCGGCCATGAAACTGCTGATGAATTATGACTGGCCGGGAAACGTCAGGGAGCTGGAAAACATTATGGAAAGAGCCCTGGTGATAGGATATGAAGATGAAATCACCGTAGAAGATCTGCCTTTCGACCGAAATAAAAAGGAGGATCAGAAACTTCCTTCCTCTTTGAAGCAGATGGAAAAAATCCATATTGAGAGGATTCTTGAAAGCACCGGCTGGAACATCAGTAAGGCCTCGCGGGAACTGGATATCGATCGCCAGACCCTGTACAACAAAATAGACAAATATGGTCTGAAGAAGGGGGGGGCCTCATAACCTTTTCCAGTTCCATTAAGGTATGCTCATTAGGCGGAGTTGGACCTTCCGTTATCGAACAAATCGCGCTTTTCATCTCCTCCCGAACCGGTCTTTCCTGTGAAATATCGTCGAGCCTGCGATCTCCTGCATACGCCTATGACAAAAGAAGAAATCAGTATGATGCCAAACGAATACTGGTTCGTCTTGACCAAATCAGTGGTGATCAAAAGATTCTAGCTGTCACGGATGTAGACCTGTATGTGCCAATCTTGAAATACATTTTCGGACTGGCTCGAGTAGGAGGAACATCCACAATTATTTCGATTCACCGCCTTCACCCCCTGTTCTACGATGCACCTGCTGATGAAGCGCTTCTACTGGATCGCATCAAGAAAACTGCTTTGCATGAATTGGGACACAGCTTCGGACTGACGCACTGCCGATCAAAACACTGCGCCATGTTTTCGTCCACTCGGATTTCCGACACAGATCTTAAAAAAGATGCTTTCTGCCCTACCTGTGCCGACCTGTTCCAATGGCATGCTGAAAAGGACCCCTTCCCTATGCCTGAAAAGTGTTGAATTTTTCGACACCCTGACTATTTCTTAGGCAATTCAATAATAAACATCTATATTCAATCACTTACCGGATAAAGTTTCCAGACACCCCCATCAACTGCCGATAAATTCGACGAAACGACGTTTCCAGAAAGAGCTTCAATTTGTCACGTTATTACCCATATATAACCCATCATTTCAACATCTTAAATAATTCCAGCAAGCTAGAACAATTATTTGGCATGTACCTTGCTTATTCAATAACACCAAACAGGAACTTCAATCGGTGCCCAGTAGATTTCAACAGCGGACCGGAAACCATATCAGGAGGAGAAGAAATGGCCGAAAAAACAAAGAAAGAATCGATGAGAATCGTCCCCCCCGGAAAAAAGAAATGTGTCTGGATGGAAGCGGAGGTGGTTTCTTATAAACTTTGCGACAACAATTTTGATTGCTCCACATGCGTCTATGACCAGGGAATGCAATTGAAAGTAGCCAGACAGAAAGAGGCGGCCGCTTCGACTCTTTCAAGCACAACCTCCGGCAAATTCAACCAGACGTGGGTGGATAAGATGTTGCTCCTGCCCGCTTCAAGGCGAAAATGCCGCTACATGATCACTGGTGAAGTAGCCAGAAAAGTGTGCCCCAATGCGTACGAATGCGGGAGTTGCTCTTTTGACGCAATGATGCAGGACAGATTGAAAACCGAAATCAGCCCCGCGCCGAATCAAGTGGACGTGGATGGGTTTAAAATGGCTGAAGGTTTCTACTACAATGAAGGACACGTCTGGGCAAGACCGGAATATGGCGGTCGTGTGCGAGTCGGCCTCGATGATTTTGCACAGAAGCTTTTAGGAAAACTTTCCGCCGTAGAAACACCGGAGATTGGGCAGGAACTCACCAAAGATAAAGCCGGTTTTCGTTTAAAACGAAATGGGGAGGCAGTAGACGCTGTTTCACCGGTTGACGGAATTGTCACCCACATAAACCAGAAACTGCTTGATCACCCGGAACTGATTAATGAATCTCCTTATACAGACGGTTGGTTATTTGTCGTGGAACCCACCAAACTCCGCAAGAACCTCAAAGGGCTGCTGTTTGGGGAAAAAGCCTCACAGTATATGGGCGAAGAAAAAGGAAGGTTGTTTGCTGAAGCCAGCGAGGATTTCAGACTGGCAGCAGATGGTGGGGAACCCATTGAAGATATTTATGAAGAATTGGGAGCAGAAACCTGGAGCAGACTTGCAAAGAAATTCTTAAAAACTTCGAAGTAACTTAAATTACAAACTTCGGCCATGTAAAAAAAACCTTCCGTCGGTCTGACCGGCGGAAGGTTTTTTATTGGGTATTCAAGAATCAGCTCTATTCCATGTTTTCCGAAAGGTAGCTGTAAATATCTTTGATTTCCAGATCCATTTCCGCTGTTCCACGAGCGCAGGTGAAATGAATCTGGCATTTGGGGCAAGCAGTAATAAGGGTCGTTGCCCCGGTTTGAACAGCCTCTTGCAGTCTTTCGATGCGCATCTCTTTGGAACAACTGGAACACTCCATCCACGCACTGGTTCCACAGCAGAGCGCATTTTCCCTGTTCCGCCCCATTTCTGTGAGGCTGCCCCCGGGAATCATATGGAGAAGTTCTCGAGGCTGTTCATACAATCCCGCCCCCCTGCCCAAACGGCACGGATCGTGATAGGTAAGAGCCCCATTCGTCGATGGCTTGAAAGAAATACCGGACCCGGGCAGTTCCCGTGCGAGGAATTCCGTCATATGCAGAACCTCGAAAGGAAGCTCACCGCACACTTTGGGATAATGCTTCTTAAACGTAGTATATCCTTCAGGGCAACTGAAAAGCACCGTTTTTGCACCGGAAGATGCAATGGCCTCCAGATTACGCTCTGCCAGCTTCCGAAAAGTCGCTTCGTTTCCACTCCAGAGGGCGTCATGCCCGCAGCACCTCTCATCATTGCTGATTACAGGGGTAATTCCCATTTTGTTCAAAATGCCAAGGACAGCTTTCGCATTTTGAAGGGGAGAGACATTCAGGTAGCTGAAAACTACTTCGTAATAGGGAAGGCACCCAACGAAGTAGAAAAACTCCCCTTTTTCTGAAAAACTGCCCGCTTTTTCCGCCCAGGCGGTACGCTTCTGCTGAACATCTCCTGTCTGCATATCGACTATGGATTGCAGAATACCATGATGGCTTTCCAGCGGGAAGTTCCCGGCATCTCTGGCCTTCTTCCTCAAATTCAGAATAAATTCAGGAACGTCTATTTCCACGGGGCATCTTTCACTACAGCGGCCGCAGCTCAGGCAGGCCCAGACACCCGGGTTCAAGGGGGTATCATCCCCTGGTTCTTTGAGGTTCTCCTTAATCATCTGTCTTGGAGAAAAAGAAGGAAGAACACGGCTGACGGGGCAGCTCCCGGTACAGACGCCACACTCCATACAATAATCGATCTGATGCTGACTAAGTTGCATTGTAAATACCATAAAAATTGCAGGTTATATTGAATTGGTCGAACAGGCCCCAATGATACGTACAGTCCACACAATTATCAGCTGTTCTTATCATAAACGGCATCGGATCTGTCAAGGAAAATTATAGATGGGCAGCAATTATCATTTTTAATCGATTTATTACCAGTTGCGACTTGGTATGGTATCGACCCTCCAAATTCGCGTTTTCAAAGAAGGGGATCTGATTGATCCCCCTTTTCCAACAAAAAATACTTGACATAGCAGCATCTCAAAAATATATTCTTCTGGTTTACAGAAATCTGCTATGGATGAATGTCTTCCATGGCGTTTGTGCAATTGGCTTTATCTATTAGGGAAATCGGGTTAAATTTATGGCTAAGACTAAAGGTAAGATTGTTATTGACAGGGAATGGTGCAAAGGATGTCACATTTGCATCGGAGTTTGTCCGAACGGAGTTATCGAAGTGGATAAGACACTCAATAAAAAGGGTTACTCTCCCGCTCGATTTAAAGAAACTGTTTCTGAAGGCGAAAAAGGATGCATCGCCTGTGCCCAGTGCGCAACCGTATGCCCCGAAGTAGCCATTGAGGTGTATCGTGCCAAGTGAAAAAATGTTAATGAACGGTTCCCAAACAGTGGGAGAAGCGGCGGTACGCGCTGGATGCCGTTATTATTTTGGCTATCCCATTACCCCGCAAAACGAACTTCCTGAATACCTCTCCTCCCGCATGTTAGACGTGGGCGGCGCTTTTATTCAGGGGGAAAGTGAAGTGGCCTCCATAAACATGGTGTTAGGCGCATCCGCAGCAGGCGGCCGAACCATGACATCTTCCTCATCCCCGGGGATATCACTCAAACAGGAGGGAATATCCTACATGGCCGGGACGGAACTGCCGGCCGTTATTATCAACATGATGAGGGGAGGGCCGGGTCTCGGGAATATTTCGCCTTCCGCAGCCGACTATTTCCAGGCAACAAGAGGCGGCGCTCACGGTGATTACCGCACTCCGGTTTTAGCGCCCTCAGGGGGCCAAGAGCTGGTTGATCTGACTTTTGTAGCCTTTGATCTGGCCGACAAATATCGCACTCCGGTGATGCTCCTTGGCGACGGCCTGATGGGGCAGGTCATGGAACCGGTTATTTTTCCAGACTTTATCGATTTGGATACATTACCCAAAAAGGACTGGATAGTGGATGGATGCAAAGGACGTGAGCCCAGGGCTCTTTTCTCCATGCTCCTAGGCCAGGGTCAACTCTATGAGCACAATCTGCATCTCGAGAAAAAATATAACACGATAACAGCCGAAGAACTTCGTTGGGAAACCAAGTATGATGAAGATGCAGAGATCGTAATCGTTGCCTACGGCACGGCAGCACGTATTGCTGAGAGTGCCATTGAAGAAGTCAAGGCGGAAGGGATAAACGTGGCTCTGTTCCGGCCTATTACATTATGGCCCTATCCCACGCCCGCTTTGCGGGAGCTTTCAAAAAAGGTCCCCAAGATTGCCGTTTTTGAAATGAGTCTCGGGCAGATGGTAGAAGATGTCATCCTCTCAGTGGGCGAAAGATCGGAAATCTATTTTCACGGTCTGCCGGGAGGAATAATTCCCACCCCGGCCCAAGTGGCCGAATTTCTCCGTTCGGTTGCAAAGGGCGACGGAAAAGTGGGACGGAGGATTGAAGTATGAGCGCAGAAACCAATTACGAAAAGATCTTTGGCTGGCCAGAGTCTCTAAAACATAACCCAACCCATTATTGTCCCGGATGCGGGCACTCCGTCGCGCACCGTCTTGTTGCCGAGTGTCTTGACGAAATGGGCCTCAGAGAGAAAACTATCGGCGTCCCACCCGTAGGCTGTTCCGTACTGGCCTACAATTATTTTAATTTTGACATGGTTGAAGCCCCTCATGGAAGGGCTCTGGCAGTTGCGTCCGGCATTAAAAGGGTGCACCCGGACAAGTTCGTCCTGACCTACCAGGGCGACGGTGACCTGGCAGCCATCGGCGCAGCGGAAACCATCCATGCGGCCAACCGTGGCGAGCGAATTACCACCATATTCATCAATAACGCCATATACGGAATGACCGGAGGCCAGATGGCTCCTACAACCACCCTGGGTCAGTACGCCACAACAGCCCCGGGAGGTCGTGATCAGAAGCTTCACGGAAACCCCCTGGACATCTCCAGTATGCTGGCGGTCAGCGACGGCGTGGTCTTTGCTGAACGGTGTGCGTTGACTACGGTCAAGCAGATCCGAAAGGCAAAAAAGGCGATCAGGAAGGCGTTCCAGTGCCAGTTAGATGACCTGGGGTTTGGCATAGTAGAACTCCTGTCTCCCTGTCCAACGAACTGGAAGGTTTCTCCAAAGGACGCCTGGACATGGGTTAACGAAGAAATGGTCAAGACTTTTCCACTCGGCGTTATCAAGGATAGCACCGGATACGAGGACAAAAAATGATTATCCGAACAACTTTCGCAGGTTTCGGCGGCCAGGGTGTTTTATTAATGGGCTATGTCCTGAGCCACGGAGCCATGCACAAAGGACTGGATGTAACATACTTTCCTTCATATGGCGCTGAAATGCGGGGAGGAACAGCAAACTGCACAGTAACCGTGTCTGACAAAAAAATCGCGTCTCCGGTGGCTTCTAATCCGGAGATTCTCGTGGCCATGAACTTTCCATCCCTTGAAAAGTTTGAACCCACGGTTAGCGAAGGAGGAACCATATTCCTCAACTCTTCGCTTTTTGAGGAAACCCCTTCCCGGACCGATGTTGAAGCAATTCAGGTCCCCACGCTGGAACTGGCCATGGAAGCTGGAAATGCAAGGGGAGGCAATATGGTTATGATCGGCGCGGTCTGCGCGAAAAAAGGCATGTTGAACCTTGAGGAAACCTGCAACGGTATGCAGGCGGCTCTCAAAGGAAAAGATAAGTTTTTTGAATTGAATCAAAAAGCCATTGAGCGCGGATTTGATTTCATAGCCAAGGCGTAGACGGACATTAAAGAAATAGAATTCAGGAGTCAGAAGTCAGAAGTCAGAAGTCAGAAAAAAGTTTTTCTTTTTTCATTCCGGCTTCTGACTTCTCTTTTCTGGATTCTTCCCAACCTTCTTTGTTTTTTCCAGACACCTGAAACCTGACACCTTATTGTCTGAGCAAGGCATATCTGGAACCAAACTTGCGTATTGCGCAAATCCGCGGTGACCCAATAAAGACTCCGAGTGCCTGATAACTCAGCGACCCTTCACTTCCTGCCCGATTCACCTGATTACACCGTTGCCTTAAAAAATTCTGCATTCCCTTGAATCCGGTATGGCTCGGCACAGGCAGGGATTATAACGGATTCACCCGAAACCACCTGCAAGGAAAGATCCCCTGCCCTGTTTTCCATGCGTGCCTCCCCATCCATACAGATCAAAATCTCCACATTTCGATCCACTGCGCTCACAAAGGTACTTTCCTCACGCACCAATATTTCAGATAACTGAAATTCTTCCGCTGGTGTAGGGTAAATGCGCTCGCCGTTTTCCCTGTCTTCCGGATTTATGAGCAAAGGCGGACCTGGATCAAAATTAACGATTTTTAGCAATTCCGGCACATCCACATGTTTAGGCGTAAGGCCCCCCCGGAGCACATTGTCGGAATTTGCCATCAACTCAATGCCAACACCTTTCAGGTAGCCATGGAGTTCACCTGCAGGAATATAGATCGCCTGGCCGGGCTGCAAAGTCAGCAGGTTGAAAATCAAGGGAGAGAAAAGTCCCGTATCGCCAGGATACTCCTTGCTCAGTTCAACCATCCAATAAAAAGCCCTGTCCCGATCCAGATACCGTTCAGCACGCCCGACCGCCCTATGAATGACCTTCGCTTTTTCCTCCCCACTCACCTGGAGGAGACCACTGAAAAAGTCCTTTACCCCCTCGGAGTTTGGCCTTTTCTTCAGGAGGTCCAGCAGGTCTTGAAGTTCCGGCATACAAACTGTTTCCATCAGAGCAATGATTTCTTCAACTTTCCGAAATCCTTTCAAGGCTTCAAATGGTGTAACAGCGCATAAGGCCTCAGGCTTGTGGTTTGAATCCCGGTAATTTCTTTCCGCGGCAGTCAAGGAAATACCCAGTTTATTTTCTTTTGCGTAGCCCTCTTCTGCCTGCACCAGATCAGGATGAACCTGGATCGATAGAGGGCGATCGGCAGCCAATACCTTAAATAGAAAGGGCAGCTGGTTTTGAAACCGTTCCGCAACCGCTTTTCCAAGAACCGATTCCGGGTTATTTTTTATCACATCCGTGAGAGGCAACCATTCTCCATCTATGAGGACTTCCGAAGGTCCCTTGGGATGAACGCCCATCCACAGCTCTGCAGCAGGCTTTGCCCCGGGAACAGGCATTTTCAGGAGAGATTGAATAGCCGTCCTCGAACCCCATTCATATTCCTGCACCGGATTTTTGAGGAATGAAATTTTATCCATGTACCGTACCTCTATGCCCAAGAAAATCCCCTATAATCCGTTCAATTTCATCTGTCTGATTCAGGTAGAAATGATCGGCGCCCTCTATAATCCGCAACACGGCTTGCCTGTTCCAACGGGGCAGGATTTCTGCAATCATGTCCGGAGGTGCAATATCATCCCTGGAACCAGTAACAACCATCCTGAGGCCCGGACAATGGTCTACTGAAGAGAAATCCATGAAATGAACAGGGGGAGAAACCATGATCATCCTGTCAATTTCAATCTTGTCGTCAATGGCCTGCGCATTCACCCATGCCCCGAAGGAATACCCAGCCAGGTCAATAGCCGATTTTCCACGCTCACGAAGGAAATCGAGGGCGGCCCTCACATCCTCCCTTTCGCCAATCCCGTTTTCATGAACGCCTTCACTGACACCTGCCCCCCTGAAATTGAAACGCAGGGTAGTATATCCATTCCTGCCATACGCATTGAGTACGGACTCAACCACATTACTTTGCATATTGCCGCCGTACAGGGGATGGGGATGCGTTACTGCAACGGCCTTTTCCCCGTCACGCAAGTCTAATAATCCTTCTATCTTGACGTCGCCGGAATGAAAAAAAATCTGTTCTTCCATCACATTGCCCCTTTGTTTGTTTACACCCGAAAAGCTGCAATTAGCGATTAGCCGTTAGCGATTAGCAGCACCATATCGCTTTTTTACAGTTGCATTAGGTTGCCATCAAAGAATGAAGGTTTCAATATAGTAAGAAGGCATTCAAATGTTTGAACCCTTTAAGCTAACGGCTAATAGCTAAAAGCTGACTGCAACTTTCAGGTTACAAATATTCATAGACTTCCCGTTACGGAGCAAATGACAACTTCATGTACTCTCCGTATTCCTGGAACAGATATTGTTTATCCAACACCTCGAATGTAGGAGCATAGTCGAACCGACCATCTTTCTCAGCAGCAATGGATATTTTTTCGAGGACAGCAGAAATGATAACGCCCACAAGCTGAAAATCCGTCAGCACCATGTGGACGGGGATCAGGATCTCTTTTTCAAGAAAATGGGTATAAATACCGGAAGTCAAAAAAGCATTTTCCTCCCGGAGGTATTTTATGTCCACATTCTGGGAAGGATTTATTCTATTTTCTATCGTGCCTATGGTGTTTTCTTCACCTTGCACATCGCCGGGCATATCTGTCATACCGTTCTCCTGCTTAGGGCTCTGTCATATATATAATATCGTAAAAATTCCGTCATTCCGGGCTTGACCCGGAATGACATAGGTGATACTTCACTTTCTTTAATGTCAGACACTTGATATATGACACGACACTAGAGAAGATGAGAAATTACAAACATCGTTACACACCGCAATATCACACACTTCCAATTACCGGTCAAGGATCAATAGGTCTTTGCAAATTCAACGAACCATGCATACCTTTGATGCTTAAATGAACGACGTGTTCCTCACTTTCACACCGAAAGAAACAACTGAAAAATACGCCGTTTGCTTTTCCTTCAAAAGATAAGAATCCCAAAGTGGCAAGGATTTTCGTATTTATTTTGACAAAGTTGAAACATCTGCTATATAATAGGTATAGAAACTTTATTAAAGGGGGAGAACGGTAGCATGGCGAAAAAACACGCATTGAAAGATAAAGTAATATTGGTGGTGGATGATGAACCGGATGTACTGGAAACCGTGGAAGAAGAACTGGATATGTGTCTCGTTCATAAAGCAACAAATTATGACACAGCGCTTCAGTATCTGTTGAGTTACACCTATGACATTGTCATTCTTGACATTATGGGAGTAAACGGCTTTGAGCTTTTAAAAACCTCAGTATCCAGGGAATTTCCTACAGTTATGCTGACAGCCCATGCCCTTTCTCCTGATTCCCTGAAAAAATCCATAAAACTGGGCGCTGTTTCTTTCTTGCCAAAAGAGAAAATCTCCGACCTCGCATCTTTCCTTGAAGATGTGGTCCTGGGCGAGGGCAAGCCTGTCTGGCAGAAGCTCTTCGATAAACTGGGAGAATACTTCAATAAACGCTTCGGTCCGGACTGGAGAGAAAAAGACAGGTTTTTCAAAGAATTTGAGGAAAAGCTGAAAGAAGATCTAAACAGCTGACTTTATCATGAGGCATGAAAAGGCCTTGAAATGCATCATATTCTCGTCATTGATGATGAAGCACCGATCAGGAAACTTTTGCGGGAGTTGCTGGAACGTGCGGGGTATAGGGTAACAGTTGCCGAGGATGGCGAAGAAGGAATCAAAATCCAGAGCAAAGACCCCGCTGATCTCGTCATCACAGACCTGATCATGCCAAAGAAGGAAGGGATAGAAACCGTTACAGACCTCCGACGGGATTTTCCGAACACGAAGATAATCGTTATCTCGGGGGGTGGCGCCATAGGATCTCAAAGCTATTTAAAACTGGCGAAAGCAATCGGCGCCGATCGAACTCTGCCCAAACCGCTGAGTATCAGGACAATACTCCATATCGTTCGAGAACTCTTGGAGTAAGTTCCGACTTCTAATCGACAATATATTTCATTGGATTGACGGGTACCCCATTCAGACGCACTTCATAATGAAGGTGGGAACCGGTTGACCTTCCTGAATTCCCCACAAGACCAATAATTTCTCCTCTTTTCACAAACTGGCCCTTCCTCACAAGGAGTTTTTTCATGTGTGCATACTTGGTTTTCAAGCCGTAACCGTGCTTAATGGTAATGACCTTTCCATATCCCCGGTCCGTCCCTGAAAATGCAACAATTCCATCGGCGCTTGCTACAACTGGAGATCCCATCCTCGCGGAAATGTCGAGCCCTTTGTGAAATTCTCTTTTGTTGGCAAATGGAGAAGAACGATAACCAAAGCGAGAACTGATCCATCCCTTGGCGGGCCATACTGAGGGAGTAGAAGCCAGTATATTTTTCTGTTCATCAAGAAACTTGAAAAGCTCAATTTTATCCCGTCTATTGATTTCAATTTCACTGCTCAGATCACCCAGATTCCGGTGCATGGCACGTATCAATTCGGGACTGATTGCGGAGAGATTCCGTTTCGGATCCAGAAGAGCAGGACCAGAGCCACCGACACCCACGGACTGGAATTCGCCTTCATCAGTTTCAAAGTTTACCATGGTCCTCAATTTCTGATCCAGTTCCCTCAGCTCAGACATTTCCTGGGCAATCTGGTCCAGACGGTGGGCCATGTGCAGAATCTGTTCCTTTTGAAGCGAATTTTCTTCCTCTAAGGCAAGGGCTCGCGGGAGTTCCTCTTTCAAAGACAGATAGTTTTGAAACCCGAGAAACAGAAACAGGATCGAAAGCAAAGCAAAAGCCGGAACAAGATAAGCGAAAATCCTGGGAAACTTGAACCGTCTGATTTTCTCCTTACCTTCGTCTGAGAGGAATATGGTAATCTTCTTATTTTCTTTCAGCGACAATACGTACTCCTGTAATTTAGACTGGGAAGATAGAAGGGTTATTTGCTAACATAACTTCGCTCTGGAGTCAACCCCGATTTTTGTCACGAGCGCCACCTTCCCGCTTAAAAGCGGGAGCTAATCGAGGAAGCAATTTCCGGATCCCATGGCAGCTTTCTGTGTGAGCGGTGTCCCACCGCGATTCTTCGGGTTTCCCAGACCACTGATTCCTGTATCATCCACATCAGGTCGTGGCAGGATGCCACTCACACAGGGTGCTACCCCCTGATCAGAATCTCGAACCTTTGAATCTTGAATCTTGCGTCTCGAATCTTGAATCTTGAACCTTGGGCCTTTTTACTTGACTCAAAAAGCCAATCTTCCTATGCTCCCATCAACAATTAATCTATTTTCACCGGACAACTTTAATGACTGAATCCATGATCGACAAAACCTATGAAGACTTGAGGTCACGCACAGCGGAACTCCTGACCGGAGTACAAGCGCTGACCGAACGAATAAATAACCCTGAACTGGAACAGGTTATAAGTGACCTGGGCAAAACCATCAATGAGCCGTTCCTTTTTGTGGTGGTTGGGGAAATAAAGGCTGGAAAGAGCAGTTTCATCAATGCGCTGCTGGATGAAAAAATCTGCCCTGTTGATCCTGCGCCATGCACGGATCGAATTCAGCAGATGGTGTATTCCCCTGAACGGTTTGATGAAGAGATCAATCCTCATCAGAGGAAAATCGGCATGCCGGTGGAGATCCTGAAACAGATCTCCATTGTGGATACCCCCGGGACGAACACACTCATTGCCAATCACCACGAAATCACGGAAAGGTTCATCCCAAACAGTGGGTTAGCGCTCTTTGTTTTTCCCGCTAAAAATCCGCATACGGCGAGCGCGTGGCAGCTTCTCGCCTTTATCAGCGACGAATGGCGCAAACAGGTTGTATTTGTTCTTCAACAGGCGGATCTGGCAACAGTCGAAGAGCTGCGGGTCAATACGGAGAAAGTCAGAGAATATGCCATGGAACGCGGCGTCGATGACCCGCGCATCTTCCAGACCTCCGCGAAATGGGAAGAAGAAGGAGACCCCCGCAGCGGCTTTGAAGCCATGCGATCTTTCATCAGAGACACGGTAACGGGAGGTCGCCATCTTACCCTGAAAATTCGTTCCATACTCAATACAACGGATCAGGTCATGGGCCGTATACTGGATGCTCTGAAAGGCATGCAAGACCAACTTGTGGCAGATAAAGAGGCGGCAGAGAAAATCGAAACGATCCTTGGTAAGGGAAGGGAACAGATTAATGACGAAATCCGCATTCTGATTGATCGCATTCTGGGGCATTATGACCGGGAGGCATCCCGGGTACGGACCGAGGTGGAAGAAAATCTTTCTTTCATCCCGTTGCTTAAGAAATCCTTCAGCGCTATGTTCAGCCGTAAGCAGTCTTTAAAAAACTGGTTTGAGGATCTGCAACACCAGTTCAACGGACGTCTGAAAGCCGGCCTCGGCGATATCGTCAAAGAAGGCAGTAACCATTTCTATTTCTCCATCAAAAATATTACCAGGGAAATCACAGAAGCCCTGAACAGGGTTGCCTCATCATCCAGTTCACCGGAAGGGGATTTTGTTTCTCTCCATGAAAAACGCGAGGAGATCCTGGAGGAAATTCGGGAAAAAGTGGCAGGAATGCCTGTGGAAGAAATTTTCGCCAACGCCGTCACCATGAAACCGGGCGACATGACGTCAACCCTGATGCAGGGAAGCGCGGTTACCTTGATCGGGGTCGCCCTCCTGATGACAACACATGTTACCCTCGTAGACATAACGGGAGGAATTCTGACCGGGGTCGGTGTGCTGATTTCAGCGGGAGTTGTAACCATAAAGAAGAGTAAGGTTCTGAAGGAACTTACCAGGGGGCTTGAGACGGGTCGAAAACAGCTGGAAGACCGGTTAACGAAACTGCTTTCGGAGCGATCCGATATGGTTCAGAATGAAATCAAAAAATGCATAGAACCTTTCCTCGAAGATATTGTTCTGAGGGAGAATCAGGTTGAAGAGCTGTTGTCTGAAGGGGGCAATATACACCAACGGGCAGAGCAATTGTCCAGTGATCTTGAACGTATTTCGGGCTTGTCTTCGTCGTAAACGAGATCACACGGATTCCCCAACACCGGAATAGGTAGAGGTTTACTGCAAAGAAAATCCCGTTTTGCTCCACCTCCCTCAAATTATGCACCACCCTTTGTTTCCCTCCCCCCAGGTGGGGGAGGGCCGGGGTGAGGGGTGGAAGATATTCTGCTCAACAACCGCCCGCTTCATCCTCCACCAACGCGGCCATCCCCTTTATCTTCTCCAAACCGGCGCGCGCCAAAGCGGTTTTCCCAAAGACCTCATCGAAATCCTCGGCCTGCATATGAAGGATGGCATCTACAGAAGGAAGAGAAATCACTTCAGATTCCTTTCCCCGGTTATGGGGACAGACTTCCTGGCAAAAATCGCACCCGAAAAAACATCGACCCATCTTCCGGCCTGTTGCCCTGTCAATCTCTCCTTTTTTTTCTATGGTAAGGTAAGAAAGGCATTTGGAGGCGTTCACCCGGTACGGTGCTTCGAGGGCGCCGGTGGGGCAGGCATCCAGGCATTGGGTACAGTCTCCACACAGACTCTTCACCCGGTCTGCTTTCGAAAAAGGGAAGGAGGCAGTAGTAAGGATTTCCACCAGAAACAGATAGGATCCGTAGCCGGGAATAATCAACATATTGTTTTTCCCGATAAACCCTATCCCTGAAGCGTAGGCGAAACTCCTTTCAAGAATAGGCGCCGAATCCACGCAGACCCTCGACTTCGCCCCGGGATACTGGTGCCCGATTGCTCTGATCAGGATTTTCCCCTTCTTTCTCAAACGGTCATGGTAATCTTCTTTCCGGGGGTCGGCATATCTTGAAACCGAGAAACCTTCCGGAGTGCACGGCTTTTCCGGAGAATATGGATAGGCCAGGGAGATAATCGTCCTGCAGCCCTTGAGCAGGCTCTCTGGGTCTCCCCTCAAATCCTGGTGCTTTGCCATCCACGACATATCGCCATGATTTCCGGCAGCAATCCATGCGCAGAACTGGGGATAAAACAAAGGGGTATCCGGAGAGGAGAAACCGACGGCAATAAACCCCAGACTTTTTGCCTGTTCAATCAGATTCATCACCTGTAGATCCCATATGAAAAAGTACAGTAGGCAGTAAGCGGTAGGCAGTAGGCAGTCAGGGACCATCGGGGTTCCCTCAATAACCTGCCACAATACCAAAGTTTCTTCCTCGATCAGCTCCCGCTTTGAAGCGGGAAGGCGGCGCTCATATGTGTAGTCTCTGCGAGAGGAAAATGAGTGTTACCTAAAAAAAGCAATTAGCGGTTAGAGGTTACTTAGCCACACAATCTCAGGTATTTACGGTGCATGATGCATAAGCATCAAAAATTGAAATCCCAAATAAGGGGAAAGTTATTCATATGATTAGGATCTTTAAGCTAAAGGCTAATAGCCAAGAGCTAATTGCAGCTTTCAAGTGTTATAAATCAAACGGAGTCAAGCTTTCAAAACCGTCTTCCGTAACAAGAATAGTCTGCTCGAACTGTGCGGAAAGGGACCCGTCAAGGGTGATCGCGGTCCATTCATCGTCAAGAATCCGAAGATCCTTCTTGCCCAGGTTGATCATGGGTTCGATGGTAAAAACCATGCCCGAAACCAGCAGGATGCCTTCCCCTTTTCCTCCATAATGCGGAACCTGGGGGGGCTCATGGAATTCAATTCCCACTCCGTGCCCAACAAATTCCCGGACTACGGAACAGCCCTGACCTTCGGCATAATTCTGGATTGCCCAGCCGATGTCCCCCAACCTGCTTCCAGGGCGAACCTCTTCCATGCCCCTTTTCAGGCATTCAGCAGCCACGCCTACGATCTTTCTTGCATCTTTTCCCGGGTTTCCCATAAAAAAAGTCTTGTTCACGTCGGCATAGTACCCGTTCAGGATGGGGGTAACATCCACATTAACAATATCCCCATCTTTCAGGACCTTTTTCCCGGGGATACCGTGACAGATCACCTCATTAACGGAAACACAGACACTTTTCGGATACCCCCGATAATTCAAGGGAGCGGGGACAGCCCCGTTCTTCATCGTGAATGTATGGACAGTTCTGTTGATATCTTCCGTCGTCATACCAACCCGTAACTCCGATTCCACCAGATCAAGTGTCCTAATGGCAAGAACGCCCGCTCTTCTGATAGCATCTATCTGAATGGGATCTTTCAATCGAATCCCGTATTTTTTCTGATACAAACCTTTGACGGCAAAATCTTGAGTAGCCTTGTTCTTTCCAAGGCAACATTTCTTATATTTCAGACCGCTGCCGCACGGGCAGAGATCGTTTCGTTGGATCTTTGTTTTTTTGTTTTTCATGAAATTCCTATGTTTATTACGTTCATTCCTCTTTCAGTTTCACCGGATCCGGCTTCTTTAGAGAATTTTTCAACTTTTCTTCCAGATCGCGATTTTCTTCCGTGCAGGCAACGAGGTTTTCCAGAAGCATGGCATTGGCGTCTCCAAGTTCCTCAATCATCTTTTCAAGAGACGAGACCTTCTCTTCTAATTGCCGGCATTCTGAATCCTGACCGTAAACCACAAACGGCGCAAGAAAAAAAAGCAACCCGGCCACAAAAAATATCCGGCAGCCTCTCCAAAAAAGTTTATAGATCGGTTTGTCCATCACCATTTTCCTCTAACATAGACCTCACGGATTTTCCGGCCTGGTCATAAATGTCAAGCCCTTCATCAAGGAATGATTCCGGCATATCTCTGTTCAGTTCCACGAATACGGCTTTCAGAATATTCAACCTTTGGTCCACTGCGGCCATCTGTCCTTTTTCTGAATTGTCTTCATCGGCGGGAACAGGGGGAACCCCGATAAGCAGATACCATACCAGGTTATCAAGGTCAGGCAGAAATCCTCCCTGTGTAAAATCAACGGTTTCCTTGAAATCGTAATAGGCCTGTAGATAGCCTTTTTTTTCTTTCAAAATATCTCCGGGGACAAACTTATATTTCCACACTGGAGCATGGTAACCGGAAAAAGAGAACCGCAGAATATCGAATATCGAAGTGTGGAATCGCTCCGCTCTTATAAATACCATTTTTTGACTGAGCAGATGGCGAATACCTTATTCTGAATTCTGTGTTCTGATTTCTGAATTCTGTGCCGGACTGTTTCCGGGAATCTCGATGGTGCGGGACTGCCTACTGCCTACTGCTTACTGCCTACCTAAATTTTCACATGCACATTCAAGGGGTAAGGTCCCTCCAGCGCCGGTGTATCCACCAATACTGCTCAGGGTTCCTGAGGATGATGTCCGAAAGCCAGGACGCAAGATCCTGAAGGATTTCTCCCGTGAGAGCAGATCCTTCCTGGGCTGCTTCAGGAGGCACTTCCATGGGCGGAAGATAGGTTACCCTGTAATGGATTCCATCCGCTTCCTTCAACACTTGTGTCCGAACGATAGGCAGCCCTGTCCGTGCCGCAAGGCGGACAACGAGAGGAAACATGGGCGTCTTTCGGCCGCAGAAATCCACTTCAATGGCAGGACTATCCGCTGGATGCATGTCAAAAGCGATCATGACCCCTCCGCCCCGGCGCAAAACCTGCAGGGATCTTTTCAGAACGGTCATGGGAGGCCGGTCGGGAATGTTCGTAAACCCTGCCAGTGTAACAACTTTATCAAATTCATCCTGCAGGCGCTTGTCGTGGGGCGCCCTGAAAACCGGCCCGAAGGGAACTCCGTTCAACACCAGTGGAATTCCAAGCATCGGGAAAAAACCCACGTGGCCGGTGGCCAAAATATACCCACGGCGATTCGCCACAAGCGACTCTAATACCCCGTTTTTTTCAACCCGGACAATATCCTTGATCCGGTCCATATGGTAAGCGTAATGGAAAAGATCCACAAACCCGTGGCAGATATTCTTGACAGCTTCTCCGACAACCCTCTCTATGGCGGCATTATCCCATTCTGGGAAAACCATCCGGAGATTTGCGAGCATAATCCTGCGCCTTGATGCGACCAGCCGGACACCAAGCCGGCCAAGAAGGACGGTTCTTTTGTGGAGCGTTTCACGGGAAAGATCACCTTTAAGTAACGACAAGGCCTTCTCCAGAAAAAATGATCCGGCTTCCTTGCCGAAATTCTCAATTGGTCCTTTTTTCATAATACCGGAAAGTCTATTTGAAAAGGCCATTCTTTGTCAAGGGTTGAGAAAAGATAACGTAACCGGCAAGGAATCCAATGTAGCTCGTGCCCATCCATTAATGGTACTGTAGGCACTGTGGGTTTCTCCAGAAATGAAGACTTCGCGAAATATTGACATGAAACCACATTTATGCTAAACTTCCATACATCTATCCATCAATTATCGGCATGTTGTCCATGGACTACATCCAATTGGAGACCAATTTTCGGTGAATCTCCGGCTTTTGAATGCACTCTGTTCAAAACCCGGGCAAAAATGAAATCATGAGGTCTTTTTACAGGGAGAAACGGATGCGATTTTGTCAGTATTTTTTAGTCCTGTTTTTTTTATTTCTGCCTATCACAATACCTACATATGGAGTTGCCGCTGAAAGCGGAGAGGAAGGCTGCATTGCCTGCCATCAGAAAATATCCCCTGGTCAGGTCGCTGACTGGCAGGCCAGTTTGCACAGCAAAGAGGATGTGGGATGTGCCACCTGCCACGGCGAAGAACATCAGAAGACCGACGACTATAAATTGGCCGTGTTGCCTGATGAAAACGTCTGTGCTGAATGCCACGAAGAGAAATTCAGCCAATTCGAGAAAGGGAAGCATAACCTGGGCTGGGCATCCATGATGGCAATGCCGGTTACCCATCTGGAACCCAACGAACTCATCGAGGGCAGCAGCGGATGCGGGGGTTGCCACAATATGGGAATAAAAACCAAAGCGCAAAAAGAAAAACAGCTTGCATTAGGCTATCGCTACCAGAACAACTCCTGTGACGAATGCCACACCCGGCATGCCTTTTCAAAAAAAGAAGCGCTCAATCCAAGGGCCTGTCAGCAATGTCACATGGGCTTTGACCACCCCCAGTGGGAAATGTGGAGCAGCTCCAAACACGGAACACGAACCCTGACGAAAGAAGTTGGAGACCTTCCCGCCGGCGCTAACGCCCCAAAATGCCAAACCTGCCATATGCCTGAAGGCACCCACAACAACCATACGACCTGGGGTTTTTTGGGCGTCCGACTGCCCCTCCCGGAAGATCCTCAGTGGAAAACAGACCGCATTGCTATCCTTAAAGCTCTCGGAGTACTCAATCCGAATACAGGGAAACCCACAAAACTGCTGGACACTGTGAAAAAGCTGGACATGGCACGATTATCACAGGAATCGTGGCAGGTTGAACGGGATAAAATGATCAAGACCTGTACGCAATGTCACTCGGCACCTTACGCCCGGAAAAGACTTGAAATGGGAGATGAAATGCTCCGCAAAGCGGATCGTCTCATGGCGCAGGGCATTGAAATCGTGGCAGGCCTCTACCGGGATGGCATTATACCAAAGCCCGAAGCATATCCGTTCAATTATCCTAATCTCCTTTTTTTCATGAGAACCGGAGGGGGAAAGATCAAGAACCTTTCCCACATTGATCAGATCCTTTTGAAGATGTACCTCAAACACCGTATGCGAACCTTTCAGGGGTTTTTTCATATCAACCCGGACTACGCATATTGGTACGGTTGGTCTGCCATGGTGGAGGATCTGGGGAAAATCCAGGAAACAGCCAAACTCATGAGAGCAACCCACGTTGTTAAGAGTCACTGAATGATATGGAAAGGACCGTCTCATGGCAGAGAATGAAAAAATCATATCCCTGCCCTTGAGCACATCGGATCCGGATGGGAACAGGGCGCGATAGCCCTTTCCCAGGTCTATATGTCGGGAAGAATCTGCGAAGAACTGGTTGAAGAAATTCTCCCGGAAAATGCTCCGAGTAGAAAGCACTTAGGAAAGACACTGCATCTTTAGGATCGTGGAAGCAACAACTTCCCCAACTATGCATCATAGCTTCAGGCCATTTTCGCCCGCTCTGAGTTCATAAAAACATTGAAATAGCATGCTATTACTTCAGCTTTTATGACTTCAGATCGAACAGGTAAGCGAAGACTCCGAACCTGACCCAAATCTATGCGCCTTCTTGTTAAAGTTATTGCTTCCACGATCCTTAATCATCCAGGGTCCTGGCGTTCATTGGGCAAGCTCCCTTTTCACCAGTTTCAATTCCAGCACCCACACCAGAAACGGCTTCATATCCCGAATATGCCGAGCAAGTATTCTTAACATCGCAAGAAGCACTCGCACAATCGCATCCACCACCGGTTTTCTTATTTTTCAAATACCTGCAGATAAGATACCCTGCAGCCAGCCCGACAATCAGAATAATGACCACTTGTTCCATAATCCTTTACCCCTGCTTTTCAGATATGTATCTTTCTTTCACTATAGGGGTGAAACATGTATTTACAAGCCACAGGCTGTAAATCATAACCGTTGAGTCCATAAATCATCTGCGTCTATCTGCGGAAATCTGCGTCCCCCAAAAAGCCCGTCTATCCGTTTTTCAACTTCTTGCGGATAAACAGGTAACCACCCACGACAAAACAGATCCCCACAATAAAAATGGGATGGTTTTCTCGAATCATCCCATAGGCAATGCCTGAAATACCGAGCAGGCAGGCAAGGGCACTCAGGATTTTTTCACGTTTCGCTTTCAAAACATCCCCCTTCATAAAAATGCAAAAGAACTTCACATTCCTTTTCACTTTGTCTGTCTATGCGGCACTTCTCATTTTGAAATTATGATCGCTTCATCCTGGTTCCCACGCTCTGCGTGGGAACCTCAGTTGGACGCTCCGCGTCCTGATATATGAATTTTACCCACTTAACCCTGGGTTTATTGCGA
>Ga0075112_1000015_pt1 | contig 77614 bp, 71 predicted proteins | sample AntAceMetag02UKF_FD_69783 | JGI IMG/M metagenome (GOLD analysis project Ga0075112, IMG submission 69783) | Saline lake microbial communities from Ace Lake, Antarctica - Antarctic Ace Lake Metagenome 02UKF | ecosystem: Environmental > Aquatic > Non-marine Saline and Alkaline > Saline | place... | reverse complement strand
ACCCCCGACTACTCAGCCACTTCCTTCCAGTTAAAGATGTCAGCATCTTCCCCTTCTCCCCCGGAACTTCCATCCGCTCCGTAGGCCATGATTTCAAAATCACCGTTTTCCGAAGGGCTTTGGTATTCATAAGGATGGCCCCAGGGGTCTAAGGGCACCTCTTTTGCTAGGTAAGGGCCATCCCATTTTCCCGCGCTGTCCGGTTGTACCCTGAGGGCGTTCAAGCCCTGGTCTGTTGTGGGATATTTTCCAACATCCAATCTGTATGTATCCAGGGAGGTTTCAAGTAATGCCATTTGTGCTTTTGCCGCTTTCTGTTTGGATTTTCCAACTTTTCCAAACATACGCGGGCCGACAAGGGCAGCCAGCAGGCCAAGTATTACCATTACGATTAATAATTCGATTAAAGTAAAACCGCGTTCCTTCCTTTTTTTCATAACCACTCCTTAAAAATTAAAATGGCATATCGTTCATGCTGAATATGGCCATGAGCATGGACAACACTACAAATCCAACTACCAGGCCCATGGCCAGAATCATTGCCGGTTCGAGGAAACTGATATACCTCTTGACTGTAGTCCGTACCATTTTTTCATAGTTTTCAGCTATTCGTAGCAGCATGCTGTCCAGTTTTCCGGTTTCCTCTCCAACTGTTATCATCTGAATTGCCAGGGAAGGAAAAACGCCACTTTCGTTCAAGGGTTTTGAGAGCTTTTCCCCCTCTTTTACCCTCTCATGGACTTTCTCCATGGAATGGGTGATAATTTTATTCGTCATAATGTCTTTGACGAGATCCAGGGCCTGCAAAATGGGTACTCCGCTTTGTGTCAGAGTTCCAAGGGTTCTGGCAAAACGAGCCACTTCAATTTTTCTGACCAGATCTCCTACGGCCGGGAGGGTAAGTTTATACTGATCCAAAACGAGACGTCCTGCGTGAGATTTAAAGTACCGTCTAACAAAATAAATAAGAACGGCCAATACGAAGAGGATGAGCCACCAGTAATTGCTCAATATCCCACTTAATCCCAGAAGGACTCTTGTTGTGAATGGAATAGCCTGCCCCATATCAGAAAAGATCATGGAGAACTTTGGAATAACAAAAGTCATGAGAATAATAATGGAAGCTCCCCCGACAAAGACCAGAAAAAGAGGGTAAACCATAGATGACTTAATATAGTCTTTTAGTTCCTCTGAAGTTTCCAGAAATTCTCCCAGTCTTGTCAATACGGATTCCAATACCCCGCCTGCCTCTCCTGCCCTGACCATGCTCACGTAGAAAGAGGAAAAAATTTTCGGATGTTTTGACATGGCCTCTGAAAGATATCCGCCGCCCTTAATGGTTTTGAGAATACTTCGAAGAACTTCTGCAAATTTTTCATTTTCAGTGGCATCAATCAATATGGCTAATGCCCTGTCCACAGGCAGGCCCGCCTCCAGCAGAGAAGGGAGATCCTGAGTAAAGATCATCAGGTCCCTGGATGAAATTCCCTTAAAAAGAGAAAGAACCTGCTCTGAGACGTTGATATTCAGCTTTCCGCTGGAGCCTTTTGCTAGGCTGATACGTATGGGAATTAGATCCCTACTGTGAAGTTCCTTGACCACCTCTCTTTCTTCAGTGGCATCAAGGGCGCCTTCGACTATCTTTCCCGATTCGTCCGTAGCCTTGTATGAGTATGTCGGCATTTTATTTCTCGAGGGTCACCTTCAGCACCTCAGATATTGTCGTCACCCCTCTCCTTACTTTTTTCCAGCCGTCATGTCGTAACGTAATCATTCCTTTTTTTAAAGCCACGTCCTTGATCGTTTCCGTGGGAGAGCTCTTTGAGATTTCCCTGCGAATATCTTCATCTATAGCAAGATATTCAAAGATGGCTGTCCGGCCCTTGAAACCGGTGTATCTGCATTCTTCGCACCCTTTTCCTGCATAAAAGACGATGCTTTTTTCCTCTCCAGGAGGTATGTTCATGGATTTAAGCAGTTTTTCGTCCGGCTCGATCTCTTCTTTACAGTTTGTGCAGATCACTCTGACGAGCCTTTGAGCGAGTACGCCTAACAGCGTGGAACTTAATAGGAAGTTTTCCACCCCCATATCCAGGAGTCTGGTAATGGCTCCAGTTGCATCATTTGTATGGAGGGTGCTGAAGAGCAGGTGACCGGTCAAGGCGGACTGGATTGCAATTTCAGCGGTTTCCCTGTCTCTGATCTCTCCGACCAGAATGATGTCGGGATCCTGTCGAACAATGGAGCGCAGTCCATTGGCGAAAGTCATGCCTATTTTCTGTTTCACCTGGATCTGGTTTACACCGTCCAGTTGGTATTCGACCGGTTCTTCCAGGGTAATGATCTTGTTTTGCGGGGTGTTGATTTTGGCCAGGGTGGTATAGAGTGTGGAAGTTTTACCGCTTCCTGTGGGACCGGTTACCAGTATCATCCCGTAGGGTTGCGTAACCAATTCCATATATTTTTCCAGAAGGTCGCCGGGGAAACCAATTTTTTCAAGATCAAGAATCAAGGAGTCTCTGTCCAGTATTCTCATGACAAGACTTTCCCCATAAAGCGTAGGGATAGTGGAAACCCTGAAGTCGATTTCTTTGTCTGCAATTTTGAGTTTGATCCTTCCATCCTGAGGAAGACGCCTCTCCGCTATATCCAGTTTTGCCATAATCTTGACTCTGGATATAATGGCAGCCTGTAACCGTTTAGGAGGTGAATCAGCATCATGCAAAACACCATCGATTCGGTATCTTGCTTTAAACACCTTTTCGAATGGTTCAAAATGTATATCGCTGGCTTTCAATTCTACCGCGTTGAGTATTAAGCGGTTCACCAGTCTGATAATAGGAGCCTCAGAGGCCAGATCTCTCAAATGGTCTGCATCTTCAACTCCTTCTGACGATAGATCATAAATGTCTTTGTCAGCTTCTTCGATAATTGTTTCAAGGGATTGACTTCCTGCCCCGTAAAGACGTTCAATGGTATCAAGGATGTCGGAATCCTTTCCTAAAGTCACGTCCACGTTCAGGCCATAGGCAATTTCCAATGATTCGACAGTGTAAAAATCATTGGGATTCGCCATGGCAATGCGGAGATAGTCCTTGCCCACTTTTAAGGGGACAAATCGGGCATCCCGCATCATTTTGTCGGACAGGTTGTCCAGAACAACCGGCTCTTTTGGGTAGTCGCTGAAAGATATTGGCGTCATCGTGCTTTTCCGGGTTTGAGACGAATGATACCTATTCTTTAAAATAGTCGATTACGCTCTGAATAATTGCTTTCAGATCGTGTACGGGTTCAAAACCTATGGCCTTTTTCAGTTTGCTGATATCAGGACAACGCCTTTCCATGTCTTCAAAACCAGGTCCGTATGCTTTTTCATAGGGAATATGTTCTATTTCTGAAGAACTGCCCGTCATGTCTTTTACCATCTGGGCCAGATCATTGATGGTCACTTCCTGGTTGTTGCCCACATTGAAAATATCCCCTTCGCAGGACGGCTCAGCCATCAGTCGGGTCACAGCTTCTACCACGTCTTTGACGTGGGCAAAGCTCCTGCTTTGGTTTCCATCTCCAAAAACGGTAATGGCTTTTCCGAGAAGCGCACTCTGTACAAAATTGGGAAGCACCATGCCGTATTGACCGGTTTGTCTTGGCCCGACTGTGTTAAATAACCTGCCGATAAGTACCGGTAATTTTTTTTCGTCAAAATAGGCAAGAGCCAGGAACTCATCCAGAGTTTTTGAGCATGCGTAAGCCCAACGTCGTTTTTTGACGGAGCCCATTACACGATTATTATCCTCTGCCAGATCGTGTTCCATGTGCTTTCCATAAATCTCCGAGGTGGAAGCTATAAAAACCTTTTTCTTGAACTGGTTAGCCAGACGGAGAACAACCTCTGACCCTTTAACATTAATATCAAGCGTTTCCACTGGATGATCCATGATATTCCGGACACCAACCGCCGCTGCGAGATGATAGATTTGATCGGCTTTGAAGATGAGTTCATTCATGACAGATTCATTTAAAATCGTGTCTACGATTAAATGCAGCTTTTTATGGTTCTGAATTTTTTCAAGGTTTGCTAATTTTCCTGTCCAGAGATTGTCTATGACAAACACTTCATGATTATCTTCTAACAGTTTCTCGGCGAGATGCGAACCTATGAAACCTGCGCCGCCGGTAATTAATACTTTCATATTCTCCTCCAAAGATCTGGGGTCAGAAAGAAGACCAGTACTGGATCCCCGATACAAGTTTTATGCAAAATTCATGCCTTAACGTCCAGAGGTGTTTTTGAACAACCTGTCCCTCCAGTTTTTCAGTAATCGAAATCTTTAAGTGAAAAAACCATTATATCATTACTTTTCAGGGTGTCAAAAAGCTAATGGCTAACAGCTAATAGCCAATCGCTTTTTTGGGCGGTTATTCAAGGAATTACTCTACTTTTTCCAGGGCCCAATCCTCGATCTCAACTTCCAGAGATCGTTGCAGAAGATCAAGGCTAACGATTACTTTGTTTTTGGCTTTATGCCGCAAATAAATTCCTATCAGTCCTTTCAGGGGCCCATCCATAATCATAACCTGGTTACCTTTAGCCATATAAGAACGATTCTGCACAGTGCGGTTCGTTCCGTCAAGAATCATCAGCGACGAGATTTCAACATCATTGGCTGGAAGGGGTTTTCCTTTAAGAGCTACCATTCGAACAACCCCGATAGTCTTGATGATGTGATAATATTCCTCTACCTCAAGTTGAGAACGGACAAAAATATACCCTGGAAGCATGGGCACCAGTATTTTCTTGCGCCGATCTTTTCTTCTACTCCAGACCTCAATGCGGGGCAGAAAGGTCTCAATTGACTTACGACAGAGCTGGTCATGGACCTTCTGTTCAAAACGACTTCTGGTATGTAGTGCATACCATCTCTTATATTGCTCATTATCTACTGTTGGTTGTTCTATCGTCATATTTTAAAACCATTTCATCTTTCTACCACCCCTGTTCGTTTTTTTATCGGTAAGCAGCATATGGAAGTAGGCAAGTTCGGCTGTTTTTCCAAGCCCAAAAAAAATGACGGAATGAATGCAGTTTTTTTTCATTTCGCCAAATATCTTTATCAGCAACTATTTTATTTCCTTATAAAAATTAATGGAGATAAATGTTCAATGTTTGAACGTTTTTGTCAAGGATAATTTGACATTTTCTCGTTTGGGCTTTATGATTTTTTCCTTTTTAGTAACCGTTGTAACGGGTCTTCTATAGTAATCAAAACCTGATTTTGATAAAGGAGTGAATTGTTCATGGAATGTAATCGTGAAAGGAATCTAGAGAGATGTAACTGTTCGTATGAACCTTGTTCGAGAAAAGGGATCTGTTGTGAGTGCATTTCTTATCATCTGAAAATGAAACAGTTGCCGGGATGCTGTTTTTCTTCTGCGGAAGAAGCTACATTTGACCGCTCTTTTCAAAATTTTGCGCGTCTTGTTCAGGAAGGAAAGGTTTGAGGCACTGGCAAAAAAATCCTCTGCAACCATTTACTATTTATGAAAGCAAAATTTGCAGCCTGCACTCTATTTTTATTCTTAATGCTTCCTGTTTCTGCATTTCCGCAGATTTTGAATTCCGATTCCGGGACTCCCCAGAATACCGGTTCAATCTGGTATAACTGGGAGGAGAAAGCCGCAGATGGTTTTCAAGACCCCCTTATCCATTGGCATTATTACTGGAAAAACGGGTTGTTTATCGAAAGTCGAAAGAAAAATATTTTTGTCAAGATTGGTACAAAAGTAGGATTCGATACCGGATACATTGGACCGGATGGGGAACTAGACCGCGCTTTTCCAGGTCTTGGCGGTTTCGATCACCGTTTTCGAAGATTGCGGGTATATACGCTGATGACTTTCTGGAATGACCTGGAATTCAAATTTGAGATCGATTTTGCCAATTTGACCGATATCAAGGATATCTGGGTCCGCTACACGGGAAATTCTTTTCTGAGCCATTTCCTTTTGGGGCACGTGAAGGAACCTTTTTCTCTGGAGGAAATCACGTCCAGCTGTGTCACTACTTTTATGGAAAGGTCTCTGTCCACAAACGGTTTTGCACCCGGCAGGGACATAGGACTTATTTATTCGGATGTGAGAGAAGACAAAAGGTTAACCTGGGCGGCGGGTGCTTTCCTGGTAACCGGCTCTTTCAATGATGTGGGATCGGGCAAGGACGCATTGACCGATCCTATGGGAACCGCCCTGACAGGACGTGTAACCGGCCTGCTGTGGTATGAAGGGAACGGGAAAAAACTCTTTCACCTGGGTCTTTCCTACAGCCACCAGTTTCGGAATGAAAACAGAGACAATGATCAGATGCAGATTAAGGTGCGGCCGGAAACATACCTTACGGATGACAGGTTGGTGGACACGGGGAAGTTTCACATAAGCAATGCTGACTTTGTGAATCCTGAGATAGCTCTTGTTATGGGGCCATTTTCTTTGCAGGGGGAGTATTTCCATCAATTGACGAGTTCAGGTGAAGCGGATGACCCAGACTTCTGGGGTTTTTATTTCTACGGGAGTTATTTTATTACGGGGGAGCATCGGCCCTATAATACCACGAAGGGCATCTTTTCCACTGTGAAGCCTAATCAGAATTTCCGTTTTATGCAATCAGGCTGGGGGGCCTGGGAAGCAGCATTTCAGGTTTCTTTTATTGATCTGAATAGCGGGGCCATCCAAGGTGGAAAGGAAATGGATTTCACCGCTGGTTTGAACTGGTATCTTAATCCCAACATGCGTTTTCTGTTCAACTACGTTCGAGCAGAAGTGAGCGACCGGCAAAACGCACCTGAAATCAGTGATGGCAGTGCAGATATTTTGCAGGCCCGCTTTCAAGTGCATTTCTGAATGTTACTTTACCCGTGGACTTCAATTCCTTCATCGACAAGTTTGAGCACACGCTCTTTTTCTTCCGGAAACTTATATCCTTCATAACTCTGGCTGAACAAAAGTCCACCCGTTCGGCCCCGCCAGCGATTTCCTGCATGATCAAAGCAGACTCTGGATGTAACCTGTAACGTTTCTATCATCACCCGTAGTTCGAGCAGCTGCTCAAGGGAGGAAAGCGGTTTGAAAACTCCCTTTTGGTAATCCTCAAAGAGAGAGGAGCCAGGTGAAGGGTAAAAGGGGCGAGATCGGATATAATCCGGATCTATCGCATTCAATACCCTGGCAGTGTTCGTAGCGTGGTTTTTCCACATTTCCTTGCCGCCCAGGCCGGGCATCCAGTACTCGGATAGTTGAAACCCAGCGTTTTTTGCTTTTCTGCCCCCTCGAATATGTCCTTCGCCGGTTACGCCCTTGTTGATTTTTTCAAGCAGAGTATCATCTCCTGTCTCAAGACCCACATGCAATCTATCCAGTCCTGCCTTTCGGATCTCTAAAAGTTCTCCCGGTTTACGCTGGACAAGGGTTTTGGATCTGGCATAGGTGGTAACCCGATTCAGAAACGGAAATGTCTTTCGCAAGTGCCTTAATATATCGACTAACTTTTTGACGGGAACGATCAGACTGTTTGCATCCTGAATGAATGCGGTCTTTCCGCCTGAAAGCAGCCATTCATAGACCATGGGAAATCCATAGGTCTTGTTCAGTTCAGGTTCTCTTTCAAGGAGAGCATAGGCCACGTTTCGGTTTATCTCACCGTTGTAACCGAGATCGTGTGAGATCGATTTAAGGTGGCTGCAAATGGCCGCTATAGCGTCAATGTCTCCCTTTACCTCTTCCGGAGACCTTAATTCGAATTTCTTTCCTTTATACATGCTGCAGAATGTACAGTGGTTCCAGGGACAATTGCGGGTTACCCTGACGAGCAGGGAGGCACTTCCTCCTTCACTGGGAGGGCGGTAGATCCCGGTTTCAAAGCCATATTTGGTGCGAATTTCTGTGGTCATGGAAAATCCTCAGGTGATTGATTACTGAAACAGCAGTTCAAAAAGTTCCTGTACAGACCCAACCCCGTGTAACTGAACTTCTTTAGATCGGCTTGAACCCTTGAGGTTGCTGTGAGAAAGAAGACAACGATTGAATCCGAGCTTTCCGGCTTCAGCAATTCGAATATCGGGTTGGCTGACTCCCCTGATTTCCCCGGCAAGTCCCACTTCTCCAAACATGGCCAGATTACGCTCCAGTGGTCGATTCAGAAAACTGGAGATCATGGCAGATACTATACCCAAGTCCGCTGCCGGTTCGTCTACTCTCAAACCTCCTGCCACATTGACGAAGATATCCTGATCTCCAAGTTCCATACCAAGACGCTTTCCCAGGACGGCAACAAGCAAAGAAATCCGGTTATGGTCCACGCCTACAGCTGTTCTGCGCGGCATACCAAAAGGGCTGGGGCTCACCAGGGCCTGGATTTCAACAAGCAGAGGCCTTGTTCCCTCGACACAGGAAATTACCGCCGAACCGGACACATTTTCGGGCCTTTCTTCGAGGAAAATGCGGGACGGGTTTCCCACTTCTTCGAGGCCGGAGTCTTTCATTTCAAAGACGCCGATTTCATTGGTGGACCCGAACCGGTTCTTCACCGACCTGAGAACCTTGTAAATATGTCCCCTCTCTCCTTCGAAATAAAGGACCGTATCTACAAGATGCTCCAGAACCTTTGGACCTGCTATGGCGCCGTCTTTGGTGACATGCCCCACAAGGAACACCGGAACACCGGTCTCTTTGGCGTAAGCCATCAGTCGGGAGGCCACCTCCCTTACCTGTCCGACGCTCCCGGGGGCTGACGATAACATCGCGGTATAGAAAGTCTGAATCGAGTCAACCGCAACAATTTGCGGCTTCAAAGGAGCTGCCCGGTCAAAGAAGTCCTCAATGCAGGTTCCTGTCATCACGTATAGAAGATCGGAATGAACGTGCAGCCTGTCGCCGCGCATTCTTATCTGCTGGGCAGATTCTTCTCCGGAGAGATATAAGCATCTGTGCCCGCTTTGGGCGAGCTTGTCGAGCACTTGGAGGATGATGGTTGACTTCCCAATTCCAGGATCTCCCCCCACAAGGACCATCGATCCCGGAACGATTCCGCCCCCCAAAATTCGGTCAAATTCGGCTATTCCGGTTTTGAGTCGTTTCTGGGGCTCCAGGGAAACAGCCGAAATTTTTTCCGGTCCCATGCCGGGCGAGGTAGGGCGTTCTCCTTTCTGAGACCTGAGGGTCTCCTCCACCATGCTGTTCCATTGATTGCATTCAGGACACCTGCCCATCCACTTTACTGTTTCGTGACCGCAATCCTGGCATATAAATACTGTTTTGTCTTTTTTGGGCATGGCAGTTCCATCCCGTTTCTACATGGATCATTGGTACCAGTTCAATGTCTTCAACTGGTTTTTGTTTCCAGAGGTTTTTGTGACTATGCCAAGGTCAAAATACACAAAATAAACGTACTTTTTCTCCGGCTGGAAGTCATTTTCGAGGACGGCATATCCCCATGTTTCCTTGTCACCGTCCCGTGAAATGGAATCTGGAAGGCCGATGGCCGAACGGACCATGTCGCCTGTCATGCCAGGTAACACCTGTCGATCCGCCACCCTGTTGATGGTTTGCTCATCCCATTTCGGGTGCTGAGAACGAATTTTTGATGCCCGGTAAGGTTTCTGTGCACACCCGGCGATCATCATGAACAGGCCAACAATAACGATAGCAAAAATTTTTATTCTCATCTTTTTTCCTTTTTAAAACCTTTCGTAAAATCAGAGTGTGTTTGAAGGACAATACCGGGCGACAACACATTCCCCGTGTTTCGGTTTCCTGGCTGAACAAACTGCCCTGCCGTGATAGATCAGAAGATCTGAGAACCGGCGCCATCTTTCCTTTTCCAATAGCTTCTCAACATCCTTTTCAATCTTGTCCGGATTCTTATTTTTAGTAAGTCCCAGCCTGATAGAGAGTCTCTTTACATGGGTGTCAACTACGATACCCGGTACACCAAACACAGCGCCCAAAACGCAGTTTGCCGTTTTTCTTCCAACACCTGGGAGTTTTAATAATTCCTGCATGGTGCCTGGGACTTTGCCCTCGTACAGCTCCAGAAGCTTTTCACAGCATCCTCGAATCGATTTAGTTTTGTTCTTGTAGAATCCAGTGGACCGAACATCCGCTTCCAGTTCGGGAATTTCCACGGAAAGATAGTCTCCGGGTTTTTCATATTTCTGAAAAAGAGATTCCGTCACGGTGTTCACCTGTTTATCTGTGCATTGAGCCGAAAGTATGGTGGCTATGAGGAGCTGAAAAGGGGTTTTGTATTTGAGTGCCGTCTTTTCAAAGGTATAAAGTGGATCCAGAATGTCGAAAATATCCCCGACCCGCGACCTTATTTTTTTTAAACTTTCCATCAGATCTCCTGTTTCTATAATGGTGGATATAAAGGCGGATAGGGCAAAAAGATCGGAGCAAGTATAGGTGAGGGTCGTTCGGGTGTCAACATTTCAGCATAATTCGTTCATATTTAAAGTTGACACATACCAATATTAGGGTATCATGAATATTTTCAAGGGTAACAGAATGTTTCCGTATTTCAAAACAAAATGAGAAATGGATGGGAAAGATTTCTACGAAGGATATGAAATGAAACCGACAGGGGGTTTTTCTAATAGAGATTTCTTGTATGGTTCGACTCCGGCGTTTATCATCACGCTGGTTTTTTTACTTATATCTATTGTATTTGTGAATGCAGGTTTGGCCGATCAGAATAAAACAAAGGTCGACTCGAATACGGTTGAAACAGTGAGAAAACAAGGAAAGGAGGTAAACATGGGAGGTGCTGACAGGTTGACCGATGAGCAGGGAAAGTATCTTCTGAGCGTGGCTCGAAAGACGATTGAGGATTCCCTTTCCGGCAGAAAGAATGAAGAGAAAAGCAACGAAAATTTTCCTCCGATTTTTAACGAGGAAAGGGGTACTTTTGTCACCCTGACGATGGGTGGTCATTTGAGAGGTTGCATCGGCCACATCATTGCACAAGAATCATTGATTGAGGGGATCAGGGTGAATGCCATCAATGCCGCGTTCAGGGACCCCAGGTTTGATCCTGTTGGAAAAAAAGATTGGGACAGAATAAAAATGGAGATCAGTATTCTCACCGATCCAAAACCGCTTGCCTATTCAGACGCTGACGATCTCCTGAAGAAACTCAGATCGGGAATCGATGGTGTTATACTCAAAAAAGGATATCGTCAGTCCACGTTCCTTCCCCAGGTATGGGAACAATTACCGGAAAAAGAGGAATTTCTGAATCACCTCTGCCAGAAAGCAGGATTGGATGGGAATGCCTGGCGAAAAGGGGATCTTGAGGTGTCCACATACCAGGTCCAGGCATTTGAGGAGGAATGATAGGCTGGAATGGCACAAGATAACCTGAAGAAATTGCTTGTCTGGTCAATTATCGGCACAGGCATTTCCTCGGTTACCACACAACTTCTTACTATTCGGGAATTTCTAACCCAGTTTCAAGGCAACGAAATAACCATAGCCCTCGTGATTTCTTGCTGGCTTTTGATATCAGGGCTGGGCAGCCTGGCCGCACGGTTTATCAGAAGTTATTCTTTGAAGGTCTATGTCCCACTGCTGTTTGTGGTTGGGATCTGGCCCCTGTTCCAGCTGATCATGATCAGAGAACTCAGGGATGTTTTTTTTATTTACGGCGCCTCGCCCGGCTTCTATCAGATACTCTTTTACATCCTTGTTACCGTAGCTCCTTACTGCTTGATCATCGGTTTTATCCTTCCCTGTTCACAAAGGGTTCTCAACAACCACGGGGTTTCTTTTTCCAGTGGAAATCTTTATGTAACCGACAGCATTGGGGACATCGCTGGAGGTTTCCTGTTCAGTTTTATCCTTGTCTACTTCTTGAAGCCTTTCGCCATTATTGCGGCAACTTCTGCCATACTTTTTATCATTGTGCTTTTGTTGCTTTATGAACACAGAAAAATTCTGTTTCTCTCGGTGGCTGCAGCAGGGATCATCTGCTTTGGCTTCTTCTGCCTGAATGCCGGCTTTGAAAAAGAGACCCTGAACCGGCAATATGGTGAAATTGTCAGATATCTCGAATCCCCATACGGTCGGATCGTGGTTTCTCAGGAAGCAGGCCAACTCACTTTCTGGGAGTCAGGAACCCCCCTTTATTCGGATGCAAACATCCTTGAAAGTGAAGAGAAAATTCATTATCCACTCAGTCAACTGGTTGAAGTGGATAATGTGCTGCTCATATCCGGGGGTTTAGGCGAAACCCTGAAAGAGGTTGCCAAGCATACACCGAGACATCTGGACTATGTGGAAATTGATCCTGCTCTGACTTCTGCAGGGCGGGAAATGGGAGCGATACCACGGGTGCCTTTTTTAGAAATCTCTAATATGGATGCAAGAAAGTTTGTCAAGAGTAAATCAGGGGCCTATGATGCAATCATTATCGATCTTCCTGATCCCGACACCTTTCAGATAAACAGGTTTTTTACCAGAGAGTTTTTCGGTTTTGCCAGGAAAGCCTTAAAAGAGGGCGGGGTCCTTTCCATGGCAATGAACTACTCGCCCAACTATATTGGCCAGATCAGAAAGAAGAAACTTTCCATCCTTTACAATTCGGCAAGGCCCCACTTCACGAATGCCATGCTGATTCCCGGCCGGCAGGTGTATTTTGTTCTCAGCGACAGGGAATTGTCTGAGGATGTTCCTTCGTTGCTCAAGAAGAAAAAAATCATTACTTCTTATATCGAAGGATACTATTATGGAGATGTTACGTCTGAAAGGCTTCTCCAGGTCCGGGAGGCCATGGGAGAAAGTGAGGAATCAAACAAGGATTTTGAACCCAGGCTGATGGGTGTCGTATTTCAGGAATGGTTTGCAAGGCATGATTCTTCTCCCGTGTATTTTATGGCAGGTATTCTGGTTCTTGTTCTGACATATTTTGCATTCATGAAAAAAGCGGAATACGTTCTTTTTGCCACCGGTTTTACTGCGATGGGATCAGAGATGCTCGTAATTTTTGTCTTCCAGGTCCTCTACGGGTATATCTACCTGCAGATCGGAGCAATTATTACGGCCTCCCTGCTGGGTTTGCTGCCGGGGGCGATCACAGGGGAAAGATGGAAACATTCCAACAGATTTAAGCTCCTTGTTTCAGAAGTTGCCATGATTTTTTTGCTGCTTATCTTCTTCGTATGGTTGTCCTGCTCTGGAACGGAACCTTATCCATTCCTTTTTCTTTTGTTCTGTTTCCTGTTCTCCTTTTTTTGTGGATTTCAGTTTCCGGTTGTAACGAAGATTATAGGGGAGGAGAAAAGTCCTGCAGCAGGTTGCCTGGCAGCGGATCTATGTGGTGCGGCGGTGGGAACGCTGGTAATAGGGGCTGCCATCATCCCCATTTGGGGCATGGAGTGTGGCGCTGGGTTTTTGATTATGGTGAAGCTTTCAAGTATGGTTGTCAATATAAAGACCGGGAGGGCCTGATTATGGCAGAAACCATGACCCGAAAGGAATTTCTGAAAAAGGCAGGTCTGGGCGCCTCCACCTTTTTATGTGCCGGAGCCGGGTACGGTTTTTTTGGAAAAGACGGCGGGAATAAATCGATCAAGGGACATGTTTCCAAGAACGATGCACCCAAAGAGCCATGGAAATGGTCCATTGAGGGATTTTATTATACAAAGGATGGAGAAACGGTCCAGTGTCAGGTCTGTCCTAACCGCTGTATTCTCAATCCTGGTGACAGGAGCATTTGCAGATCGAAAGTGAATATTGCGGGAAAACTCTACTCCCTTGCCTATGGCGATCCCTGTTCGATCCATGTGGACCCCATCGAAAAAAAACCCTTGAATCATTTCCATCCTCGTTCACTTATTTTTTCCATTGCGACTACCGGTTGCAGTTTCCGGTGCCTCAACTGTCAGAACTGGGAGATATCCCAGAAAAAACCTGAAGAAGTAAGACACATGGAACTCTTTCCTGACCAGGTGGTGAGAGAGGTAAAAAAAAGGGGGATCCCTTCCATTGCCTATACCTATTCGGAGCCGATCACGTTTTATGAATACATGGTGGATACGGCAAAACTTGCCAGGGAGGCAGGTCTGGGAAATGTTCTTGTTTCGAACGGGTATATTAACCGAAACCCTCTCATCCGTCTTTCACGGTATCTCGACGGCGCAAACATCAATCTCAAATCGTTCAGTAACGATATTTACAGAACTCTGAATGGGGGAACACTTCACCCGGTCCTTGAAACGTTCAAAACGCTTCACGGGGAAGGGGTGTGGTTTGAAATGACGACACTTGTGGTCCCGGGGTATGTGGATAAGCCGGACATGATCAAGCGGATGTGTGGCTGGATCCTGAAAGAGTTGGGGCCTGATTATCCATTGCACCTGCTCCGATTTTTCCCCCAGTATAAATTGACCAGACTCCCGGCCACACCGATTTCAACCCTTGAAAACCTGAGGACTCTGGCTCTGAAGGAAGGCCTCCATTATGTTTATCTGGGTAATGTTCCCGGGCATAAAGATACGCAGACGTATTGTCACAATTGCCGGAAAGTGGTGATCGGCCGTAACGGGTATACCATCGGGGAGCTTCATATGAAAAATGGCCGGTGTGAATTTTGCGGGACTACTATTCCAGGCCGTTGGAATTAACCCAAAAATGAAAAAGCTCACACTCTTTGTAATAATGATCCTGATTTTGCTGCCCTCCGTTTAGAATGGGAACATATTGTCCCTGCCCATGCCTTTGGTAAGAGCTTCCTGGAATGGAGAGAGGGCCATCCCAAATGTAAAAACCGCAAAGGAAAGTCTTTTAAAGGCCGGAATTGTGCAAGAAAAATGGTCGTGAAATTCAGATATATGGAGCGTGATTTATATAATTTGGTCCCGGCGGTTGGAGAAATTAACGCCTTGAGGTCAAACTACAGTTTTGCCATGATCCCCGGGGAGACGAGGGAATTCGGAAATTGTGACATGGAGATTGAAGAAAGAAAGGCAGAACCGCCTCCCGACAAAAGAGGAAATATTGCCAGAACTTATCTCTATATGAATTCCGGTTATCCTGGACATGGGATCATCAGTAAGAAAAATAGAGAATTATTTCTGATATGGAATAAACAAAATCCGGTTGACGAGTGGGAATGTGATAGAGCCAGCAGGATCGAAGAGATTCAAGACAATGAAAATCTGTTTGTGAAGGGGATGTGTGTTGAGATGGGGATTTGGGACAAATAAAGCCATTCAGAAAAATCCCCGGAAAAGATCTGATCAGGCGTACTTCTCCAGAAGTTTCTTTGTTTTGACCACGTTCATATTCAAACCGAGTGATTTTCTGTCAACCCCCATGGCAAGGCCCAGGATTTGGGTCAGGTAGAGAACGGGCAAACCGTACGAAACATCATATTCCGCTTCAATGCTTTTCTGATTTCCGTCATACATAACAGAGCAAAAAGGGCACACGAGACATATGGCATCCGCTCCGGACTCGGAAATAGCGTCCAGTTTTTCTTTGGTTACCGACATGGCCAGTTTTTCGTCTACGGGCAGAACAGGCCCCCCACAACACCTCTTTTTCCCAGTATAGTCCACTACTTCTGCACCCGTCAATTCCACCAAGGTGTCAATGGAACGGGGATCTTCCACATCATCGAAATGATCATGGACCTGTGACGGCTTCAAGTAATGACATCCGTAATGAATGGCAATTTTCAAGCCGCTGAGATCTTTCTGGAATTGGTCTTGTATTTTCTCCGCGCCGATTTCCTCGAAAAGAACTCTGGCGAAATGTTTTACTTTTGCCCCTTTCCCGTATTGGTGTCCCGTGGGTTCCAGACGCTTATTGATCCTGCTTTTTTTTTCTTCATCCCATGAGAGCAGGTGAGATGCCTCAGCCAAGGCGGATGTACAAGAGCTGCACAGGGCACAGATATCGAGCCCTTGTGCTTCAGCTAAGGCTAGATTATAAGCGCCCAGAAGTTCGGAAGCTTCCATGTCGGCAGCTTTAATAGGAAATCCGCAACAGATGAATTTTTCTATGTCGACGAGTTCGATACCCAGCTTTTCTGCGACGTTTCTGGCGGAAAGTTCGTAATTTCGGGCCCTGGCCGGGATGGTACATCCTAAAAACAGTGCATATTTCATAAGTGTATTCTCGTGTGAAACCGTTATGTTCAGGGTTCAAGGGTTCAAGGGTTCAAGGGTTCAAGGGTTCAAGGATTCAAGGATTCAAGGATTTTCTCGTTCCCCATGCTCCAGCGTGGGAATGTGTAAGTTTCTTTTTGATCTGCCTGCCCAGTGAAACTTTTTTTGCTTTTGTTTCACCGGGGCGCGAGAGATCGTGATCTTCATGAGAAGCTACGGGAAAAGCTTGCCGATAGCATCACAGGTTGTAGGCAGTTTCGGAAGTCCTGCTTTTTTTCGCTTCTTGTTGTCGAAATCGTCCAGGGGATAAATTCTTCCTTCACCGGTGACAATTTTCATCTGCGCTTTTATGCCCGCTGGGGCATGGCCTTTTTTAACCGCCAGATTCTTCAGAAGGGTCATGAAATCCGTAATAGTCACTCCCTGTGGGCACCTTTCCTGGCAGGCGTAGCAACTGGAACAGAACCAGATAAAATCGCTCTCCAGGATTTCTTCTTTCAACCCGTAAAGTGCCATGCGAATAATCTTTGCAGGATTAAAGTGTTCGTTGAGGGCCGATATTGGGCAGCTTGCGGCACAGGTCCGACAAGCGAAGCAGGCGGATAGTCCTCCTCCGGCCTCGGCGGCCAGTTCCTTGATGAAATCAGGATCTGTCTGATCCAGGTCTACGACTTCCATAGTGTCTCCTGTTTTTCAAGCTGGTTCCTGCTCAAATTTCATTGATCATAGCTAAAATCTGGTTTTCGCCGAATCCTCTGAGATTCAGTGCCCCTGACCTGCAGGATGCAACGCAGAGACCACATCCTTTGCACAGTGCGGGATTTACTTCGGCCTTTCCGGCAGTTGGCCCTTTCACGGTCATGGATGGCGCGGAATAAGGGCACACAACAATACAGACGCCGCAACCACTGCAGGAATTCGGATTTACGTGTGCTACGGTACCGCTCATGCTGATGGTTTTTCTCGAAAGCAGCGTTACTGCTCTCGAAGAGGCTGCTAATGCCTGGGCTACCGATTCATCTATCGGCTTTGGATAATGGTTCATTCCGCATAAAAAGACCCCGTCCGTGGCAAATTCAGAGGGCCCCAACTTGGCGTGGGCCTCTACAAAAAAGCGATCTTCATTCATGGGTACCTTGAATAACTGACCGAGTTTTTCGTCTCCGGACGGGACAATGGCTGAGGCTAATGCCAGCAGGTCCGCCCTTATAATAACCGTTTTGCCAAGGACCTTGTCTTCCACTTCCACTCTCAACCTGTCGTTTTCAAGAGATACCAGCGGTTTGTTGAGAAGGGTAAAGGGAATAAAGAGAATTCCCGCAAGGCGCGCATTTCTATAAAGATATTCCCTTTCCCCATACGTTCGAATATCCCTGTACAGAACGTAAATCCTCATCTCGGGGTTCAGTTTTTTCAAGTGCAGGGCGCTTTCAATGGCGTGGGTGCAGCAGACCCTCGAACAGTAAGGCCTTTCAGGTTCCCTGGAACCGACGCACTGGATGAAAACCGCTGTATTCAGTTCTTTTAACCCGGGGTCATCGGCAATGAATCGTTCATCCAGTTCAAGATGTGTCACAACCCGTGAATCTTGTCCGTAAAGATATTCTTTCGGCAATGATTCAGTGGCCCCCGTGGCAAGCACCGCAACGCCGTGCTTAAACTCCTTTTTCTCCCCGTTTGGAGAGGCCAGGGTGGACATGAAACTCCCGACAAAACCATCGACGTTTACCAGTTCCGTATGGAGTTGAATGTCAATATTGGGATCTGATTGGACAGAGTCGATCATTTCCCCTAACTTCAATTGAATGTCTTCCCCTTTCCATGTTCTAAAGAGCCTTTGCGCCTGGCCCCCCAGAACGGCGGAACGTTCCACAAGACAGACCGGGAATCCCTGTTTCGCGAAACTTTTAGCCGCCGCCATTCCTGAAATGCCCCCACCCACTACGAGTGCGGCCTGATCAATATTCAGTTCAGTTTCCACAAGGGGTTCTATGAGGGCTGCTTTGACCACTGCCATGCGAACCAAATCTTTTGCTTTTTCCGTAGCCATAGCCGGGTCATTTTTATGGACCCAGGAATCATGGTTTCGGATATTTGTCATTTCAAAGAGGTATTTGTTTAACCCGGCTGCGATCAACGTTTCTTGAAAAAGACCTTCATGAGTCTTTGGTGTGCAGGCGGCCACAACGATTCGGTTGAGTCCTCTTTCGCGAATTTCCTGGGTTAGGCGTTCCTGTGTATCCTGCGAACAGGAATAGAGATTGTCCGCCACATATTCCACGTAAGGGAGAGATGCGGCATATTCGCGTACCGCAGGAACATCGACCACCCCGCTGATGTTGATTCCACAGTGGCAGACAAAGACCCCAATGCGTGGTCTTTCCCCTGTAACCGAGATTTCCTCCGGTGGTTTTTCTTCTTTAATCAGGGTGTTTCTGGCGCTGCTCAGCAATGCTCCTGCCTCTACGGATGCAGAGCTTGCCTCAATGACGGACTGGGGAATGTCTTTTGGTCCCTGAAAGGCGCCGCAGACGAAGATACCCTCTTTGGAGGTAGTGACAGGAGAGAATGATCCTGTATCACAAAAGCCTCCATCCGTGAGGTCGATCCCGAGCCGGTAAGCCATTTCCTGTGCCTCCGGGGAGGTTTCAAGCCCTACGGAAAGGACAACGAGATCAAAGGCTTCTTCAACGAAACGGCCTTCTTCGGTCACATAGGGAAGCAGGAGCTCGCCATCTTTACTGCCCGTATCCACGGTTGGAACACGGGAACGGATAAAGCGTACCCCATGTTTTGTTTTTGCATCCTCGAAATATTTCTCAAAATCCTTTCCGTGGGTACGCATATCCATGAAAAATATGGCGCAGTCCAGATTCTGGCTGGCGTGTTCCTTGGCGATGACCGCCTCTTTGATTGCGTACATGCAACAGACAGAGGAACAATATCCGTGATCGCAACCGTTTAGATCCCGGGATCCTATACACTGAAGCCATGCGATTTTTTTGGGTTCTTTGCTGTCGGATGGCCTTTGAAGATGCCCCAGGGTCGGGCCGGACGCAGATAGAATACGCTCAAATTCCATGGAAGTAATGATGTCCGGATGTCTGGCATAGCCATAGGTTTTATATTTTGCCGGATCAAAGGGCTGTATACCGGGAGCAAGCACGATGGCACCCACATTCAGCTCAATGGTCTCGTCCTGTTGGAGATAATCGATGGCGTTTACTCCACAGAATTCCGAGCATATCTTACATCCACCGCTTTTGAAATGGATGCAAACGTCTCTGTCGATGGCAGGTGTATTGGGGATTGCCTGGGCGTAGGGCACGTAAATCGGCTTTCGACCTTTTAGCCCCATGTCGTATTCAGATGGGATTGGTTTAAACGACTGGGCGGTGATCTCTTCGAGCTGGATATGTCCCGTAGGGCAGACAGACGCGCATGCCCCGCAGGCCATACACACGTCCGACTGAAGGTGGAAGGGGGTGTCCACCTTCATATCCGTGCCGCGTCCTGTCAGGCTTATGGCGCTGTTCCCCATTTTTTCGCAGATCCTCACGCAGAGCCCGCAGAGAATACAGTCATCGTCTTCTTTCTCGAAACGTGGTTCCGTGATACCATACTTCGAGGCCAGATCAACAATAACAGGAACTTCCGGACAGCGGGAGAGGAGCATTTCCACAATCAGTTTACGGCCATTGTGCACCTCTTCCGAATCAGTAAAAACCTCCATGCCGTCCCAGATGGGGTAGTTGCATGCCGTTACAAAACGGCTTCTGCGGCCATCGAAAAGCTCTACTGTACATAACCTGCACATGCCCCCCGGTTCCAGGGCTTCATGGTGACACAAAGTTGGGATTTCAACGCCGTTGTCTTTGGCAACTTGCAGGATATACTGACCTTCTTTTCCCTGTACTTCTTTCCCGTTAAGCTTGAAAGTGATCATAGACTATACCTTATATGGGGTCCTAAAAGCCGAGTTCCATACCGTTTTTATTTGATTACGACCGCATCGAATTTGCATACATCATAACAGATGCCGCATTGAATGCATTTTTCAAGATCCAGTTTATGCGGTTTCTTCTTTTCACCGGTTATGGCTTCCTGGGGGCATTTGAGACTACAAAGTCTGCAACCGGTGCAGGCGTTTTCGTCGATTTCATAATGAAAAAGAGCCTTGCAGATCCCAGCAGAGCATCTTTTCTCCTTAATATGCGCCTCATATTCATCCCTGAAATAACGGATGGTGGTCAGGACAGGATTAGGAGCGGATGTGCCCAGGCCGCACAGAGAAAATTTTCCGACCATATTACTCAGTTCTTCAAGGAGTTCAATATCGCCTTCTTTTCCGTTTCCTTCACAGATATGGGTGAGGATCTGGAGCATCCTCTTGATTCCTTCACGACACGGATTGCATTGCCCGCACGATTCGTCCTTGAGGAAATCGAGAAAATAGCGCGCAACATCTACCATGCAGGTGTCCTGGTCCATAACAATCATGCCACCGGAGCCCATAATGGAGCCTGCTTCGGCCAGGTGTTGATAATCTACGGGAATGTCTAACATCTCTTCGGGGATACAGCCGCCCGATGGACCTCCCGTCTGGACCGCTTTTATCTTCTTCTTCCGGGGAATTCCATCCCCCATATCGTAGACAATCTCTTCCAGGGAAATTCCCATGGGGACTTCCACAAGTCCTGTATTTTTGATTTTCCCAACGAGACTGAAAACCTTCGTTCCTTTACTATCCGGGGTACCCAGATCTGCAAACCATGGGGCTCCTTTGGACAGGATAACGGGGACGTTGGCATAGGTTTCCACGTTATTCAAATTGGACGGACTGTTCCGGAAACCCTTTTCTACCGTATGGATATACTTTGCCCTGGGTCTGCCGACTTCTCCTTCGAGGGATGCCATGAGGGCTGTTGATTCACCGCAGACAAATGCACCTGCTCCAGTGGAAATCTTAATATGGAAATTGAAACCGGATCCCCCGATATCGTTTCCGATCAATCCGTAATCCGTTGCCTGTCTGATGGCAGTTACCAGACGCTTCACAGCGAGGGGATATTCATTGCGAACATAGATGGAACCCTGCTCCGATCCAATGGCAAGCCCTGCAATCAACATTCCTTCAATAATGGTGTGAGGGTCACCTTCCAGGATACTTCGATCCATATAGGCCCCGGGATCCCCTTCATCCGCATTGCAGATGATAAATCGCTCTCCTTCATGTTCGGCACAACTTTGCCACTTTACCCCGGTTGGAAATCCCCCTCCTCCACGGCCCCTTAATCCGGAATCTTTTATGGCGGCAATGATTTTTTGCGGTTCTTGTTCCAAAAGGGCATGAAAAAAGGCAGAGTACCCGCCTCTGGCAATATAGTCTTCTATGCGCTCAGGGTCGATATAGCCGCAATTGCGCAAGGCAATTTTGACCTGCTTGTTGTAAAAACCGATATCCTCCAGAAACGGAATACCTTCTAAAGGCGGGAATTCATCCACCGGATTGGGGTAACCATCTTCGGCCACCGAGCGTGGATCGCGCATTTGTCCGAGGATGATTTTGGCATCAAACCGGCCATCCAGGTATTCGTGTATAATTTGACTTATCTTGTCCTGGGTAATGTTCTTGTAGACCACCCTCGGGCTGTCCTTCCTGAATATTTCTACAAGCGGTTCCATCTCACAGAAACCGAGGCAGCCGGTTTTTTGAATCCGTACATTCTCGTTTCCATTAAATTCATTTTCGGCAGTGTCAAATGCTTTGTCGGCTCCCGCTGCAATGCCGCACGAAGCCATCCCTATATTGACTGTCAAAGCTTCAGGGTAATAAAGAGCCTCCCTGTGAGCCAGGGATATTTCATCCAAATCCTTCACGTGCAGAATCTTCATTGTATCCGCCTTGTTTTTGTGCTCCTGGTAATGAGGATAACCATATTATGGCTACATTATAGCCATTTTCCTGCTGGAGTAAATCATTTTTTTTGCAGGCCGTTTTTTTAGGGAATTTCGAGAATCTTGGGGTTCGAGCCACTAAATTTCTGGGTTTTATTCGAACCGCATCCGGCCCTTACCAATTATGATTTTCTGCTTTTTTTCATGAATCCCGTTCAGTCATTTATGAATTTTTACTTGAGGATATTAAATTGTGTCTTAACTTTTGGCATATATCACCACTAGCAGATGTATATCTGTCTCGGCTTTTCAACCTTTCAACCGGACCCATTTATATTTTCCAAAGGAGGTTATTATGGAAAAAAAACCGATTGTTAGTAAACTGTTGCCTCCAAAAGAGGCAACATCGTGTGATGCAACAGCGCAAATGCTGGCAAAAGCCAGAAAGGACGGGGTCGAGCTTTGTTTTGACAGGGCTGCCACAATGAAAGCGTGTCCGATTGGAGCAGACTCAGCCTGCTGCAAACATTGTTCAATGGGTCCTTGTCGCCTGAATGCGAAAGATCCATACGGCAAGGTGGGCATATGCGGTGCAACCATTGACACTATTCAGGCCAGGAATTTTGCTCGAATGGTAGCTACGGGTACCGCTGCTCATACGGACCATGGCATGGCTATGCTCGATCTTTTCCGTGAAGTCGTGACCGGGAAAATAAAAGACTACAAAATAAAGGACCCCATCAAATTGGAATTGGTCGCAAGATCGATCGGCATCGAGGTTGACGGCAAGAGCGAGGAAGAGATTGCCCTGGAACTGTATGGGGAACTTGAACGGACCTATACCCAGATTGAAGGGGAAATTCCCCTGATGAAACGAGTTCCGAAGAAGACCCTGGAAAACTGGAGAAAACTGGGAATCGTACCGCGTGGGGCCATGCGGGAGATCATGGAGATGCTCCATAGGACGCACGTCGGAGTAGATCAGCACTATGAAAATATCATGAAACAGGTCAGCAGGACCGCCCTGGCCGATGGCTGGGGAGGCTCGATGGTCGCAACGGAAATATCGGACATCCTGTTTGGAACTCCTTCTCCGGTCCTTGCTGAGGTAAACATGGGTGTCCTGAAAAAGAATAAGGTGAATATCATCATTCATGGACATGAGCCGAATCTTTTTGAGTCTATTCTTGAATCGGTGAGTGACCCTGCCCTCATCGAGGAGGCCAAAAAGGCGGGAGCGGAGGATATCAATCTTGTCGGGATGTGCTGTTCCGGGGCCGAAATGATGTCAAGACACGGTGTTCCCCATGCGGGAAATTTCAGTTCCACGGAGGCCATCCTGGTAACAGGAGCGGTGGATGCCATGGGAGTGGATATCCAGTGTATCAAGCAGGGTCTGGCAAAAGTGGCAGGGTGCTACAATACTCCGCTGTTTACAACCAACTCCCGGTGTCACATTGAAGGAGCCGAACATATTCAATTCCACGAAGATAAGGCCAGGGAATGCACGGACGAGATTGTCAGGCGGGCCATCGAACGCTTCAAGAACCGCAGTCTTCCCATTGAGATACCCAATATCGTCAATCCCGGAGTGCACGGTTTTTCCTATGAATATATCAACTATATGTTAGGAGGTTCTTTCCGCGGGAGCTATGTGCCCCTGAACGACAACATCATCAATGGCCGGATCCGTGGAGTGGCCGGAGTGGTGGGGTGCACCAACCCGCGGGTCAGACAGGATGAAGTGCATGTGGAACTGGTGAAAGAACTCATCCAGAACGATGTCCTCGTCCTGCAGACGGGATGTTCTCAGATCGCCCTGGCCAAGGCTGGGCTCTGTACACCTGAAGCGGCACATTTTGCCGGTCCCGGTCTGAGCGAGGTCTGCGAAGCAGTGGGCATGCCGCCCGTACTGGGTCTTGGTTCCTGTGTGGATAACAGCAGAATTCTTATCGCGGCCTCCGAGATGGTTCGCGCAGGCGGCTTGGGGGATTGCCTTGCGGATCTTCCGGTAGCGGGGGCGGCCCCCGAGTGGATGAGTGAAAAGGCCATATCCATTGGTCAGTATTTTGTCGCGTCCGGTGTATTTACGGTATTTGGAGTGACTTTTCCGATTGTCGAGGGGACGAAATTTCATGATCTCCTCTTTGACGGGCTGGAAAAACAGGGCCTCGGAAAATGGGGCTTTTCTCCAGATCCGCACGAGATGGCACAGTTGATGATTGCCCACATCGACAAAAAGCGGAAAGCGCTTGGCATCGATAAAGCCAGGGAAAGGGTTCTTCTTGACATGTCGGACAGGAGGGGTCTGGAAGCTGCTTGATATCAGGTGATAAACAGCGAAATGAAAAAGTCTTTTTCCTGATCGGGGTGTCCGGTCAGGAAAAAGACCAAACCTTGTGTGAAATTTGAAACTGGGATCTCAAACACTGACACCTGAATCCTGTCGTTCTCTGCGTCTTGGCGTCTCTGCGCGAGACTTTCTTTAAGAAGTTTCTTTCCCGATCAGACGGGTTTTTTTCCCGTTAGAGGCTGCGTTCGTGCAAAGATTCATGAAGACGTTTAAACCCCTCCTCAATAGTAACCATGGGCCGGTAATCCAGATCCCTTCTTGCCGCACTGATATCAAACCAGTGGGCAGTGGAAAGCTGTTTTGCCAGAAAGCGCGTCATAGGAGGTTCGTCATTGCGTCGAAGCGTGGAGTAGACTTTTTCTAATAGCCATCCAGCTGCATATACGACGCTTGCAGGAACAGTTCGATCTATGGGGGGAAGATCAGCGGCGCCAAGGATACCGTTCATTAATTCTACAATATCAATGGGTTTTCCCTGGGAAATGAAATAGGTTTTACCGGCAATGGGAGAACCGTTCCGCAACCGTTCTGCCGCTGAAAGATGAGCATCAACAGCGTTGTCAAGGTAGATGCAGTCTACAAGATGGGATTTTTTCCCCACCCTGAACAAGCGTCCGGTTTTTCTTCGTTCAATCAGTCTTGGAAAAAAGTTGGGGTCCCCGGGTCCCCAGATGAGGTGAGGCCTGAGGGCGACAGTGGCAAGGGTTTTCCCGTTTGCCCGCATCACCTTTCGTTCAGCTATGGCTTTGGTCTCAGGGTACGGTGCATCGTATCTATCTGGATAGGGAGTGGATTCATTTACCCCTTCCATATCACCCCCCTGAAATACTACGCTGGGGGAACTGGTGTAAACAAGTCTGGGTATTCCATTTTTCCTGCAAGCCGCTATAATGTTCTCAGTTCCGGTAACGTTGATGGAATAGAAGTCATTGTAGTCACCCCAGATATCGGTTTTGGCGGCCACATGGAAAATGATATCCGAACCTTCGGCTGCCAAAGCAACGGCATGGGCATCGACAATATCTCCTCTCAGGGTTGCAGCCCCCATCCTGCGAAGCTCAGGATAATCGTCCCGGGCAAAGCATGTAATCTCATCCCCGCGGTCAAGCAGACTCCGGACAATTGCTTTACCTAAAAAACCACCCCCCCCGGTAACGAGTGCTTTCATACCGCTTTACCAGACTACCTCCATCATAGCACAGTTCAATCCGCTTCCAATTCCCATCAGAGCGACTCGATTACCCTTTTGAATGCGACCGGCTTCCAACGCCTTTGAAAGAGTTATTGGAATGGCGGCAGGTCCCACATTTCCAAATTCCGGAAAAGTCTTATAGATTTTCTTCGCATCGAGTCCAAGGAGTTGGGTGAGCTTAGCTGTGTGCACGGCGCTGACCTGGTGGAGAATAAACTCATCCAGTTCTTCGGACTTCCACCCAAGTTCCCGGCATGCTTTCTGAAAGGTGCGCGCTGCAATTTCAAGCCCAGCCACCAGGAGGCCGCTGGCATCGGTTTCCATGCAGTCCACCTGGCCGCGGCAGAGATTCCTGTGTTCAGTCGCCGCCACGCTTACTCCTCCAAGGAATGGATGTCCTTCTGGCATCAAATCTGAACGCGCTAAAACCATGGCTGCCCCTCCAGAACCGAGGGTAAAGGTGGCAAAGTTCGCGCGAAAAGCCTCTTCATTGCATGGAGATTCCAGGAGTCTGCGAATGGTGGTTTCTACAATGAAGCGGCTGCTCTCTCCATCAACCACGATACCGTAATCAACCTGGTGCCGCTCAATCATATTCCCAACAATCTCCATCCCATTTAAGAATGCCAAACAGGCATTGCCCACATCGTAGTTTATGCACTCGGCACTCAGACCGAGATTGCCGTGTACGAGACAGGCTACAGAAGGCTCAATGTAGTCCCGGCATACGGATGTGTTGATGAGGATGCCAATTCGGGACTTTTCTATTCCAGCGTTCCGGATAGCCCTTTCTGCCGCCATGGTGGCAATCTCGCTTGGTTGCACATCAGCGTCCCAGAAACGTCTTGCGACAATGCCCGTGAGAGATTGGATAATATCAGATCGCCCGCCTATTTTTTGAATGAGCGGTGAAAGCTGTTCCTCTAGTTCTGTTGAGGTGATACGGTGTGGACCATCTACGTGTGCAAGTCCTGCAATAGAAACATTTTCGAACCTCATGCGTAAACCCCTTCAGTAATAAATCTCAGATTGTTCCCCAAGTCGATTTCCGGAAAGCAACAAAAAAGCCTGTATCCTTAAACGAGTCCAGGAAACCCTATTCTATATGAATTTGTCTTTTTTATATTTTACAGGCATCCGCCATCAATCAAGTACTATAACAGGAAGATTAAAGCCTGTTGCCCTGGCGGAAAAGTCTCTGAAAAACCAAAATAACTCCTACCGCTTGAGGATCCGGTTGGATTACTGGCAGGGGTACTGCGGAGTCAATATTGCAAAGAATCTACCTATCTTTCAATTATAAGAAAAATAGGTCATTTTGTCAATGAGAGTTATTCAGTTTGCAGGAATTTACCTTCTGAAAAAATAAATCCGTGAGAGTTACTTTCCAACTACGAAAAATTGTGGCAAGATGTCTTTCATCCTGCTTTAAAGGGAGATATTGAATCCGAGCGCATAATGATAGTGTGAAATCATATTGCATTCGGAAAATATTTGAAATGAAGAATAACACTCTCAAAAGAAATCCTTGGCGGCAGCGTCTTTATCGAAGCATATTCGAGGCAGATACCCCGGAGAAAAGGCGTTTGATGTAGCGCTGTTTGTCTGCATCGCGTTGAGCGTATTGGCTGTACTCCTCGTAACGTTAGAGCTGTCGGAAGCGAAAAAGGCTGCTGTTTCGACAAAAATGTGTCCTGAGTGCTCTACGGAAGGGCACGATTCCGATGCCAAGTTCTGCAAGGTTTGTGGGTCTGGGCTTTAAAAATGACTACAGAAAAAAAAACCAGAAGTGATTACAGGAATCGACTGACGGCTATCAGCCTGTCTTTTGTAATTGGAACCGCCCTTATGGCGGCTAAATTTTATGTGTATCATCTCACCCGGTCTTCGGCTGTTTTTTCGGATGCCCTGGAATCGATCATTAATGTGGTGGCTGCTGCCTTTGCCCTTGGCAGTATTATCCTCGCGGCCAGGCCGCCGGACAAAAGTCATCCTTATGGGCACGGGAAGGTGGAATATTTTTCCGCCGGATTTGAGGGCGCTCTCATTATTCTTGCCGCGATCGGCATTTTCAAAACAGGGTTGGAGCACATCCTTCATCCCCAGCAAATGCCCAATCTCGAGCTTGGTTTGGTTATTCTCTTTGGTACGAGCCTGGTGAATCTCGGTTTGGGGATAGGTCTCGTTCGGGTGGGGAAAAATACCCACTCCCTCACATTGATTGCCGATGGCAAACATGTCCTCACAGACGTATACACATCCGCAGGGGTTTTATTGGGTCTTTTCTTAGTGCATCTGACAGGCTTCCACTGGTTGGATGGAACCGTTGCGTGTCTCGTGGGATTCAATATCCTTTTCACGGGTGTACACCTGGTGCGAAAGTCATTCGCCGGCCTCATGGATGCGGCCGAACCGGGCCTTTTGGAAGAGATCTCCAAACTATTGGAGGGTCACAGAAAGGAGGATTGGATAGGGATTCACCAGCTTCGAGCGTACCGTTCAGGGGCGTTTATCCATGTGGATCTTCACCTGATCCTTCCCAGGACTTTCACGCTTGAAGAAGCCCACCGGGAGGGCGATGAAGTAGAAGCAATCATCAAGAGAGACTACAATGGCAGAGCCGGTGTTCTTGTGCATCTGGATTCCTGCCAAAACCCGGATTGTCCTGCATGCTGGAGACATGCCTGTAAATTACGGGAAGCAGACTGTATGCAGCAAGAACCCTGGAATGTGGAAACTCTTATCTCTGAAAGGGCTGGAGATCCCCCGTTATGGGATTCTCCCCGCGAGCATGGGTGAGGGGAGGACACTGGGAAGGGGAAAACGTGAACCGCAGAATGTCGAAGCATGGATGTTTGCTCTACTTTCTTCAAGATTAATCTGAATTTGTAACCCGTACCCCGCAACCCGGATAGCTTCACACAGCTTTTGAGGGAATTCCGATGGTACGGGACTGCCTACTGCTTACTGTTTACTGCCTTCTTCACTTTCAGGAGTTCCGTGAGAGCCTTTTCCAAATCGGGAAAATCGAATTGAAATCCGGCTTCCAATAATTTTCGGGGGAAAACTTTTTGTCCTTGAAGCAGTACGGAGCCGAATTCGCCTTTTACAAGTTTAATGACAAAGCCCGGCACGGGGGGCATGAAGAGGGGTTTTCCCAATATTTCCGCAAGGATTTTTGTTAAATCCCTGTTTTTCACCGGTTTTGGGGCAGCACAGTTAAAAGGTCCGGAGAGATCTTCTCGTTCCATCAGGAAAAGGAATATACGGATGAGGTCTCTCTGATGAATCCAGGAAAACCATTGCTCACCGCTGCCCAACCGGCTTCCAAGGCCTTTACGGAAAATAGGGATCATTTCTCCGAGAGCGCCGCCGCTCTCTCCCAGGACGATTCCGAAGCGGCAGAGCAAAACCCTGGCACCAAATTCTTCCGCTCCTAAAGCTGTTTCTTCCCACTCTTTTGCTAGCGAGGCTAAAAAATCGTTTCCGGGAGGGTTGTTTTCATCCAGTTTTTCGTCCCCGTGGAAACCGTAATAGCCCACCGCGGATGTGCTAAGAAACGTGGTTTTTTTGCCTTTTCGTCCCTTCAAAGCACCCACAAGATTTTCCGTTGTTCGAACCCGACTCTCGCGAATGACTATTTTTTCGTTTTTTGTCCATCGCCTGAAAATGGATGCGCCCGCCAAATTGATAATGACATCGTGCGCTGACACTTCTTCCTGCCAGACCCCTTCTTTCGTGGGATCTCCCTCCAGCATGAAAACCCCGTTCGGAACAGGTCGCTCTTCCCGGATCTTTCTCGTGAGCAGGGTGACGCTATGCTCCCGGTCCGTAAGTTTTTTTGTTAAAGCCGAACCGACGAAACCTGTTCCCCCTGTAATAAAGACCTTCATGGCATCTGTTCCTCTATTTCATCCCATGCAATACAATCTTCCGGACACATGGCCATGGCTTCTTCAACCAGGGGCTCAGGGTATTCAGGGAGATCTGTTACTTCAATAAGCCCGGTATCGTCGTTTCTCTTGAAAACCGTTGGGCTTACCTCTATGCACGCGTCACAATCTCTGCATTCGCTGAGGTCAATAACTGGAACCATTTTTATCCTTTTTCGATCCATGACAACTGCCGTTAGTGCTCTAAAGAATCTTCTCCAGCTCCGATGAGGGGAAGGATCTTGTCTATCTCAAAAAATACCAGAAACCTGGGTGTTCCCTCTTCCTTTCCGGCGGGATGTTTTCTGCCGCGCAGGGAATAGAGGAGTTCTGTGTCTTGTTCTTCTTTGATTTTTGTCAAGAAGAGTCGCTTGCCCTTGTACCCGCCACCCTTTTCCATGAACAGATAGGCCGCATGGTTATTGGTTTGAACGTTATGGTGGGTCAAACGGTCTGCCATGATAAAAGCGATCGTTCCATCATCCATAAAATGGGGCTTGGCGTAGACAGCCATATCGACTTTGCCATCTCCATCCGCAGTTGCCAGGATTCCGCGCCCTTTTGTTTCTTGAAAATAGTCCTGTAGTTCCATTCTGGTTCTCCTTTCTATGATTTAAATACTTTTGCCTTTCTCTGCGTCCACGATCCATTGCATCACCCTGGGAAGAGCTTCGGGATTAACGGAGATGGCATCTACTTCAACATCCACCAGGAGGGAAATCAGGGATGCGGCATCTACGAACAACCTTCCTCTCACTGTAAAGGAACCCCCCTGCCTATGGCAGGCGTCGCGCATATGCTCCAGGGCTTTCCGCATGGAAATTTCTGCCTTGGTTCCGGAAGGAAAACGGTCTTTCAGAATCGATTCTCCTGTCTCTATCCATCTTGGAAGCTTTCTTATGTCTAATGAAAACCCGTCGAAAAGATGGGCGAAGCCTTCTGCAAGAGCCAGGTTGGAGGCAAAATCACAGCAAAGATAGATACACAGTCCTTTGTTGCCTCTCCTGATATCGTTGTCTGCAAGTATGTTGAGGATTTCCTCAGCATCCCGGAGATGTTGGCAATGGGGAATCATGAAATGTAGGTTGGTAAAGCCCATATCCTGTCTCACCCGCCGAAATGCCTCGCGTTCCAAGTTAAAGGCTGGGCGATACAGTTCGCTTCGGTAACGGGCGACTCCCTTAAAGCCGGGTTCATTCACCGTGACTGCTTTTTCAAACAGTTCTCCCCCCACGAGTTTACCCATTTCATCGGGTTCCAGGTTATTGACCCTGACAATCACCGGTTCCGGCGCACGAGAAGCGGCAATTTTTGCAAGACATGAGGAAAACCGGTCTATGAAATAATCCTCTTTGCTAGAATATCCTTCAGTCAGGGCTTCGATACGATATTTTGTTCTGATATCCGTCACGGTTTCGAAACGAGCCAGGGCCATGGGATGGATTTTGATGATATTCTGCAGGATGTAGTCCATTCTTACCAAACCGATTCCTCGGCACGGAAGGCGCCACCATTGATAGGCTGCAGCGTCACTGGCGACGTTGAGCATGACATCGGTCTTTGTATAGGGAAGATCTCTCAGATTGTATTTGGTTTCACCGCAATCAACCACCCCGGAGTAGACATGGCCATGGTCCCCTTCGATAGACTGGACTGTGATCTGCTGCCCGTCCTTCAATATCTCCGTTGCATCACGCGTTGCCACGACGCCCGGTATTCCAAGTTCCCTGCACAGGATGGCTGCGTGGGAATTTCGGCCCCCAAAATCCGTAACAAGCGCTTTCAGCTGGTTTTCTTTTAAATCCGAAACCCATCCCGTATTTGCATTTTCCGAGACAAGAATGGAAGCCTCCGAGAGTTTGTGAATTTCTCGATCGCTTTCAATAAGACTGACTTTCCCGGAGGCAATGCCTTCACCAATGCTGATTCCCGTGCACAATCTGCGTCCCCTTTCTTCCAACCTGTAGAAAGACAGGGCGTCGTCTCTTTTGAACCCGGCGCTGACGGGCCGGGCCTGTACGACAAAAAGGTCGCCGGAAATTCCGTCCTTGGCCCATTCAATGTCCATGGGCCGACGGTAATGGGTTTCGATATCGGCCGCCCATTTTCCAAGGGTCAGGATTTCCGTATCATTGAGTACGAAACGGCTTCGTTCCTCCCTCGTGGTGGCGATGTCCTTTGTGCCCCCCCCTTTTTCATAGACGCATTTCTTGCCTTTATCGCCCAGGACCTTCTCCAGAATAGGCGGCTTACTCATTCCGCCTAGCAGGAGCTTGTATACTCTGTATTCGTCGGGAATGACCGCTCCCTGTGCAACGCTTTCGCCGAGACCCCACGCGGCCGTGATGACCACCATATCGGGAAAGCCGGTATCTTTGTCAATGCTGAACATGACGCCGGCGCCCCCTTTGTCCGACCGCACCATGCGTTGGATGCCCACGCAAAGGGCGACATCCATGTGGTCGAGTCCCATTTCTTCTCTGTAAATGATCGCTCTGTCCGTGAACAGGGATGAAAAACACCTGCGACAAGCTTCAAGAAGTTCTTTCTCCCCCCTGACATTCAGGTAACTATCAAGCATACCGGCGAAACTTGCTTCGGGCTGATCTTCTGCTGTCGCACTGCTTCGCACGGCCACATCCAGAGCTGATTCCCCAGAAAGTCGGCATAAATTTTTATAAGCCTTTCGTATGGCATCAGCTAGGTCATCAGGAAAATCCGAGGTTAAGAAGAAATTTCGAACGGTTTTCCCTGTGTATTCCAGATTTATTAAGCCTTCCTGAAAGCTGTTGAACAGAGAGACCATTTTTTCCGTTAAGCCGCTTCCTTCGAGAAAATACCGGTATGCATCGACCGTGGTGGCAAAACCATTTGGAACTTGAACTCCCGAAGAGGAAAGGCCTCTTATCATTTCACCAAGGGAGGCGTTTTTTCCTCCCACGATGAAAACATCGTCTCGGCCGACTTCGTGGAGAAATTTTATGAAGTTCTGTTTATTCACAGACAGTCGCCGCAAACCTTCTTCCCATCAGAGTCGGTCAATTTTGATCCCATGGTGGGTTCTCCGCATTTTTCGCAAAGGATTGACGGTTCGATGACGGCCTTTGGGGGCAAGGGTTTATTGACGGGGGTACATTCAAAGAGATCGTCCAATGGCTTGGTCAGAATTTCACGGGCCCTTCCATGGTGGAGAACCTGGAAGCGTTCTTTTTCTGCTTCCGTTGCCTTCCCGGTACGAATTTTTCCCATAATTTCCTGATGCTCTTCCGTTAGTTCGAGTATCCCACTTTTGAATGCCACGCGTATTCCGTCTCCTGATTTGCGACTTATCAGGGTAAGAACCTGTTTGCCATAGTCCTTGAAAAAGAAATTCCCTTTTCCAAAGGTGCAGCCCGTAAGGACTTGGACCGCATCGGCCCCGCAGGCGTTTGTTTCAACAACCGCAACAATTTCTTCGTCTTCAGCCCTGTGTTCTTTCAACCACTCCATACCGGCCTGGCTTGCCCGGTAGCCGATGGACAGGCCTGGGCAGATATGCCCGTGGAAATCGACACATTTCTCAAAATCTTTTACTCGAAAAGGATCTATGGAATTCATGAAAAATTCTCCTTACTATTTTATGTTCTGTATGTTGTTTTGAAATGCATTATGGAAAAAAGGCCACATCAAGTCTTTCTTATCGATAAATTATTAGAACTTTTGCAGAGTGCTGTCAAGAATTAGGGAAAGTCGCTGGCAGATTTCTGTGTCTGTATTCCCGCGTTTGTTTTGGAATACCATATTTGGGTTATTGACAAGAGGAAAGCGCTCTGATAACTCAAAAGAGAAATGTATCAGAACGGGCTCTGTTGCGCATTTTCAACAAAAAACAAATAATGACACCACTAGAGGAGACTTGTTAATGCCTAAAAAATTTTCGTTAGTAATTGTTTTGGTTTGCCTGGGAACCTTTTTGAATACTGCTGTCGCCGAAGAGTATACTATTCGTGACTGGATTTTTACCTGGTATGCTGCTCAGACAGAAGAAGTGAGGATGGATATTGAAAAAACGCCAGCCGGTACGCTGGTGGTTCTGAGAAGCCTCGGAGGTCCGATCGCGACCATATATGCTTCTCCAGATCAGGCTGTCGAGATAGGGAAGATACTCAAAAATACAAATACATATTATGAGAACCAGATGAAGCGGCGAGATTTGAATGACCAGGATGTGATTACTACTGGAGAACATAAAATCTATTTCACATCATCCCGTGGAGCAAACTTCCAGGTCAGTGTCAGGACGACCAGTATCATCAGTCCAGCAGTGCTGATGACTAGGAAAGAGGCTTTGAAGATAGCCGACAGCCTGCTGGAATCAGCCAAAATGGCGGCTTTTGTGGATAACCGCATTAAACCGTAGTCTGCCATCTGAAGGAGGAACTGTGGTAAACCAGTTCGATGTTATCGTGATAGGAGGGGGCCCGGGTGGATATGTCGCAGCTGTCAGGGCAAGCCGGCTCGGGTTGAAAACCGCCGTGGTGGAAAAAGAGGCTGTCGGAGGTGTATGTGTCAACTGGGGTTGCATTCCTGCCAAGGCGCTTCTCCGAAATGCCGAAGTAGCTGATTTATTGAAACAGGGTCGTACCTTCGGTTTCAAGATGGAAACCCTTGAAGTGGATTATGCTCTGGCCCGCAAACGCAGCCGCCAGGTGGCGAAGCGACAGGGCCGGAGGGTTGTACAGCTCCTGAAAAAGCATGAGATCACATTGCTGAACGGGCATGGTTGCCTGCTTGGTCCGAAGGAGATCGAACTTCAGCCTGCGGGTGAAAGATTCTACGCTGATAATATTATTCTTGCTACGGGCGCCCGATCCAGAGAGATTTCCGGAGCGGAATTTGATGGGGAACGGATCATTTCCTTCCGTGAAGCGCTAGATCTGGAGAGGCGTCCGGATTCGGTGGTCATTGTAGGCGCCGGCCCCATCGGAATGGAATTTGCCACCATCTGGCGCCGATACGGGGCTGAGGTGAATATCGTGGAAATGATGCCCCAAATTCTTCCCCTTGAAGATGAAGACGTGGTCCGTGAGGCGGAACATCAGTTTGCCCGTGCCGGAATGAAGATTCGGACCGGTGTGCAGGTAACACGGATCCGACCTTCCGAAGACGGCGTTGATGTAATGATCACCGGAAAAAAGGGCGCCGAAACAATTCAGGCGGAAAAGGTCCTTGTAGCGGCAGGTTTTGTTCCCAATGTCGATAATGTGGGTCTGGAAACAGTGGGTGTGAAAACCCTGGATGGACGGATTCAAGTGGATGCACAGATGCGGACCAGCGTGGCGAATACCTATGCCATCGGTGATGTGAACGGCCTCATGGGCCTGGCCCATGTGGCATCGGCCCAGGGAATCATTGCGGCCGAATCCATTGCCGGCAGAAAAACAGAGCCGCTTGACTATCTGAATATTCCCCGCTGTACGTATACTGACCCTGAAATTGCGTCGGTAGGGCTCACGGAAAAACAAGCGAAAGAAAAAGGAAAGGACGTCCTGGCAGTTCAAAGCCCCCTTGCCCCGAACGGAAAGGCTGTGGCTATGAATCAGAACGTGGGATTTGTGAAAATCATTGCTGAAGCGGGTACTGGAAAGATCCTGGGGGCGCATATGATCGGCGCACATGTTACGGAACTGATTGCAGGCCCCGCGTGTATGATCAGCATGGACGCCACAGTAAACCAGATGGCCAGGGTAATTTATCCTCATCCAACCCTGAGTGAAGCGATTATGGAGGCAGTTCATGCTCTGGATGGGCACGCCATCCATATTTGAAACGGCAATTTGAGGAAGAAAAATGCAGAGAAATTTAGATAGAGAAGTTGCCAATTTTCAAGAATTCGGCAAACTCATGGCGGAGTACGGGCACGATATCCTTCTGGCTTTGATGATCCTGCTTCTGGGCTTGATCTCCGCAAAACTGTTAGGCAAACTTTTGAAAGCTACCCTTCAGCGGTTATCCTTTAAGGAAACCGTTATTTCCATGGCTTCAAACATCTTCTTTATTGTAACTCTTCTAGTTTTCGGGACTGCCGCATTGCATCGTATGGGCGTCAACAATATTCTTCTTTTCCAACTGATGGGAGCGGTCCTTCTGGCTACCGTTTTCCTGGTTGTACTGCTTCGGCCTTATATACCACATCTTCCCTACAAGGTCGGGAATATGATCAAGGCCGGGGAGTTTCTTGGACGCGTAGAGGCCATCGATCTTTTTCACACCAGGCTCAAGACCTTTGATGGCAAAACTGTGTTCATTCCCAACCACAATATCTTGGGGGAACCCATTACTAATTATCACTTTACCGCAACGAGACAGATCCGGCTCTCTGTCGGTATCAGCTATAGTTCCGATCTCCTGAAAGCGAAGAGAATCCTGGCGGAAATCTTCGCCCGGGAGCCCCGGGTGAATGAGAAGCCCCCTGCCAGGGTTTTTGTGCTTGAACTGGCGGACAATGCCGTTGAAATTGCTGCCTGGTCATGGGTGAAGAATGTGGATTACTGGAGGACCCGTTGCGATTTGATAGAGATTATCAAGCTGCGTTTTGATCGGGAAGGTATCGTTATTGCGTTTCCCCAGCGGGATGTCCACCTTTATCAGGAGGTTCAGACGCCCGGGGGGGAGATGTTGAATGATCCCGATCCTTCGGCGTCTCAATTGTCCAACCCCCACCCAGGGCCTTATAAAGCCTGATGAGATCGAGGACCGCCTTGCCCTGGCTGTCCAAAAAGTGTCCGTTGGGTATCTAATACATTGTTGAAATCAGTCAGCCCCGTGTTGTATTGAACCACTACCAGGTCTACGGCCTCTTGGGTTGCATCCACGGCCTCCTGCAACCAGGTCTGACGGATCTGTTCCTGATTGCGGGCTACAACGGCATTTTCCACTTCCTCTATGGTGCCGGAGTACGCCCAGACAAGGGCTGCCATCCACAGGGGAAAAATGATCAAACCAAGTAGTGAAAGGACCTCAATGGCCTGTTCCTGGGGATGATTTCGGGCTTTGGCGATTTTTCCCGGGTAGGTGTGAACTTTGATAATGCCCAGAGTAATCGTAATGACGGAAAAAAAGATCAGTCCCAGAGAAATATAGTCCAGCCTCGACACGAAAATCGCTCCTTTCGGCTTTTACCAAACAGATCTACTCATGAATTGCCCAAGTATTGGTTGTTCCTGGCAGTAACCAAACATTATTTCACTATGTCTGAAAAGAAATCAAGATCCTATCACCCCTTTACCGAGGATTTGTTCCAAGACGGCCTTGATCTTTTCGTAGTGGGTTCCCTTCCAGAAAAGTTTATCGCAGGATCGGCAATAGACATATTCGTTGCAAACAGCCCTGGTTAGAAGGGGGATTCGGTGGGCCACAGTTTCTTTGGGAATTTCTTCAAGGACTGTATTGCATAACAGGCATCTTGAAAAGGGCCTTATCTTTTCTCTCAATGATAACAAATTTAGAACATACCTGACCTGCTCGACGGTTGTCCCGGGGCGCAAAAAGATTCCGTGGGTGACATCCTTCAACTTGAGCAGGTTCGGGCTTCTCGTCAGGATGGTTCGCTTTTCAGTCTTCGAGATTTCAAGCATCTTTCTGGGAGTAAGAGACGGAAAGCTGGCCACATCAAGGCCCAGTGCCCGCAGGATTTTGGTTACATTTCTCAGGTTCCAGTCTGCTACGAACCGGGTTTGCCTGAGGGGGATTTTTCTCAGGCGGGTCACATTCCGGATGTCGAGGGATTCAAAGACCGGGTACACGCTGATCCTGTCCCCGTTCTGAAGGATGTAACTGAAATCCACGGAGGTCCCATTTACCAGGATCAGGTCCACTTCCGTGTGAGGCACACCCAGGGCTTCAATCTTATCCTTGATGGATTCCCTGCCTTTGAATGGGCTTTGAAAATCCCGCTTGCGCAGCCGTGTTGGCAGGAAATCGTTCAATTCCTCATAGAACCGGAAGGTGACTTCGGGCATGTGAGATACCTTAAGGTCGCAACCAGAAAATCCTGAACCTGGTTCAAAATGTTCAACTGAGATAATTACAGATATCTCAAAATGCGGGTTGACATCAACCGGTAAATTTTTTTCCTGATAATTTTTTGAGAACAATTCGACCTCATCGCTCGAACAGCCGAAAAAAACATTTTAAAACAGTTGCTATTCTATAATAGACTATTCTATCATAGAATAAATGGGGAGGAAACTATATACAATCGAAAGGATAAACCCAATGAAATCGAAAATTTTTAAAAAAGAAAGCGTAACAATTGCTTTTGCGATCTTGACGTCTTGGTTAAACCTGGTCCCTTCAGCAGGGGCCGGCGAAATGGAAGCGGTTACCGTTTTTGCTGCTGCATCCACAACCAATGCCATTACCGACATTGCAAAGCTCTTTATGGGCCAACATAAGGACAGGGTGCGTATTTCCTTTGCTTCTTCTTCAACCCTGGCCAAACAAATAGACAATGGAGCGCCGGCAGACGTTTTTATTTCCGCCAACAAGAAATGGATGGATTATCTGGAGTCTCACGAGATGATCGTTCCGAAGAGCCGGGTTGATTTGTTAGGCAACCGCATTGTTTTGATTGTACCAGCTGAAAGCAGGTTGGAACATATCGAGATAAAGCCTGATTTCCCTCTGGTGGACTTTCTGGCCGATGGGCGACTGGCCATGGGGGATCCTGAACATGTGCCGGCCGGAATCTATGGCAGGGAAGCTTTGATGCGTCTACATGTTTGGGAAAGCGTCAAGAGCAGGATTGCGGGGATGAAAGATGTACGGGCAGCCCTGGTTATGGTTGAGCGCAGCGAGGTTCCACTCGGCTTGGTTTATTCCACTGATGCCGCCATCTCCGGAAAAGTTCGTATTGTGGGAAATTTTCCTCCTGAAACCCATTCTCCCATTGTTTACCCTGCAGGCATTGTCGCAAACCGAACAACTCCAGCTGTGGTGCGGTTTATGGCCTTTCTCGAATCATCCGCAGCAAAAACGGTCTTTGAAAGATACGGGTTTTCTGTACGATAATGGATATGCCTCTACTAACCCCTATGGAGTGGGAAGCCCTTCGGCTCAGTCTCTGGATATCTCTATGGGCGGTTGCAGGAAGTTTACCCATTGGTATTCTGGCTGCCTGGATTCTGGCGCGGCTGAATTTTCCAGGGAAAAGCATCCTCGATGGCATTGTCCATCTGCCGCTGGTATTGCCGCCGGTTGTTACAGGATACACGCTTCTGATCCTTTTTGGCAGGAAAGGACCTTTGGGCGCTTTTCTACAAGAGCATTTTGATGTGACCCTGGCATTTAACTGGAAAGGGGCAGCCCTTGCTGCTGCTGTAATGGCCTTTCCCCTGCTGGTGCGAGCGGTACGACTTTCCATTGAAAGTGTCGACCAGGGACTTGAGGCGGCCGCCCGCACGCTGGGAGCGGGCCCTCTGAGGGTCTTTTTTACCGTGACCCTTCCACTGGTTGCACCGGGAATTATCAGCGGAATGATTCTGGCCTTTGCCAGGAGCCTGGGGGAATTTGGAGCAACCATTACTTTTGTCTCCAATATCCCGGGAGAAACGCGTACATTGCCCCTGGCTCTTTATACCCTCACGCAGATGCCCGATGGCGAAGCGAATGCCATGCGACTCTGTGTTATTTCGGTTGCCGTTGCCATGGTTGCCTTGTTTTTTTCCGAGATGGCCGCTCGCCGGTTTTCCAAACGACTGAAAGGATAGACCTTTTGGAGATTGATCTGAAACGAAAACAGGGCAGTTTTGCCATTGATGCCGTTTTTAAAGGGGCTCGGTCGGGGGTGACGGCTCTTTTCGGATCTTCCGGTGCAGGAAAAACATCTATCGTCAATATGGTGGCCGGCCTGCTGAAACCTGATGCCGGTCGTGTGGCCGTCAATGGCCACGTAATGTTTGATTCAGCACGTCGCATCAACCTGTCTCCCGAAAAGCGTCGGATCGGATACGTCTTCCAGGACGGTCGTCTTCTACCCCATTTCACAGTGAAATCGAACTTGATGTACGGTATGCATCGCACTCCTCCGAAGCAGCGCTATATAAATTTCGATCAGGTGGTGGAGCTTTTGGGTATCGCCCATCTTCTTCAGCGCAGACCGGCAAAACTTTCCGGTGGCGAAAAACAAAGGGTGGCCATTGGTCGTGCCCTGTTGACCAGTCCAGCATTGCTGCTCATGGATGAACCTCTGGCATCCCTGGATACGGATCGGAAGAACGAGGTCCTTCCGTTTATCATGCGAATGTCCCGTGAGTTCTCCATTCCAATCCTCTATGTGACCCATGCCATGGATGAAATTTTCAACCTGGCGAGCCATATGGTCCTTCTTGAAAGCGGCCGGACCGTGGCTTCCGGCCCCATAGAACATCTCATGTCCCGCCCTGATCTGCGGTCGCATTTTGGAAATGAAGACTATGGTGTCGTCATAGAAACAGAGGTGGTTGCCCTGAAGGATTCCGATGGGCTGATGGGGCTTCGATTCCCTGGTGGCGTTTTGAAGGCGAGGAGTCTTCAAGCCCCAGCAGGTGCATCGGTGCGTGTCCGGATACCGGCCAGAAGCGTTGCCATTGCTCTCGAAAAGCCGATTCAGAGTAGTTTCCAGAACGTCTTTCCCTGTGTAGTTACACAAGTGATCAATGATGGTGGAGCGTTTGCCCATGTGGGTCTGGATATGGGCTGCCCTCTCATGGCACAGATCACCAGGAAATCCTGTAAAGAATTGAACTTGATGACGGGACAGCCCGTTTTTGCTGTGATCAAGAGCATTGCGCTGTCCCCATGGAAAACCACTTGATTTCTATAGAAATCCGCACTGTTGCAGTACCGACGAACCTGCGACAACCGATTGCACCTCTCTTCGAAAAGCACTGAACCTGTTGTATTTTTCGTGGTAATAGTAGCTCAATATTTTCAATGCTTTTTTCTCATTTCCCATGGAGATGTAAGCTTCGGCAAGAGAACCCAGGACCTGCGCGGCCCGTCCGTAGGCCTTCCTGTGTTTGTTAGAAACAATGCCGTCGATCCTGTTGTTGCCAATCTTTTCGGCCCACGACAGGCATTCAGCCGCTTGGCTCGCAACGCCTTTTCGTTCCTGTAGACCTTTTGTGATTTCTTCGAAAAACGTCGAAGTTTTTTCGTCATCTATCGAGAACCTTCCCGAATAGGAGTCAATTTGATTGGCATAGTTCCGAAAGAGCTTGTCGATAGTAGGGATTTTACCGGAGCTTTTGGAGAGAGACCAAAGTACGGCCCCGAAGACAACGCCAGCCTTGCCATAGGACCAGCCCAGGCCCTTTTCTTTTTTTGCTTCTAAAACGGCCTCTTCCAGTTTCCCTGCCATCAGCAGTACTTTTATATACAGCGCCCCTTTTTCATGGGCCGTGCCGCTGTTTTCGAAAAACTTGAGAATTTCTGCGATTTCCTCGTCTCTTCGATTCTGTCGGGCTGCTTCAGCCACAAGATCAAGCAAATTCTGATCGTTTCGGTTGGAAGTAAAACGCTCCCGCTTTCCAAAAAGGAGTTGATCCCTGTTGTCAAGTTCTACCGCGGCATCTATCAAGAACTGCGCGACTCGCTCTCTGAAAGATCCGTTTTCCAGGGAATCCAGACCTTCTTTACTGATCCGTATGATTTCAGCCTGCTTGTTTTCTTTCTTCAGAAGGTCAAGCCAGAAAAGATACCCTCTTGGTTGTTTGCTTTTCCACTGCCTTGCAAGTCTGGAAACGCCTTCTATACCATCCGTAAGGTGAACCGCTTCCAAGAGCAGGAAGGCAGGCCTTGCAGCCATATCATTCCGGGCCAGAAATTTCTTCCAGTCTGAAAGAAAGGCTTCGAGGCCTTCTATCCGACTTTCTCTGGCATCTATCACATCCTGCAGGAGGGGGTATTTCTCATCATACAGATTATTTTCTTCATATGGGTCGGAAGCATAAACGGCCATAGCTTCAGCAAAGGCATCCAACCTTTCGCCTGGTTTGCATGTTTCATAAATACACCGGGAAAAATTTGCCCGTGCTTCCCTGATATCAAATTCCTCTGATGATGAAAAATAGGTTTTTTCTTCAATATAGTCCACCATATCAAAAAGCGAGGCGTATAACCGTCCGGCATCTTCAAGCCAGCCGCCCATGAAAAGGTCTTCAGCCTCGGAAAAAAATGCCGCAACATCCTCTATCTGATCATCGTCGACGTATTCGGGATCTTCATCGTCGTACCCACTGTCTTCCCAGATATCCGGATCATCCCAGTAGCTCCCATCCTCAATGGATTCAATCCTTTCTTCTATGCTTTCGCGAAGGGCTTGAATTTTGTTCAGGACCTGATCGATTGCAGAAGTATCCGGGATTTCGGCCGGGCCGCGATCGGGAAGGATGGATTTGATCTTTTCGATAAATCCAGCTCTTTCAGATGTGGACACATCCTTTGCGAGACTAACCAGAACGTCAGTCAGTTCTTCTTTTGCAAGCGGTTGACAAAATTCTTTGATTTGTTCGAGGTAGGGTTTCAAAGCTATTCTATCTTGGTTCATGATTTTTGTTCCTTTTCAATAAGCGGTATATTTATCGGATCTGCCTTTTACTTTTTCAGCCGGATACTTCTTATTATTCATTCGCATTTTGTTCAGGATGACGTCAGCAGAATCAAAGCCAAATTCATGGGCCAAGGTCAAAGCGTAAATGAGAACATCTCCCGGTCTTTTACCCTTTTTCGAGCTGTGTCATCGGTTTTTAATTCCTCCACCTGGCCGGCATCTTTCCACTGAAAAATCTCCAGAAGTTCCGCCGCTTCAAGGGAAATGGATACGGCCAGGTCTTTTGGGTTGTGGTACTGCCCCCAATCCCGTTTGTCCCTGAATTAAATTAATTTGTTTTGTAGTTCTTTGATGTCCATTTTTCCATTAGAGGTTGAAAAGTTCGTGAATTAGCAAAAAGTGTGGGCGAGTTGGCGTCTTCGAAAAATCAATCCAAGTTTAGTCTTGACTTTTGCCATTCTGGTGCTGATAATAGAGACGTTCTTTGCCAGTGGCAAGAGAACCTGCAAAGGCTTCCGCTGAGCCCGCCTGGCAAATCAGCGGTTTTTAATTTGAGGGAACCCACTTCGGGCTCCCTTTTATTTTGGCAAGTGTTGACGGGCTGTCCGCCACATAGGCCGTGACGAACTGGGCACTTTGTTTGCCGCTCATGCGGATCACCACGATATAATTACCGACTACCAACGCAACTCGATGACTTGGGTCATACCGTTTCTTTTTTCCGTCCCAGCCCACATAGAGATCGGCATTCGGATTCTGCAAGGTAGCCTTGATCCAATCGATCCTTTCTGCTCGCTGGGCAGAAAACGCGTCTTTAATCTGGTTTCGTCGAGTGCTTTCATAAAAACAGTGGGGAAAACGGCTTTTCCGAAAGCGGACGGCAATCCCGCCAAAAGTGGTGATGGGACCTCGGCAATATACATGTTCATAATGGGTACGGTATTCTGCTGTGGTTCTGTAACACACCAGAGGAGGGCAAACCACTTCACCACCCCCCGTTCAGGTTTATTTTGAACACATTGAACTTCTTTTCACTCAGCGCTGTCGGAGCAATCTTTCTTCCTAATAGCTCTTCGAGGTGATCAACCACACTTTCCTTGGAACTTCCTGGAGTCAGCCGGTCATTCAATCGCGCCGAAGCCATTCCGACCAGTACGTCCGCCAACTGAATCAATACCGACTCTCTGGAGCGAACCGACTGAACGTTATCAATAGAGGTCGCCAAATTGGCGTGAGTCAGACACTCTTTGAGGGAATGCAAGCGTTCTTGCAGACGGTTGCGTTTATAATCACAATAAATACGGTAGTGATTGAACGAATGAATCCAGTGGTGGAGCATCTGGTAGTAGAATTTATAAAAACCCAACTCCTGGTCGCTTTGATGAAAACGGATAAGGTCTACTTGTTGATGGTCTATGGCAATGCAACGAAATCGCAGATTATCTCCCTTTTGATGAAACCAAGTCAGGAGAGTCTTGTAAAACTCCTCTTTAGAGGGTGACACCTTTGTCCATTTGAATTCTCCGCCGATTTTGTATTGATTGCGCAACTCATGAATAGCAGACTTAAACAGATGGCGGTCATCTGTTTTCAGCCATACGCCGCCGATGATCAAAAAGCGGGCTCGGGGATGAGTTGACGAAAAAAGATCTGGATAGGCTTCATCGCAATAAACATCAATATTCATGAGCTGAACTCCGTACTATCGCCTAATTTCAGAGATAAAGATCTCTTTAAGATTTCGTCTTTGTCAACCCAGACCCGACGCATTCAACCGTTTAATAAAACTAGATTTTCGGTTGTGCATTTCACGAACGCACTGCAATTTCTCTTGAAACGGTTTTTCCTTTTTTATCTTTATCCCCAAGTCGTTTAGATCCACAAGGAGCCGAACCGCAGAGTCATAATCTGATTGATGTTTCGTTCCAATGAGTTCTTCCACCTGTCTCCAGACCTGGTCTTCGCGTTTGGCTAATTCATTTAAGTATTTTTCCCGAATCACCGCTTTTTCCTGTTCTTTTCGAGCCATTTCTTTTGCCGTCTTTTCGGCGATCCGTTGTTCTTTCTCGGTTGCATGCATTTTTCCATTTGCAATCAGATCCGCAACAGTGCGCGGTGTCTTATCCGCTTCATAACGGTGGTCCCACGTAATGGTGCTTTGATAGCGCTGAACCAACTCAGCGCCAAGATGAGGGTCATGCCCCTGGATCAGGCGGAGCAGAATTTCGTCTTTCTCTTCTATAGGAAGTTTGGTAATCCAGGCACTCAATGCTTTTTGATCTATTGCCTGATCGACCGTTGTTGAAGCACTGTTCCTGGCTGCAACCGCGATGAGATCTGTGTCGATCCGCATGAAGTCCACAAAGTTCTTCAAAGGGGCATTCAGGTTGTCCAGATTGGCAGGAATCGGAGGCTCGAATTCGTCCTCTTCAAAATCATTCATCTGAACACAATAGAGCCATCCAAGATAGAGACATCGGTAATCCCCGTGAAGGATATCCGAACGTAATGTAATCAAGGAGGAAAGCCATCCTTCACCCTCCTCCCATTCAGGATCATCGGTTTCTGAGATGAATTGAAAAACCAGGTTTTCTCCCTTCTTATAGGCGGTAACATTTTCGCCGCCGCAATACTCCTTCACCAAATCGAAATTGACCAGTCTGAGCGGAACCTTCAACATAAATTCTCGGGTTCCCCAATTGGCCACATAGAGAAATGCATCAAAATATTTCTCCATCAGTTTCATCGGGCTCCCTTTGAAGTCACCGTAGTTATATTCATTCACAAAACTGGTGGGGGTGATCTGCGCTCTTGTAGATATATCTCTCAGAGCTTGCATCGCTTTTTCATCCAAAGGCTGATCAATGGCTTGAAATTCGTAATACTGGTATTCACTCATGATTTCTCCGTTTTAGTTTTGACTGTTCTGTAAAGATATCGTCGAGTATTTATCCGTATCGGCCAGCGTCCCAAAATGAAGGGCACCCTCCAAATTTTGGTAGGCACTCACCGTTCCAATGTTGTGGACAAGCGTCCTCCTTCGTTCCTAAGCCAAAAAAATCAACCCTACGCTGTCACGATTTTAGCATAATACAATCAGAACATGCACATTTTTTAGAGCCTAACTTCCACCTTTATGGCTTCAAAAATGAGATATGAAAAACTGTGGTCTGTGAAAAAAGCAACTCATCTTTTTGGTTGACAAAAGTTGACACATTGATTATTGTTTCTCTGTGAGAAGCTACTTCAGCCATCACCTACTGATATACATAGAGGTATTATGCGAAAAAGACGCTCCGATAAGGAATTAAATATAAAAAACATGACCGACAGGTTTGAGGCAATGGGTTTGACTCAGTCGAAATTAGCCTCGGAGTTAGGCGTTTCACGGCAAATTATTTCGACTTGGATGAAAAAGGAAAAATTTCCTCGCCCGGAAAAACTCTTGAGGCTCGCAAGAATACTGAAACTCTCTTTTGATGAAATTGTCGTAAGAATAGCGACTGAGGAGGAACCGCTAATCGCCTTTAGAAAGAAAGGCAGGCATAAAATCTCAAAGGGTTATATTGAGTCCGCTAAATACATGGGCTCTCTTTTGGAAAAGCTTGTGCCTTACCTGCCCTTTGATCACTTCTCTCGGCCCCCTTCGTTGATTAAACCAAGGCAGGATTATGAATACATCCATAAAGTTACGAAAGAGATTAGAAAAGAGATCGGCGTAACCGGCGCATCGGAAATTCCCTTTCAAAGCTTTATATCTTTTTTTAATCAATATCATGCCGTCATTATACCGGTTTTTTGGGGGGCTAAAGAGCAGCATGAAAATGCCTTGCACATTTATCTTCCCAAGACCATGACAACCTGGATCTACCTCAACCTGGACAGCAGGATGCATGATTTTAAATTCTGGATGGCCCACGAGCTGGGACATGTTAAATCCCCTGATTTAAAAGGCGACGAAGCAGAGGATTTTGCGGATGCTTTTGCAGCAGCTCTTCTGATAGATGAAGAGACTGCTGAAAGCGAATATATCCAAATGCGACGATTGCACACCGCCCCTCAACAGATCAATCGGTTAAAGGAAATCGCTGCCAAATTAGTCGTTTCGCCTCTAACCGTCTATTATGAGATCAATAGATATGCGAGACATAGGGACGAACCTGAAATCGATCTTGAGACGAATAACGCAATCTTTAAAGCTACGACGGTTTTTAACAGGCAGTTTCGTACCGTTTCGGAGTATTTATTTGAAAATAAGAAGCCTACAGCCGCCGAATATTTGTCCTGCTCGAAGAAATCATTTCAAAGTCCCTTCTTTGAGGCATTGATATCGTTTCTGAAAAATACTAAGAAATCTGCCGGGTTCATACAGAATCTTCTCAATTTGCCACTGTCAGATGCTCATTATCTTTATGAAGAGCTCTGCTAATGCCCTCCTGCAATATTATCGTAGATTCCTGTTCCTATTTCAGACTTGCCCAGAACATTCGGCCATTGTTGAAAAACCCATTTGGAGGAAGAAGAGAAAAACACTGTCTTGGTGTCATAGAAGAACTGGACAAAGAGTATGAAAAAAACCCCACCTTCAAAAATAAATTTTTCTGGGTTGGCCAGGATGAATATAGCCATAACAGGAAACAATGTTTTTCTCCGAACAGAAACCAGCGTTCAGAAATCAAACACGCCTTTTTCTTTATCAGAGAATTTGCCAGAGAAAGCCAGTTCTCCGTATCCGAAGTGGATATTGTCGGGCTTGCCCATGCTTATGTCTTGAAGTTCCCGGTTGTGACGGATGATTCAGATATGCTGGAGGTCGCAAAGGAGTTCGAAATATCCACGTACAAAACACTGGAGCTAATAAAATTGATGATGGATTGCGGATTTGTGAAGATGGAAAAGATCAGATCCGTTGTCTCTTACTGGGCCTATCAAAATGATCAGCCGAAATCATTTCGGAAGGACTTCAAAAGGCTATTTTCGGAAGAACCGCCGGGATAGTACCACCAACTCTTTGGCCGTTTTTGGGAGGCCATCGAACGTCAAAGCTCCCCTTTAAAGGCTTTGTCGAGAATGCTGGGGAGAAGGGCGTCAAGTTTAACTGCGGTTTTCATATGGCTGACGGGAATTTTTCTCATTTTTTGGAGAAAAACAGCCGCCCGTTTTTGCTTGAATAATTTGTGAAAATCCCACGGGATCATGCTATAATAGTCTTATGGAACATAAACGTGTCAGCGAAACAAATCCCTACTTGCGAGATAAGGCCAAACGGAAAGTCAGTTTGTTTATGTCCGTCTGTTCGTCTTCGGCCATTGAGGGAATCGCGGCAGAGGGCTTTCTAAACGAATATCTGTCGAGAAAAGCCAAGCAGACTATGAGTCATAAGATTGCAAAGAGTGGGCAACGACACTCGTAAAGACTTTTTCCATGGGCGCATAATTTCGATCCAGTCCATACCGTACAGCCGCGAAATATTCCTCCTGCCGTGCATCTGCAAAACAGCTGAAATCAAGCGGTGGCAGATCTGCCTGCAAAGCCATCAGTGTCGCTAACAGGCGGGATATTCTGCCGTTTCCCTCGCGAAATGGATGGATAAGAATAAGTTCGGTATGGACAATGGCCAGGGCAAAAATCACTTCCTGCCTTGAATCAAAAATGCACGGGGTGTATTTTTGAACAATTTCTTTTTCAAATTCAATCATTAAATTGGGGATGTGGACAGGGGCGGCAAACATAAGGCCCCCTTTGCTCATCATTACTCGACGATAGCTGCCGGCCCATTCATAGAGCGACCCCAACCACCTCCTGTGCATCCGACAGAGATCTTCACATGTAAATTGTTTTTCCCGGCCGAGTTCATCCAGCATCTGGTCCGATACCTCAAAGAGCAATTCCGTTTCGACACGATCGATTTCCTCCCGCGTAGTGATACCCATGAGATTTTTCAGTACCTGTCCGTTCGATCCTGCATGGTGACCTTCAGTTAGACCGGATGTGGAATATCGACCCTGTTTCTTCATTTATAACCCCTTCTCACGGACAGATATGGAATGAAGGGCAACCTCCAAATTTTGGCAGGCACTGTTCCAATGTTGTGGACAAGCATCTTCTCTGTTTCCCCATTCTCCCTACTGCGTCCGAACGCTTCATATCCGTTGCCGAGAACCCTCGACATGCCCAACAGGACCCTACGCCAAAGACTCTTATGCCATGTACCCCATCAGAGTGAACTATCGGCCTGTCCCTTTTTTTCTCTACAATCTAATCTTCTGGAACAAATGTGCTGAGATTGTTCTTAGTGATTTTGTCCAATGGGGCACAGAATCGTTTTCCCTTCTTTTTTGAACATAAACCACATTTTGCCATCGTTTCTTTTCCTCTTTGTTTTCAAGCCTTTTTAAAAAATTACCAAATTTTAGACCCCAATGACCAATCTTTCAAGAGAAATCCGCGTATTCAGGTCTCGTTAAGTGATTCAAGAACAGGCTTGACCCCGGTCCGCCCTTGGTGTAATTGGAGACAGGGTTCGGATGATTATTGATTTTATCAAATTCATGTTCTACCAAGCATCTAAATATTGATCCAAAAGACAGGGAAGGGGACTATGGCGCCAGGCATTGCATTTGATAACGAGAAGTATATGAAAGAACAGACCGCGGAAATTCTGGATCGGGTGAAGAATTTTGACGACAAGCTCTACCTTGAATTTGGCGGCAAGCTTCTGTTCGATTACCACGCTTCCAGGGTTCTGCCGGGATATGACCCCAACATCAAAATGCGGCTCCTTCAGGAGTTAAAAGACAAGGCCGATATTTTACTCTGTATCTATGCGGGTGATATTGAAAGGAAAAAAATGAGGGCTGATTTTGGCATCACCTATGATTCGGATGCCCTCAAGCTGATTGATGATCTAAGGGAATGGGGGGTCACGGTCCTGGCCGTGGTTATTACCCGTTTTGAGAACCAGCCTTCGGCGCAGCAATTCAAGACCAAGCTGGAGAGAAGAAAAATAAAGGTCTATACCCACCAGTTTACCAAGGGATATCCTACCGATGTGGATCTCATCGTCAGCGATGAGGGGTACGGGGCCAACGAATATATTGAAACGGAAAAACCATTGGTAGTGGTCACAGGCCCCGGGCCTGGAAGCGGCAAATTGGCTACCTGTCTCTCCCAGGTATACCATGAACATAAACGGGGAATTGCGGCGGGATATGCCAAGTTTGAGACCTTCCCCATCTGGAACCTGCCTCTGAAACATCCCGTCAATGTGGCCTATGAAGCGGCGACCGCGGACATCGGGGATTTCAATTTAATTGACCCCTTTCATCTCGAAGCTTATGACAAAAAGTCGGTGAACTACAATCGTGACGTGGAGGTCTTTCCCATTGTCAAGAGAATCCTGAAGAAAATCAGAGGTGGCGAATCCCCCTACATGTCTCCTACGGACATGGGTGTCAATCGGGTAGGATTTGCCATAACGGACGAAGAGATGACGAAAGAGGCGTCCAAGCAGGAAACTATCCGGCGTTATTTTCGGTATCGATGTGAATATGCCATGGGATTGACGGATTGGGGAACTGTTCAGAGGGTGGAACTCCTCATTAAGGATTTCGGTCTTGAACTGAAATATCGCGATGTGGTTGAGCCGGCGCGGGCGGCCTCTCTGGACGCCCAGGATAGAGATAAGGGCAGTGAGGGGATCTATTGTGGAGCGGCTATTGCCCTTAAGGACGGTACCATTGTCACCGGAAGCAACTCGCCCCGTCTTCACGCGGCGTCCAGCCTCATTCTCCATGCCGTCAAGCATTTGGCAGGAATTCCGGAAAAGATCAAACTGCTGCCGCCCTATATTATCGAATCGGTGAGGAATCTCAAGACCGAAATCCTCAACGAAAAGACCCTCAGCCTGGACTTGCTGGAAACCCTTATTGCCCTCAGTGTTAGTGCCACCACGAATTCCGCGGCCCAAATTGCTATGGAAAAACTCAACGAACTCCGGGGCTGTGAGGTCCATATGACGCATATGCCCACGCCCGGAGACGAGGCAGGCCTACGGCGGCTCGGGGTCAATTTGACCAGTGATCCGAATTTCTCCACCAAGGATCTGTTTATTTCCTGAAATACACTATATTGTTAGGAGTTTTTCATCGTCTTTTAGAATCTCGGTTAGTGGAATTCCCCAATACTTGACTTCAATGTTCAATTTTTCTAAGGTTTCCGTTACGCCTAATTGATCTGCACAAGCCTTGCATGCGGTGATATGAACCCCTGCTTTTAAAGCGTCTTTAACCAGTTCTTGAATGTTTTCATCTTCACTCACCAATTTAGTTGTCGCACCCCAGACAATCAGTGTGACATTTTCCCACCAACCGCGAAGGAGAGCGTTTATCGTATACATGAACACCATTTTTTCCGCGGTAATGGGGTTATCGTTCGTCCACAATACATAGAGATGTTTTTTTTCGCTCATCGATTTTCTTCCTTTCAATTCTGGGTTAATGTTTAAACCATCGGTGGCAGAAAGCTTCCGCTATGCCCAATCAGTCTTCACCTCAGTGAAGTGATTCAGCCTTATGGAGAATAATGTGTATGTGCCTTGAAAACAATTCGAAATCTTTGTCCGTCGTGTATATTGAGAAACTGTTCCTGGCAGCCACAGCACAAATTAAAAAATCGGTATTTGATCCCTGTATTCCTTTCGAGCGGCAGCGATTGAAGAATTTCGCCGCAGTAACATAATCTTCGGTAAGAATTGGAAAATCAGGAAAGCTTTCAAGATGTTTCTGGAGCTTCTTAAACTGGGATTCATTGCGAATACCCGATAAGATTTCCTGGCGTATGGGGCCGATCATTTGGACACGATGGTCGCGGATTATGTGTCTGAGCTCTTCAACGGGACCAAAAGCACTCTGTTTGTCGCGCCTTAAAGCCAGGGACCAGACGCTCGTGTCCACAATCACTTTCATGATTGATGTCTCTGCTTTTTGTAATCATATTCCGGATCGTATTCCACTGTGCCGAACATCGAGAGAATCTTTTCTTGCTCCAAATGCTGTATATATTGAATGATTGCCGTTGAAACAGCGGCCTTCTTAGTCTTGTGCCCGCCGAGTCTGACTGCTTTTAAGATGAGTTTGTCATCTATCTGTAGATTTGTCGCCATGAAAAGCACCTCCTTTGAGGCCACACATAAGCCTACACATTTTATTGTGTGACATCAAGCGGCATTTTCAAAATTCCGCTTGTTCGAGCCTCTTTTCAACTACGGACTACTCGTCGCTTATCACTTGTCATTCGTTACTTAGAACAATTATTTTGAAAGCCACTCCGCGCTTGTAACGATTACATCATTGTCTTTTACTCTCCCAGCAAAAACCTGTCCCGGGTTTATAGGGCCTACCCCTGCAGGCGTACCTGTCATGACAATATCACCATCACTCAAACTCATAAATGTCAATATTTCAGCTAATATGTCTTCCGGCTTATATATCATTAAATCGACGTTGCCGACTTGGATATTTTTTCCATTAATATCCAAGTCAAAGGATAAATTTTGGCTGATATTGGAAATCTCGACAAATGGACTGAATAGAGCAGAACCATCAAAAGCTTTCGCACGCTCCCACGGAAGTCCTTTGGATTTCAATTTGCTTTGGAGTTTTCTCTTGGTGATGTCAAGGCCAAAGCCAACGGCTGAAAACCCATCATTTTCGAATAGGAAAGACAATTCACCTTCGAAATGAAGGTCTTCTTGATGAAAGGAGTGAAGTTCTTCCGATATTGCCGAGTTCGGTTTCAAAAAGACCACCATATCATCTGGGATTTCGTTTCCCAATTCCTCAATATGCTGAACATAATTCCTGCCAACACAAATGATTTTTGATGGCGTTACATATCTGTTTTCAACAATGATTGTTTCCAAAATATTTTCCGCCCTTTTCCGAAACCTATTTCTTGGTAAGTCTGATCCCATTGGTGGCGATGGTGATAAGCCTTTTTTTGTAGAGAGCGCCTATGGCCTTTTTGAATGTTTTTTTACTTACTCCAAACAGGGAGTAGATCTTTTCAGGTGGGCTTTTATCTGTAACTGCGATACTGCCGCCAAGATCTTTTATCGTTTTTAGAATACCCAGAGAAATATCATCAACCTTTTGATAACCTGATTGCTGCAGGCTTATATCAATTTTGAGGTCTTCTCGTATTTTTTTTATGTAGCCTTTTAACTGCTGGCCTATGTTAAGCTTTTGAAACACTTCATTTTTATAGATTGTACCCCAATGAGAATTATTGACAATTGCCTTATAACCTAAACCTGTTTTGTCACATATGAGAAGATCTACTTCCTCGCCTTTATCGTAGTTCGGTGATTGCAGATTAAGAAATTTATCCAGCTTTGTAGATGCTGTGATGCGGTTGGTTTTTTCATCAAGAAAGACAAATACAACATAGGTTTTGTCTTCCTCCATTTTGCCGTGCTGTTCTTTTGTTGGAACAAGTAGGTCTTTTTTCAGTCCCCAGTCCAGGTGGGCGCCCGACGGTGAATTTTCCGCCACCCGCAAGTAGGCAAACTGATCGACCATTGCATAGGGTTTCCGGATGGTTGCCCGCAGTCGTGCTTTCCCATCCGTATAAACAAAGACGTCAATTTTATCTCCTGGTCGGCACTTTTCAGGGAGGTCTTTTTTCGGCAGGATAATATCCCCTGACTCACCACCATCCAGGTGGGCGCCATAGTCCCGCGTTCTTTTTATTGTTAGCTTATTTATCTTGCCGATCTCTGCCATTTTTACTCCCTTCTTTATGAGGCCGAAAAAACCCCGGTCATGGCTCTTCGGATGTCGTTTCTGGTGAACGGTTTACTGATTACCAAATCCACGTTGGTAGAGGATGTTCCCGCATCCATGAGGTTGGCAAAACCGCTCACCATGATGATGGGGACATCGGGACGCTCCCTCTTCACGGCGGAGGCAAGCTGATCACCATTCATTTCAGGCATGGCCAGGTCCGTGATGACGAGATCGAAATTTCCGCTCCTGAAACTCTTCAGGCCTTCCACCCCGTCGTTTGCCAATTCCACGGAGTGGTTGTCCAACGACAGGCACTCCATCAGGAGTTCTCGAATTATAGGTTCGTCGTCCACCACCAGGATTTTCAGGGATTTTTCCAGAGGAGCTATGATGTTCTCCCCGGCCTCCGCTGCTTCATACTTCAGCACCGGAATCTTGAGTTTGATAGTGGTTCCTTTGGCAAGCTCACTTTCTATTTCAATCACCCCTTTATGACGTTTGGCCGTGCCGTAGACCATGGAAAGCCCAAGGCCGGTACCTTTTTCCTTCTTGGTGGAGTAAAAAGGTTCAAGGCACTTCCTCTTTGTTTCCTCAGTCATGCCTGCTCCGCTATCTCTGATCTGGAGCACGTTGTACCCTTCGTCTTCGTAGACCCGAATGTTGATGGTCCCGAAATGGTCTTCTATGGCATCCACCGCATTGAAAATGAGATTGGTCAAGGCCTCCCGCAATTCCGTCTCATTCGCTTTTATAGAAGGGACGGGTTCGAGATCGGTGGTCACGTTAATGGTCACCCCCTTTCCCAATGCCTGGTTCTTCCATTTGGGTTGTGTAAGGTCAATGGTCTGCTCTACCAATCCGACCAGGTTTACATTCTGAAAGGATTCCACCTCATCCCGTTTGCGATAAAATTGAACCAGACGATGGACGATATTGCTGGCGTCTTTGGAGGATACCTGTATATTCTCTAAATATTTTTTCAACTTCTGCGGGTTTTTCGCGATATCAGGCATTGCCAGGAGCAGTTCCACGTAACCAAAAATAGGGGCCAGGGCATTGTTGAAGTCATGGGCAACTCCGCTCACCAACTGACCAAGGGCGCGAAGTCGTTCCTCCTGAATAATTTGTGCCTGTGTGCGTTCGAGTTCACTCAGGGTCCTGCTCAATCGGGCATTGCTTTTCCGAATCTCTTTGCGGCTTTGCCGTAAGGCCATTTCCGTTTGTTTTCGATCAGTAATGTCCCTCACAGAGGCTAGACGGGCACCCTGCTCTTCCCATTCGATGTCCACCACGCGAATCTCTGCGACGGACATTTTATCGTCGCATCCTTGAATCTCGATCTCCGTAGGTTCATCCGATTTGACGGGAAATTCAAAGTCCTTGCCTAGCCATTCCTCCGACTTCTGTCCGAAAAGCTGCTCCGCCGCTGGGTTGACGAACTGAACGCGGTTGTTCTCATCCACGATGACAATACTGTCGGCATTTTTGGTAATGACCCGGCGGAGATTGGCCTCCGCGACACGCAATTCCTCCAGCAGGATTTCCTGATCGTCTTTTGCCCTCTCCAGTTCCCGTGTTCGTCCCCGCACCCGGGTCTCAAGCTCTTCCTTGGAGAGGAGAACTAACCTTTCCTCTTCTAAAAACCCTTCGGGGAGACTTCTAAGTATTTCGATGAGTAAAGGGGAACGCCTGTAGGTGTTTTGCATTTCGTGGAAGCATTCCAGCAGGACTTTTTCACTGGAATCGGGGGACGTCATGGCGCTGTGCAGATCCAGGATTCGGGTGCACAGGGCGGCAAACATGAGACATATTTGCCGTATTCGACTGTTCTCTTCAATTCTGGAGATATTCTTCAGGGCAGGTTTGAAATTCACGCGTCCCTTGGGCCCAAGGGCGCATCCCTGAAACAGGACGGGGTTGTGTTCCAGAAACTCCACTATTGCCTCCTGGACCACCTTTGAGGAAAGACCTGTTTTTTCCAAAATTCGGTTTATGAGATATCCATAGGCCCTCGTGACCAGGATGTCTCCTTCCTGGTCAATAACCTCTTCTATAGTATCGGATCTGTGACTTAGGAATTTGGAATGGTTTCTGGCTCTCAGGGAGAAGGAAAGACCCGCAGCGCACAAAGCCCATAGCCCAAGAATGATCAGGTTGAGGAAGGAGAAACGGATCGGAGAAGGCTGAAGCACCTCGAACACACCAAGGGGGATAATCCCAAGGGCCAACAGACTGATGGCAACCAATCGATAAACGGACCCGGGGGAAGCGAAAGCGAGCCTGGGCCACGACACCCGAAAAACCTTTCGTACGGTCGTCCCCTCCGCTATGGCATTATAGAGGAGAAGTGACAGAGCCATGGTCCAAAGGAGCAAGGCAGCTACGCCCAGATGGTCGCCGGGCAAGAAAAGATCGGTTGTGTATGCACCCCCGGCGATCAGATTGAAGACCGAAAGCATATGTTGGGCGCCACCGGACCGCAAGAGGTGCATCCACTCGGCCCGTTCCCGCGTATAGGATTTTTGCGAATAGAAAAAGAGTAATATAGACAGGCCCAAGGCCGTCAATATGCTCACAACGATGCTGATATGAATTAAGGTCACTGTCTGTCGCCTGTATTCAATTCCACTTCAATCATTTCCATTTCTCTTGTCTCAAACATTTTGGGTGGTAGGGTGACCAAAAAAATTACATTGTGTTGTCTTCCCAATATATGGATTTTTTTCAAAAAGGCCATGGCGTTCTCAAACCCGGTGCTGAATTTTATTTGATCCAGGCAATCCATCAGCAAAACGATGCCGTCAGGAGTGGAAAGGAACGTAGAGATAGCCCGGGTCAGCCCGGGAAGGTTTGCCGCGTCAAGCATGGCGCTGTTTTTTTCAAAACCCACCGTCAAAACGGCATCTTTTGGCATGTTGTAGGTATGTTGAAGCGCTTTTGCCGTCAGTTTTGTTATGCAGAGGCACCCCATGGCGTGGTTCCAGCATCCTTTCAACAGGGCATAGGTCCCCTGGGGCGTATCTTCTTTGAAAAGAACGGCCTGTCCGGGTTTGACATCAAGCAGCAGGGGAGGCAGAGAGGTCACGGGAACAAAATTGGCAAGGATTTGGTTTTTGAGCAGGAAACCGGAGTGGCCTGCGAGAATTCCCTGGAGCCATTCCTTGGCTTCGGATGACGACAGGCTGAGAATAGCCTGGTAGGTTTTTTCCAATATGGCCCCCAAATCGGCTTTGAGATGGTCGGAAGCCGGCAATTCCTTCACCAGGCGAATGATATTTTCAGGGGTCTCAACCATATGTTTGGGACTGAATTTGTCCACGTCGAACACCAGCGCGCCCTCTCTCGATACGACCACATGATTGAGGCCCATGGCTTCGATATAGTCTTGAAACCGAAAGATATTTTCTCCCAGTTCGGTTCCCGGCATGGCGGTTCTGAACCGGTTCAGGTAGGTGATATAGGTTTCCGCCAGGCCTTTGCCCGGCCCTTTCAGCCCTCTGATGGAGACGATCTGTTTCGGTTGGAGAAAGGCGGCCACGGCTATGAACATGAACTGAAACAGGCTCAAGATGCCGCCCAGGGGAGGGAACTGGGGATTCTTCTGCAGAAAAATGGTGGAGATCGACATGCCTAAGGCGAAGAAGATGAGGTATCCGATGAATACGATCCTGTATTTTTGGGACAAACCTTTTGAAGGGACGACTTTGAATACACGGATGCAGGCGATGATGAACAGGAGGTAGGCCATCGCGGACAAGCCAATGAACAGGTTTCCGAAGGGATCTTCGAATTTGTAACTCCATCCGAAGTTTGACAAGAATATCTCGTAGGGCTCCATTATGAAAAAATAGATGCCCCCAAGAATATTCGGTAGAGCTATCAAGAAAAAGCGTTTCTTTGCATTCCAGACACAGAAAACAAAAACAGGCAGGAATCCCAGGCCGATCTGGACCAGGAGAATGTCAAATCTGAAAAAGAGGCCTGAGATCTCGGACGTCGGGGCGTTTCTGTGGAAAAAGGCCAAAAGCAGCCAGCCGGCCGTGGTGACGCCATATATGAAGAAACTCTGATAGGACAGGCTGGACCTGTTTCGCAAATAAATGACCAGGGTCAGGCCAAAGACGCAAGCGCCCCCAACGAGATATTGTAATGTCCAGGGAATGAGGTGCCAGTGATCCATCAGACTCTCTTCAGCGTTTCCGCGATTTTCCGGTTCTTAGGGGTGATCAGTTTTATGGGTTTGATTTGCCCCAATTCTGCTCCTTCCTTTGCCCGTAGCATGATATAGCGCATGAAGGCGCCCTTCTGCAGATATGTCACCCTAATAATTTTCCAAGGGTCTTTTATCCCGAAATCCTTCACATAGTTCCCAAAAAATGGATTGAGCTCCAACAGCGCGTCAAAAATTTTGCGACTTGCCTCTTGCTCCGAAAGGCTCCACTCCCGTTCCATCAGCAGGGAGAGATGTTCATCCGGTTCCAATTCCTTCACAAAAACCCACTTGTCCGTGGGCGGCAGTCCGGCCCGGGTCAGGATTTTGGCAGCCAGGCTCTCGGATAGGCGAAAATAGGCGAAGAAATCAAGAACGTCGCTTTTTCGAGACTCAAAGCTGAGAACGGGCAGGCCCCCGTCCCTGAAATGAACCACCTTGAACAGATCGCCCATCTGATATCTCACAAGCAGGGAGTGAAAGGGCGTATAGACCAATTCATATATTTCGTCTTTTTCAAGCTCGCTAATCTTTTTTACCTGACCATTTTCGGTTGCGAATTCAAAATGTCCGCTGTTTAGAAGAGGCATGAGGTCTCGCTTCCGATCCGGGGTTCCAAACATGACGAAACCTGTCTCGGTAGAGCCGTACACATTAAGGGGTTCCACTCCAAATTGATCTTCCAGATACGCGGCATAAATTTCCGTATCAAAGCCGCCCAAAGCCATGGCCTTTAGAGGCATGATTTCTTTTGCCTTGCCATACTTTTTCCCAAACAGACTCTGGTGGAGCCACATCATATACAGGGCCATTTTTTGCGTCCCGAAGTCCATGGATTGGTAGAAATCCCTGTAGAGGGCTGCCCGGTCCGTGAAATATCTGCAGGCCATGTGGAAGGCTGAGGCAATTCCGCCTGCGATGTCAATCCGCTCCCCCTGTTCGATAAGTTTCAAGGATATCATGATTTTCTCTCTCATGTCGGCTGTTTTTTCGGTCACCCGCAAAGGAGGTACCACCTCCAGACCATATTCCAAGGCTGCCTTGTTTACCATGTTTGAAATGTAGGGGGTCGGGCCAGAAATATTGAGCATTTTGAGCCCCTTTTTGAGGCCTGTTCCCCCCCAGCCTTCGCTGCAGCCCATGGCCATGAAAGCCATGATATTTTTGAGCCCGATACGCACAAAACCTTCTCCATGGACAAACCATTTGGACCTGCCGCTGGTGCCGGAGGTCTTACAGCACAGACCAAAATCATCGGTCATCCAGCCGTCGAGCACTGAGGATGTTTTTTTTCCCAGTCTCAGATAGTGATCCCACAAATCATCTTCTTCTCTTTGGGGTACCGTATTGTTCAGTTGTTCCACTTCCTTTCCGAATTCGCCCAAAATGGGATAATCATCATAGGTGGTGAGGGGAATATCCTCAAAATTATCCACGCCGTGGGGACAGAAATGGTCAGCGCCTTTTGTCTTTTTCCATCCATTAAACAGGAGATTGTTTTGCTCCTGGTTGAGTTTCATTTGTTCATCGAAAGACTTGTCAAAAAAACTGCAAAACTCCTTCCAGACTTCACTGCCTTGTTTCATTTATGGTAACCTCTTTTATGATCAAAAAAATATGAGCTTGAGAGTAATACATAAGGATCGTTTAAAGGGCAGTAAATTCCCTTGATATCCACGATTCGGGTGATTCTCTTTCGATCCATTCTCAGGATCCGCCGGGCAATGTTCAATCTACCTTTTGAGGGCCGGCCCTGGTTTTGGATCGGAGTTATCTAATCTAAACATGGATGTTTTCTGGGAAGGTCATGCCTTTTAAAACCCTTTGAAATAGCCATTTCGGGAGAGGAAGCATAATGAGGATGGGCACGCGGGTCAACGTCAAAGGTATCCTTTTACAGAGCCTGCCCTGTTTCACCATGCACTGTCATCTCGGAGAGTACGGGGTTTGCCTTTGTAGGCGGTTGCTTCAAGGATGTGTACCAAAAGGTTTAACAACGGCTTTACCAGCAGTGATTTGCCTGTTTCGTATTCCTATTTATGGCTCAAAGGTAGTTTGATCTGGAAAAGAACCCATAGATCTTGTCATACCAGGTTGCCAAAGTTAGGTATTACGAACAAGCTTTGCCATTTGCTACCTAAAAGCTGCAATTAGCTTCAGCTATTAGCCGAAAGTAGGGTTTAGATTCTATCCTATTCCTTCCACTTGCCGTCTATCTCAAGCCAACTTCCTTCACTTATTCCGCCGATATGGAGGGTTTCGAAGTCCGGGGGTATAACAACTAACTTCGGAATAACCTTGGCGTACAATGACCCCCGTCCTTGAGTTCCATCCGTAAAGGTCATGCTGCCGTTAATATTGAGGAACATCTTAACAAACACAGTAATAAGGTCTCCAGTCGGTAGCTCAACGATAGTTTCTATGCAATTGAGATCTTCAAAGCTCGGTATACATTCCCCGATTTCATAGTCCGGACTTATTTCAGCCCGGAACTTGGCTTCATATTCGTTAGGAATGCCTATTTCTATCGTACCATGTGCCTGTCCTGACTGGTCAGAGGAGACGTTGCTTCCGTATGTCAAGGTGAAGGAATAATCAATACCTTCTTCAGAACCGTCAGAGATCAAGGTCAGCTCGCCTGTGATTTGGCGGTCTTTGACTATAAACCGGCCGCTATTACCCGCCGGGGAGACATCTCCTTCATCGATTTCCAATAATACTCCGGTTGCTGAAAAACCTGTCATTTTGGCCCAGCCGGTATTAGCGGCAAATAACACCATAGCGGCCATCAATAAAAAGATTAATTTGGATTTCATGATTTTCCACATAACACAATCCCTCCTTTATTCATTGTAGGGTTAACTGGAAACTTCCACAATCATTTTACTATCAAATCCAGACAATTCCGGCGATAAAATCATATTAAAGATGAAAAATCAACCTTTTAAAGAATATAAAATACCTGAAGCACCTCCGCAAAACGGAAATACCCCTAAAATTTTCGCTTTGTACAAAAATATCCTCATTTATGGATTGGAAATCTATTGTGTTCACCTTGAAATTAATGGATGGACAGGCGCTATGGTGTTTTTGTATCATGAAGCATTTCAGAATTTGGGCAGGAATACAACGTGATCCCCTGGGAAGAGATTGACCGGGCCGAAATCCCCGAACATGAAGGAGAAGTCAAACTTCTGAAGAGAGGTTTGGAATTTTCCATTCGAACTGGAGGAACAGAGCTGATGAACAGCCGCCTCCACGGTTCAGAACGTGCTCTTGCAGAACTTACATGCCGTCGCATTAAACGAAAATCCGGCTTGAGGATTCTCGTTGGAGGCCTTGGCATGGGCTACACCCTGGCGGCAGCGCTTGACCAATCGAAATCGGATGCACTCGTTACCGTATCCGAACTGATTCCGGCTGTGGTCAAATGGAACCGGGAGCACCTGGGACACCTTACGGGAACGCCGCTGAATGACCCACGGGTATGTGTCGAAGAAGAAGATGTGGCGGAAACCATCAGGAGAATGAAATCCGCCTGGGATGCCATACTTCTTGACGTGGACAACGGTCCTGCCGGGCTTACCAGAAAAGCCAATGATCGCCTCTATGGAAGCTCCGGTCTGAGAATGTCTTTTTCCGCTCTCCGCCCCGGAGGCATCTTGGGCGTATGGTCTTCCGGATCAGACGAGGCATTCACCCATCGCCTGAAGCAATGCGGATTTGAAACGGAGACCCTAACTGTATGGGCCCGAAAACGGGGAAAGGGCGGCAGGCATATAATCTGGCTTGCGGCAAAACCGGTAACTCAATGAGTTCGGGTCCCCACAGCGTAATCAGATTTAAGATCAATTGAAAAAGCCATTGTCTTCTTGGAGTTTAGGCGTGAGCCTTTTATAAAACCTTCACCGATGAAATAGTTTTGATTATGGTGATGGGGAGGGAACATAAAAATGTGTGAAGAACGTCTGGAAAAAATTGAAACGAAAATCGCATTTCAGGAAAAGACCATCAAAGACCTGAATGAAGTGCTTTACGAACAGCAGCAGGAAGTGGAGAGACTCGGCTTCATCTGTGAAGCTCTGGTGAAACGGCTCAAAGAACTATCGGAGTTCATCCCGGGAATTGATGCGCCGGCAAATGAAAAGCCCCCTCACTATTAACCACAACAAATTCAGAGATAGAAAAGGAATTTCCAAATGACTGACGGAACAAAAAGAGCCGATATTAAACCCGGTCTGAAGGTTTCCATTGTATTGAAAAAAGACCAGAGAACAGGAAAGCTTACCGAAGGCATCGTCAAAAATCTTCTGACAAAATCCTCCACGCACCCCCATGGAGTCAAGGTTCGGTTGGAAAATGGTCTTGTGGGGAGGGTCAAAACCATTCATGGCTGAGCTTATGGTAAAAAATGAATTGATGAATGAAAAGAGCGATAAAAACGACACCATATTCTTGTTGAAATATATAAAACCATTGAATTTCAACCAGATAATAGCCTTCATGAAACAAAGGGCAATGGAAGGTGTGGAAGTCATTAGTGAGAACACCTACAGCAGAACATTTAGAAGAGGTAAATCGAGAGGATACTTCACTGTAACAAACAATCCTGACCATTCCGCCTTGGAATTGCGGATAGGTTGTGAGGACAACCAATGTCATATGAAAATCTCTGACAGAATCCGTAAGATGTTTGACCTTGATACCGACTTTCGGGTCATAAATGAAAAATTTTCAAAAGACACACTCCTGTCAAAAGGAATAGTAAGTGGTCATGTTCCTCGATTGCCCATTGCCTTTAATCCATTCGAATTTGTTGTAAGAGCAGTCCTTGGGCAACAGATATCCGTAAAGGCAGCCACGACTTTGGCGGCAAGAGTCGCTAAGAAAGCGGCCATAAAAAGCGATAGATTTCCTCATGGATTAGATTATTTCTTTCCAAATCCAGCAGAATTATTGGAATTAGATCTTGATGAAATTGGGATCACCAAAACCAGGCAAACGACCATAAAAACAGCTGCACAGGCCATTCTTGATGGGGGAGTGAGACTAACTTCCAATCAGCCGTTCGATACGTTTCATAAAGATTTTTCAGCACTGAAAGGAATAGGAGATTGGACTGTCAACTATGTGGCAATGAGAGGGCTGGGGATGGTCGACAGTTTTCCTGCCGGAGATTTGGGAGTGGTTAAAGCGCTCACAAAAGATGGCAGAGTCCTATCAAAGAAAGAGATAATAGATATAGCCGAAAATTGGCGGCCATACAGATCGTATGCTACGTTATGTTTATGGAATCTAAAATCAAATCAGGTGACAGTATGATGTATTATACAAGATTCGATACCCCATTCTGTGAGATTATTCTGGTCGGTAATGAAGAGGGACTTTCCAATCTCCATTTAAACACTGGGGAAGGCAAGAGATCTTTTGAGATATCCAAGGAGTGGATTTTGAATGAAACATTTTTTGCGGATACCATAAACCAGATCAAAGAGTATTTTAGAGGGAAACGAACGCAATTCAGTGTGATCATTAATCCACAGGGTACAGAATTTCAAAAAAGGGTGTGGCGTAATTTATGTAAAATTGGATATGGTGAACTTTGCACGTATAAAGATATCGCTAAAGCCATAGGAAATGAAAAAGCAGCAAGGGCTGTTGGTATGGCCAACAGTAAGAACCCCATCCCGCTTATTGTACCTTGTCACAGGGTAATAGGGACAAACGGAAAACTTACCGGGTTCGCCCATGGACTTGCGATGAAAGAAAGATTGATAAATCTTGAACAAGAGTAAAGAGGAGTGAAAAGCAACTTTTCAACAAGTTTGGGCGATCAAAAACCGGTTACGACCTGATTAACGTAAAAATGCCGTATGACCTCCTGGAGTTAAGGTGTGAGCCTTTTATAAAATCCTTACGGATAGATCGCCAGAACTTTTTGAGAAGTTACAGTGAGTCCTAAGCGCTTGTTTTTTCGGCGTTTGTCAGTGCTGTAGCAATTTCTTTCGTTTGCAGCAACAGTTTTTCGTCCTGATTGAAATATCCGACACATTGGAGCCCATGGGGAAGCGGTTCTTGATTGTTCCAGTAAGGTACAGAGATCGTAGGAAGTCCGCAATTGGTCCAGGGAATACTCATAATAGGATCGCCTGTGGATTCAAGACCTCTTGGCGCTGTACCGGTCGCTGATGGACAAATCCACGCATCCAGTTGGTGCGCTGTCATTATTCTCTCAACTTGTTCCCTGAATTCGTGACGTTGGGCTACCATTTTCTCTAACTCGTCATCGTTTATACTCTCTCCCTTTGGAAAATAGACCTTTGTTCGAGGGCGATAAAGATCTGCGTACTGTTGGTACCAGTCTGAATGGTTGCGAGTAAATTCGCGAGCAACCATACGAAGGTGAGAACGATTCAGGGCTTCAATATTGTTGAAACCGGCAATTTCTTCTATAGTGTGACCGGCTGTTTTTAAAGCGAGAACGGCCTTATCAAAATTTTCCAGCTCACGTGTCGATGCTTGAACCAGGTAGGGTCCGGTTGGGATACCCAGTTTCAACGAGGCATTGGGGGCAACTGGTTCTGTTGCCCAATCATCCACCAGAGTCTCCAGTACAAGAGAAGCCAAACTCAAGTCCGGAAAGAACAAACCTACATGATCTGCGGATTCAGAAAAGAGGAAGATGCCATCGGTTGATACCCGGCCGAAGGAAGGCTTGATCCCGAAAATACCACAATAGGCCGCTGGACGGGTAATGGACCCCAGCGTTTGAGTTCCGAAGGCTACAGGAAAATAGCCCGCCGAAACCCCCGCGGCTGAACCGCTGCTTGAACCACCGGGAGTATACTCAGCGTTATGGGGATTGCAGGTTGGGCCTGGTTCAGGCCCGGCGAATTCCGCCGTAACCGTCTTGCCGATGATGATTGTACCGGCCTTTTTAAGTCGAGAGACACAGGAGGCCTCTGTCCCTTCAAATAGCTCTATTGGAAGTTTTGAGCCGCAACGAGTAGGAAAACCATTTACTCGAAAGATATCTTTTACACCTATGGGAAGACAAAAAAGTGGGGGGATCGGCATGCTTCCACTGTATTCAGCGACCGCACGCTTTACTTCACGCAATATGCAATTTGGCTGAAAAGTGCCATCAACCAAGGCGTGAAGTACCTTTTCTCGTTCCGATATGTGATCGATAAGTTCTTGATAATAAAGGATTGCTGCATTTCCGTCGTTTTTAAAGTTCTGTAGTAATTCTTCGGAATTCATCTAGTCAAGGCCTGCTATTGAACAATATTACATCATTTGCGATGAAGCTGAGTCTGGCATGGTAGCGCTGTGTTAAATATTCAAAGGTGTTCCGAGTATAAAAGCAAATATGCGTCATATCCCGAATATAATGCCATTTACTGAAAGCCTGTTTATTCGTCACCAGCTTAGTCATAATACCCAGCCGGCCGCCTCGTTTTAATATCCCAAAAAGTGTGGAAAATTCTTTGTCAGGGTTGTGCAGATGTTCCACTACTTCAGTGGCACATATGAAATCATAGCTTTTAGAAAAAACGGAAGGATCGTCATAAAAAAATGGATCGTAGAGATCCACTTGATGACCTTGCTGTTCTAACAGGACCGACAAGGCCGGCCCTGGGCCACAGCCAAAATCCAATCCTTTTTGTTTAGAACCCAGCTTCTCTAACAGCGGTACACTTAATCGGGATAGAAATTGGCGATAGCCCTCATCCTGTGCATCGTTTTCATGCAAATCGTATATTGCCTTTTCTTCTTCGGCGCTAAGCCAATAGCGACTGGGAACAAAGACCAATTTACAATAAGAGCAGCGCAGGTAGATTCTTTTTTTGTCCTCAAAAAACAAATCTAAATTTTCATTACTGCACAACGGACAATGGGGATCACCGTATTTGGTCATTTTGTTTTGTTGTTTTTACTCCGCAGGCCCAAAAGACCGAACGAAAAGATCATGCAGTGCCTCTCTACCGTCATCTGAGAGGTAGCGAGTGCCGGTGCCGGCAAACGTATTGGAGGTAATTACCGGTGTGTTTTCAACCCATTTGTTGTTTTCCCAGGAAAACCATCCATTTTGTTCCTGATCAAAAACGCTCAGTGGTCGGTTAAATAGTTTTGCCAATTCAACCCCCCAGCCGGTTCCCCCCTTGACGGTGTTGTCCTCCTGTATCCACCCGACAGCAATGACCTGGTAGCCGTTGTTGACCATGTGAAAAATAGACTGGATGACTTTTCGGATTTTATCCGTCCGGGAATACGTGCGTTTCATCCGCTTGGATACAATTTCCATGCTCACATCACCCTTTTGCAGTTCTTCCTGGTTCAGTACCTGGACGCCCCGGGTGCGCTCGGAATTGTGTCCTTCAAATGATATATTTACCTCTTTCATGTGCCAGGCCTCGGCCAGTTTACCGAATTCCGCCTCAGCCCCTTTGTGGCCGCCGCTGTACAGTGTGATTTTTGAAATGTCTGTCATTTTTTTCTCCTCAGTTTTTAAGACGTTGTGTGATTAGGGACTCAGCAAAAATAAATTAAACAAGATGACGCGCATATTTGGGTTAGATTGGTTCGATCCGAAAGCAAAAGGCCACAGAAATAGTGTTTTTATTTTGAGGACCTTTTGGTTGAGGATCGGGCAAAGATGACCTGAATTAGGTGATGTCAGATGTTTAATTTATCTTTGCCGAGTGCCTTATACAAAAAAAACCCCGCCGCGATTCGGCAAGGGAACAGGTAACGTAATTCAAGTTTTCCGTATTGCAACCCTGGCCGTTATGTTTTTTCATAAGAATTCCGGAATACTCATTCTTGATATGTTAGTCTCATCTTCCTTTTTTCTGTTCGTTCTTTTTAGTAATAAGGTACAGGTCCTCGACTTTCTTTCTTGCCCAAGGCGTCTTTCTCAGAAATTTGAGGCTTGACCTCACTGAGGGGTCGGAGTTGAAACACCGTATGTCAATGCGTTTACCTAACTTTTCCCAGCCATAATGTTCAACGAGGAAGTTCACTATCTTTTCCAGGGTCACACAGTGGAGAGGGTTATTCGTCTGTTCATTCATGATATGATTTCCATATTTAAATTATCCGCTAATCAGGACGTGTGATCATAGAAATTGGAGCGCCCAGCATAAAGGTCTTTTTTGTAATAAAAGGAGCCGATAAAAAGTAAAATTCCTGCAAGAAATGCGAATATGGGCAGGATTGTCAATGCCTTATCGAGGCCATATGTGTCAGAAAGTTTTCCAATGACAATGGGAGCAAGGCTTGAGCCCAAAAGATGCTGGATAATAACGTTCAGGCTTAATGAGACTGCACAAAGGCCCGGATGCACCACATCCTGGGTTACAGCTACACCTGACGGGACAAACGCCACGGCTGTTATGCCGATGAGAAACAGAACAATATATTGAACGTTCCCCTGCAAATAGGCAAAGGCGATAAAAAGCAGAATCCCGGTAAGACTGGATGATACGGCCGGGAACAGCAGTCGGGCGTTTCCCCTTTTTTTCATCCACGTATCCGCCAGGAAGCCACCAAGGGGTGCTCCAATGATTGCAAGAAGCATGATGGAACTGGCTTTCATACTTGCCTTGTCCATGGCAAGGTTTTGAAACCGGTGAAAATATGTGGGCAACCAGGTCAAAAGAGAAGTGGTGATAAACACATTCAAGGCAAAGGCGAGGTTGTTGCAAAGCAGGGTCTGATTATGGGTAAATTGTCTTGCCATATCAATGAACTGCATTTTTGTTTCTTTACCGGTTTTTTCTCTTTTAATGAGTTGTATGGTTTTGTAATCTTTGACAAAGTAAAATAGTATGGCCAGGATAAGGCCGGGAAATGCCACCAACCCGAATGCATGGCGCCAGCCAAAGTGATAGGCGACAAATCCTCCGATTCCAATGCCAAGTGCACTTCCAAGGGGAATGGATGCATTCCATAGGCCAAGGATCTTTGCTCTTTTTTCTTTTGGGAAATTGGCAGAAAGCATAGCTGTTCCGCCGGGCGCATACCCTGCTTCACCAATGCCGATGGCTGTTCTGGTGATCAAAAGCTGCGGAAAAGTTTTCGTGAATGCGCACGCGAGAGTAGCCATGCTCCAAAATGTCGCCATGATGGAAATGCTTTTTGTGCGACTCCAGCGATCAACAAGGATGGAGGCAGGAAAGGAGAAAATCAGAATCGACCAATAAACAGCTGATACCAAGAGGCCGCACTGGGCATCGGTCATCCCCATATCCTGTTTCAAAAATGGAAAAAGGGATACAATAACCATGCGATCCATGTAATCAAACATGTAAAGCAGAAACAGCAACCAGAAAATTTTCCAGGACGGTTTTTTAGTCATTGTTTGCGGTCTTTTTGTACTGGCCGTGTTTGCGAGCAGCTTGAAACATGGCGATACAATTTTCAGGATTAACACCTGGGTGCAGGGAATTTGAAGAGCAGATAATCAGCCCGCCGTCTTTTGCTCCATCTTCAATAGCCTGTATAACAGCCTGTTCAACTTGATCCGGTGTGCCAGAGGGTAGGAGATCTACGCAGTCAATATTACCCAGAAGGCAGATTTTATCGCCACAATATTCTTTTACCTTCTTTATTTCCATGCCTGCCTGGGGTTCCAGGGGGTTGATCCCGTTATAGCCGGTTGCAAGAAGGGTATCCATAAGGGGCCAGAGGTTCCCGTCAGAGTGCCTGATTACTTTAAGACCCTTTTCATGGGCTTTGTGAACGATCTGCCTATTGTAATGATTTACAAACGTTTCAAAATGCTCCAGAGATATCAAGGGCGTTTTGGTTGTTGCAATGTCATCTTCAATGACCAACACATCAAGACCGGCTTCAACCAGCAGATCAAGTTGGGCAAGATTAAATTCCAGCATTATCCGCGCAACCTCATGAACAAATTCAGGATTCTCAATCATATTCATCATGAGATTTGTCATGCCTATTAAACGCCAGGAACGAACAAAAGAGCCCCGCATGAGCCAGAAGATTGCTTTCCGATCCTTAAATCTATTTGCGGCCAGATGAAGAAGCCCCAGGTCTTCTATTTTGGGAACAGGGGGCTTGAATACTTTTAATTCATCAAAAGTTTTTATGGGGTGACCGACGGGCACAGGGATACCATGCTCTGAAAGTTTATAAATGACACCAAATCCATCTTTGACATGGAGATCATCAACCATGGTTTCATGACCGATTTCAAATGTTGTAATTCCGTCAATGTCAAAATGCTCATGGATCATGAAAAGCGTATCCACAAGCTTGAGTTTTTCCATGTCATTCATCAGCCTGAAATCCTGTGGTTCAGGAAGGCCGTCGGTGAGGTGTTTTCCGATCCCGATAATGGGAGCCTCATTGACGCCGTGGATATACAGGGGTACGCAATCCGGTTCATTTATTTCGAGGGCAGTGATGATTCTTTCTTTTCCGTTCATGATATAGCGATGCCTCCCCCAATGTTTGAAGCCATGGTCGTTTACGAATCAGTGGCCTGAATTAAGTCTTAAATTAAGAAACGAAAAAACCGAGGCCGCTACTTTTCCTTCGGAGCACTCAGGCTGCAAGGCACGAAGACTTGGCATTTACCGCAAACGTGGGTCGTGTTTTCAAGACCCGCAAGCGACTCTGTTTGAAGAAGATTGGATTTTAGGCGCTCCCAACAAAGCTTACGGGTGATACCCGATTCGGACACCGCGCTCACTGGACACCGGTCTACGCACACAAGGCATTTGTAACCTTTCTTATGCAGGCATAGTTCTTTTTCTCTGACCAGGGGACTGTTTCCTAACTTGGCATCAGTCACCAGACTGCCGAGTCGTCCTGCACATCCGGAAGGAGTGATAAACTGGGCGTTTATCCCGAAACGTCCCAGGCCCGCGATATATCCAAGGTGTTTGTGGGACCATCGGGAGATGAGTTTTATTGGGTCAAAATTGTGAGTAGCCGGAGTCATTTCAACTTTACACTCCAAACGGAAGGCGCCGGATTGCGGGATTCAACTTGTAGATCCTTCGCGTTGGAGGGATTATTCATTTCTGAATTGGAAACTACGGTGCCCACAATACCATTAATGGATGGGCACTGCCTATAAAATTTTTATCATGAGAAATGTGGTATAGCAATCAGAAAGCCTTCGTTTGGGAACGCAAACAACAATATAGAGATTCTCTCATTTTTCCAGTTTTTCCTCCAGTCGTGCCATGGCTGCCATAAATGCCTCCCGATTTTCCTGAGCATAGGGATTGTATTGATGCATGTCCACGAAAAGCTGCCAGGTATCATGGGTCACTACCCCCAGAATATGGAGTAGGCGTTTGTAGCCCTCCGTATCGATAATGAGTTCCTGCGCTCCGAATTCGTCCAGTGCTCTACCGATGAAATGGGTGAGAGAGAGGCTGACTGCGATCTGGCGGTCATGTTCTTCGGGTGTAGTGTCGATCACGTTGAGTCCTTTTCCGATCAGGTAGTCTTTTATTTTCTGATATTGGGTGTCACGTACCCGCACGTTGCAGAGGACGATTTTCCGGTCATGGAGAGAGTCGGCCGCGCTGTCGGGACCGAACATGGGGTGTGTTGCCAGCAATGATACCGACGACGGAAGCGCCGCTGCCATCCACTCTGCTGGATACACCTTTACGGAGCAGACATCTGCCACGATGGCATCTGGTTGCAACAATGGCGCGATCTGGGTGAGCATTTCTCGCATATTAGAAATAGGAACGCTCAAGATAACGATTTTTTGACCGCATGTCTCTGCCAGGGTCGCCGGTACGGCGCCCGCTTCAGCGATCTCTACGGATTTGTCGCTACGGTTGAAAACCTTAACCGTAAAATCTTCAGCCAGATATCCAGCCATAAGGCGCCCGAATCTGCCGAAACCGATAATTCCGATCATGGTGAGTTTGCTCCTATCCTTTTATTGATTATTTGTGTCAGTCGCTCAAGCCCTTGGACCAGCCGTTTTTCTTCGATTGCGTAACAGATTCGAATATGCCCGTTTCCGCCAAACGCTTCGCCCGGCGTCACGGCCACACGGACACGTTGCAATATTTCCGCTGCCAGACCCTCGGCGCCTTCCCCGTTTTTCAAACAACAGGTGATGTCGGGGAATACGTAAAATGCGCCGCGAGGGGTGTGGCACGGCAACTCCTTGAGCATTTCCAAGGTCAAATCCCGTTTTTTTTGCAGCGCGTCCCTCCAGCGATCAAAACCGGATGGGTCTAGCTGGGTGGCGGCCAGTGCACCGTGCTGAACAAACGTACACACGTTACCCGCTAAATGACTTTGTAATCTCGACATGGCGGAGATGATATGTTCAGGTGCAACGGCATACCCGATTCTGAACCCTGTCATGCAATAAGTTTTCGAGAAACTTCCCGCCACAATCAGGCGTTCCCGAATATGGGGAAAATCAAAGAGACTGGTATAGGTTAATCCGTCATAGACAAACGCTTCGTAGGCCTCATCCGATATAAGATACAGGTCATGGGCCTGGGCCAGATCGGCAATTTTTCTCAGATCTTCCCGGGGATAGACTGCGCCTGTAGGGTTATTGGGGCTGTTGATGATGATTGCTTTGGTTTGGGCATTTATAGCCCGCTCAATGGCATTGCAATCAAGCTGATGGGCCACCGTATCCACCAGTACCGGTATGGCGCCGGCCAATCTGATCTGTTCACAGAAACTGACCCAGCAAGGCCGGGGGATGATAACCTCGTCTTCTGGACTGCAAAGCACTTGCAGCGCAATATACAGGGCTTGTTTGGACCCGTTGGTTACGATGATATTCTCATCTCCATAGCTGTCAAAACGCCCGGCGACGGCTTCGCGTAGTTCCGGAATTCCCGACACTGGGCCGTAGCGGGTTTCTCCCCCTGTAACAGCGGCAGCGGTTTGGGAAAGAACGTCGGGTGGGGGGGATTCGTCCGGTTCACCGATGCCGAGATTGATGATATCGTGTCCTTTCTTTCGAAGACCGTCAATTACACTGCTCAGACGGATGGTTCTCGATGCCGATATCTGACGAATACGCTCCGATAGCTGTTTCATACAGGCCTCGTTAAGTGGTTGAGTAGGTAAGTGGCTAATCGATCAAAACTGTTCAAGGATCACCGCTTCCAGTTCTGATAATGGGATGGGCTCAACCACGGCTTCACCCAGTCGGCGAAGAAGTACAAAATGAACGGTATCGTTCTCCCTTTTTTTATCGTGGCGCAGGGCGTCAATGGCCTTTGTCTTGTCAAATGGCAATTGTGTTGGAAGCTTGAGTGCTTTGAGCAGACCTGTCAGTCGGTCGACTTGAGAATGGGCCAGGTAGCCTCTTTGAACGGAAAGATTTGCAGCCACAATCATTCCGATACTGACAGCCTCACCATGGGGAACTCCGGTGATTTTTTCCACTGCATGCCCAAAGGTATGCCCAAAATTGAGCTTGCGGCGTTCTCCGGTTTCCTTTTCGTCCCGGTTAACGATCTCTGATTTAATCACCACCGAGTCGTGTACCATTCTCTGTACGGCCTGCGGAGACATGGCCAAGGCTTCTTTCACGTTTTCCTCCAGATAAGTGAAAAGGCGATTATCTGCGATGGCAGCATGTTTGACGATTTCCGCCAGGCCGCACCCACGGTCTCTTTTTGAGAGTGTTTGAAGAACTATTGGGTCACAAATGACAAACTCGGGTTGATTGAACACGCCGACCATATTTTTATAACCGGAAAAATTAACGCCGTTTTTCCCGCCTGCACTGGCATCTACCTGGGCTAGTAATGTGGTTGCTGCAAAACCGAACCGAACGCCCCGCAGGTAGGTAGAGGCCACGAATCCGGTGATATCGCATACAATACCGCCACCGATCCCTACGATGAAAGCGGTTCGATCTATTTCATGATTTACCAGTTCCTGAAAAATATCTTTGACCGTCTCAAGGGTTTTGATGCCTTCACCCATGCCGATTTCTATGACCAGGGCTTCGGGAAATTGATTTCCGTAAAGATGTCGGACATTTTCGTCGGTGATGATAACCGTTCCTGACTGCGGTAAATGGGCGCCGAGTTTTTCAATTTTTTCACCCACAAGCAGGGTGGTTTTCCCTGTACTGCCGTGTATTTCAAAGATATTCATCTGTATGCTCCAAATAGAAAAGGGATCAAGCCTTGGCTGCCACGGAGTATCTTCCGTTCTCCGTCTGGGCTGGGGCTCCGGAACGGGCAAGGCCGTTTCGCATCAACTGCCGATGGGCCGTTCGCAATAAGGATTCGGTGGTTTCCCATGAAATGCATTGATCCGTTATCGACACCCCGTATGTCATGGTCTTTAAATCGCCGGTATTCTTCTGGTTGCCCCCATGAATATTGCTTTCAAGCATCATTCCGACTATTGCGTCATTGCCGTCCATTTTCTGATTGATGACATCCTGCCAGACAATGGCTTGGTTTTCATGTTTTTTCCAGGAATTCGCGTGGGAGCAATCCACTACGATAGCGTCAGGCAAGCCCTTGGCTTTGAGTTCGTCGATGGCCTGGCGAATGCTCACGGAATCGTAATTGGGACGGTCTCCTCCACGCAAAACGATGTGGGCATAGGGATTTCCAGTGGTGTTAACGATGCAGGCCCGTCCGTTAGGATCAATGCCCAGAAAACTCTGGGAAGATCCGGCCGCGATCATGGCATTGACGGCATTGCTCAGGCACCCGTCCGTACAATTTTTGAATCCGACCGGCATGGAGAGGCCCGAAGCCATTTCGCGATGTATCTGAGATTCGGTGGTCCGGGCGCCGACGGCGGACCAGGACACCAATCCTGCAATATATTGCGGCGTAATGGGGTCGAGCATCTCCGTCCCCGTGGGCAGACCCATTTCTGTAATATGGAGGAGAAGCTTGCGGGCTTTTCGGATGCCGCTCATTATATCATAAGTGTCATCCAGGTGGGGATCATTGATCAAGCCTTTCCAACCCACGGTGGTCCTCGGTTTTTCGAAATATACCCGCATGACCACCATCAGGGTATCTTCAACTTCTTTTCTCAGCCGATTTAAGCGCTCCGCATAATCCAACGCGGCCCCTTCATCATGGATGGAGCAGGGGCCTGCTACCACCAACAATCTTTTGTCTTCTTTTTTCAAGATACGTTGGATGTCTTCCCGGCTCTTTAATACCGTTTCGCCGGCGCGTTGAGAGAGGGGGAATTCTTCCTTTAAGACATCGGGGGCAATCAAGGGGTCAAATGAGTCTACGTTTACATCGTAAGTCTTTTTCATGGGGAACATTCCTTTTCCTAAAACAAAAAAGGCCGGGAGAAGCAGTGCTTCACGCGGCCTTTAGAACAAAAAAAAGCCGCGGGCTTGTCTGCCGGCGACTTAATTGTTGAGTTTGGAAACTTTCAGCAGAGCACAGGCAGACAGGTGGTATAAGAATACGACCAATAATAAAGAAATCTGTCTGTAAACCGGTGCGTCATTGAAGTCTTCCTGAAATAGTAATCTTTTTATGATTCTGACAATACTGATGGGCTTTGACTACAGAAACATTTGAGGAATGTCAAGGTTTTTTTATCCCCACCTGAAGCAAAGAAGTCAGCAAAAGCGATTTCATCAACAATTATTTGCCTGTCCCTTTATCCCTTTTTGGGGTAGATCGGCACCTCATATTCCGAGATTCCATATGGGACTTGTTCTTCCATGTCCTCTTCTTATGTTTCGACCTGTATGCTTTCCCACAATACCTTCTTGAGCGCCAGACCGTTTTGTGTGAGCCGATACTTCTGAAGACGGCTTTGGGGTTTGTCCGGTAAAGTCATTTCCACGACCCCGGCTTCTATTGCCGACAAAAGGTATGCCTTGCGGAAATGGTCGGCATTTTTCAGCTTGAGCATTTTCTGGAGTTCCCTGCGGGAGTGCTCACCGGTCACGGCCTTTAAAAGCTTCTTGACTTCCATGGTGACTTCCATGGTGACTTCCATGGTGACTTCCGGGGTGGTTTCCAAGTCTTTGGCAAAAACAGGATGAACAGGAAACTCGACCAGGAAAAAGCTCCGGTCATCATCCGTGTGGAATATAGGGTCAGGAGATCCATTTTTCCTGATCTCACGCATTATCTTCGGGATTCCAGTACCACGGCCCTCGGTCATTTCTAGCTCTTTCAGGAACTCACCCACCCGCCGGTTACGATAGCGGCGCGAAAGGAAACGGAATTTGCGCATATCTTGTTCGCGGATGGATCGGTCCGGCCCTGGAAAGCTGCCGATGTTGATGCAATCGGGCATAAGCCGCACCTCTACCGGTTCGCGTATTTCATACGACCGGTGATAGATTGCATTGCAAAGGGCCTCTTCAATAGCCGCAAAAGGATAATTAAAAAACCGGTCTGCCTCTGCCCGATCCGGGTATTTGATCACCTTTTCCTCGATGACCATGGAGCGAATGTGAGAAAGCGCTTCCCGCAACATCACATGAAGCGGTCCCTTGAAAATCTTTTCCGTGAAGGAATCCGCGGCCGGTCCCTCGGGGAAATGAACCACGTCGATCTGGGTCTGGGGAAAAAAACGGCATGGGTCGTCATTGAAGAACATCAATCCCACATTTTTCGGCCACAAGGATTCGTCCGGCCCATCCACAATATTCATCTGTCTGCAGAGCTGGCTGAAATCCATTTTAGCGGATTCCCGGAAGAGATCACTTTTGACTTGTTTGAGGTAAGCGCGAATCAGGCCCAGATCCGGGTCGTCCAGAGTGGTCCGCTGATTAATGCGGTCATCAAATGGGACAGTGGCAGCCAAAGACATCAATTCGGTTTCATCCTGATTCCGGGCCCGGACCGTCACGGATCCTTTCCGGATGTAATAGGCAAATTCCCGGTCTTTTTTTGCCAGGGAGACCGGAGCCTTGTAAGGCCTGGTCATACCGCCCGATGCCCACAGCACAAGGAGATGTTTTCCGTCCACTTCGCAGGGAGCAATAATGGGATGATAGTAGGGAATCATCCGGTAGCCCAGATCCACAATCTCTTTTTGAATGGCATCGATTTGATTGAGGGATAACCCGACAGGCGGCAGAATCGGTCGGTCCTTATCCTCCTCTACGCCTAAAATGATGTAGCCGCCGCCCAGGTTGTGAAAATCATTGGCAAAGGCACACAGGGTGTGCAGCACGGCCTTTGGATTCCAACCGGACTTGAACTCCAGCCGTTCCCACTCCACGGTTCGGGCGCTCAGGAGGTCATGGATATTGATAGGGAGTTTCATGGTTTCAACTGCACCTCATCGGTTATCAGTTTTTGCATGATTCCGCGTTTTTGTTTTTCGAGGGCCTTCAAATAATCCTCTAAGTAAGGTGTCAAAGAAGTTTTTACTGAACAAAGCGCTGCACATATTACAAGCAAACACAGAACAACTGTTTCCGAACGGACTTTATGATATCAGAGCCTCTATTCATAGCATATTCCTAAAAGCTTGTGTGGCAGACCAATCTGAAAATTTGGGAAGGACTTCCGGTTCTAAATAGGGTGTTTCGAGAATTCCATTAGGCTAATAACTTGAACCACCCATTTTTTTGGCTCGTGTTTTTGCCAGGTCAATAAACGATGGTTTTGTTCTTGGACCTTTCCCTTCAGCTACCTGTTCAAATCCCGGCATGAAACTATATTTTCTATAATGATTATTTCTAACGTTTTCAACCAATTCAAGCCAGACTGATTCAAGGCTAGCTTTTTCATAGCAACGTTTAGCCTGTTCAAAATTAGATATCGCAGCGTCGTAATACTTGCTCTTTTTGGCATTTACTATCCGTAATCCCATGGCCTGATAAAGTTTAGCTGCTACGTCCGGACACTCTTTGGCAAGTTTCTTGGCTGCTGGCTCGGTTGTATAATGGCTTAGAGACTCTAAACTGCTACTAGAGATTTTTCGTAACCGTTCAGCAAGTACTTCCGTTTCTTTTAATTTAGGCAGCAAATCAATGCCTGTTCCCAATTCAGCGGTATCAATAGCTTCAAGGATACGGTTATGATATTCGGAACGTTGTTGTTTTGGAATATGCTTTAACAGCTCTTTGTGGGTGAATTCATCAGGGTGTTTAGAAAAATTTTGCCATGCATCCGCTAGTGCTTCTTCAGGTCTCCCGAGTTTAGTGAGGATATAACGTTTCATGGTATTAAGTTTATAGCTTGATCCCCGGTACAGTTGATTATTGCTCTGGATTATAAGTCCTTTTTCTACCCATTTTAATGCCTCTGCCGGCTTTCGACGTGAAAGAAGCATTCCTGCCAACATCTCGCAATCAATAGGCAAAAGCTCTGTCTCATCGCAAATTGAAAGGTATGATTTAAAGTCACGGCCGGCAGCATAAATGCTCTTAAGAGTTTCTCCCCATTGCCGTCGATGGTGATCTTTTACTCCCTCTGCATCATACCGTGTACGAATGGCCGCGGCAAATTCTATTAAACCTTTTTTATTGAGGAGCTTGGAAACGTTTCGTTCCAGGTGATAGGTAAAACCGTAGTTGTCATTATCCATCCAAGCAAGAAGACGACCAACTGTTTCTTTCGCTGCAAAGTCTGCCTCCTGTCTGGCATTGACCCAGGAACAAAATAACTCTTCTATAAAATCGCCGAATGATCCACTTGAGTCATCGATCTCTTCTGCTTTCTCATAGCAGGCAGCGATAAAGGTTTCAATTAGGCCAATGGATCGAATAGGTTCTTTGTTGACAACATTGTCAATTCTATTCTTGACTTTTTCGAGATCTGAAACGAAAGACCAGCTTGAATTATCTCCAATGTAATCACCTGGTCTTAGTGAGTCCTCAATTGCGGATTCAATGATTTCAGTTTCAGTAAATTTTTTCGTTTTTCTTTTCACCATAATTAATCACCATACACTTAGCCTTTCTAAAACATCAATTACTTCTGCGCTGTCTTTGGTAGTGCCTAATGTAGTAATGGAGTCTGCCATTGATTCTTTCCTCCATAATAAGAGTCAAAGGCAGACTCCCCCTTTACAAATCCTGCTTCAGCATGGCCGTCAAACAGTCCAGGTTCCTTCGGTCCCAATCGATACCGCCTTCTTTTTTGGGTGTTTCAAGGATCTTCGGTATGTGGGCCAGGCGTTCATCATTCATGATCAGGGAAAACCCCGGAAGCCCGATTTCCCCTTTTCCGATATGGGCGTGGCGGTCAATCCTGGAGCCCAGCCCCCGCAGGGCGTTATTTAGGTGGATCACTTTGAGTCGGCCCAGCCCCAGGACAGAATCAAAGGCAGCCATGGTCTTATGATAGCTTTCTTCGGTGCGGATATCATAGCCGGCAGCGAAAATGTGGCAGGTGTCGAGACAAAAACCAAGACGTTCGGGCTGTTCGACCTTTTCGACAATGGCTGCGAGCTGTTCGAAGGTATGCCCCAGAGTCGACCCTTGGCCGGCGCAGGTTTCCAGCAGGAGCAGCGGACCGTTTTTCAGGCTTTCAGAAAGCACCCGGTTGACGCCTTCGGCGATCCGTT